>Ga0181362_1000150_pt1 | contig 13168 bp, 16 predicted proteins | sample Su13NDMM110SN_FD_130095 | JGI IMG/M metagenome (GOLD analysis project Ga0181362, IMG submission 130095) | Freshwater viral communities from Lake Michigan, USA - Su13.ND.MM110.S.N | ecosystem: Environmental > Aquatic > Freshwater > Lake | place: USA: Michigan | collected 2013-07-16 | reverse complement strand
TTACTTTTTGAATAAACTAAATTGTATGCTTGTGACAATTGGGTAGAACCAATATTTATACCAGAAAGAATTGTATTTATTTCTCTGTACTCTGGTGTATTTGTAGCAACATCAACAGCATCTTTTGCCTGTGCAGCAAGACCTTGCGGATTTGTAATTGATGTTTTTGCGAGTGACTTTAATGTATTAGGATCAATACCTAAATTCTTTAATGTTGATAATTGTTGTTTCACCTTATCCATAAAACCTTCTTGAATAAGATAAGATTGTAGTTCTTTACGAACAATAGAACGTATTTTTGTTTCTGTGATGGTATGTTTCATTTGTATTCTATAAATAAATAGAGGATGGTGCCATAAAGCACCATCCTCCGTAAGATTAAACCAGAATTATTTCTTGGTTTTTAGAGGACTAAATTTGTGTGATGCCATTTTAGATTTAGTTCCGAAACCCATTTTAGCTGCATTGCCGGTAGAAGTAGCTTTCTTTTTAGCTTCTTGCATAGGCTCTTCATCGCCTTCTTCGTCAATATCAAAGGTTTGTTTGTCGGTTCTGTATTTGCTTGCAGCGGCTGCTGCGCCTGCACCAACACCAACAGCAGCATTGAGTGCTGCCATGAATTTAATAATAGCAGAGGTACTACCTAAACCCTTGATTATCATTGCAATTGCAGCAGGAGTCAATACGGGATCTAACATCTCATTGATTCTTCTTGGGCTTCTTTGCTCGTTTACTATTTTTGCTAATTCTTCTTTGATTATTCTTGTTAGAACGTTTTTTGTTAATGTCATTTTATTATTTCCTTTTTAAAATATTATTGATTAAATTGTTTATTTTTGCTTCTTTGCCTTCAATCAAAGATTTTTTATTTTCTTGCATCATAAAAGCTCCTTGGGTTGAAGGTTCTGAAACAATGTCAAAACAGATAAGTTGAAAATCATCCTCTACTACAGTATCGCCTTTGCTCTCACGAACAGAACCAGTACCTCTGGAAGAAATTCCAATCTTAACACCAGCGTTTACTAATTCTTTTAATACCTGTCCAGATGGAGTGTTTAGGACTTGTAATTTGCCCATAACATCTTTACCATTCCACCATACTTCGGTTACAAGATGAGATACGTTGCGAAGATTGATTACAGATTGTTCTGGATGATCAAGTTCTCCTAACGCTCTTCTTTCTTGAACGAGTCTTTTATAGTTACTCATTTCTCTTTCTAAAATTTGATGAGGATAAACTCTACCATTTCCATTTCTTGTGTCTGCTCTTTGCATAACACCTGTGAGCATTGTTCCACCTTCTTTAATGAAACGTTTATCGGATTCAGTAAGAACGTCTTCACAATATCCGTTTGGACAAAGTTCGAAGAATTCTCTTAATAGTGGTTTGTTTGACATTTTTTATTCCTTTAGCTGCGGCCCAAAGTCCGCATGGGTATCTTCCCTCTGCAACAAAATCTTACGGGTTGAAGTGCCCATTTGCGAGTCCAAAAACTTTGTCTTTTTATTACAGTCATGATATTTCCGGTATTATTCTAAATAGTTTTATTTTATTTATTATCTTTATTACTAATGAAATTTATTCCATAGTCTGTAAATACAGAACATAGAATATAACTCGTTCCAGAAGAAATGCAAGCTGCCGTTAGGATTCCGCATTCAACATCAAGAAAAAACCAATTAAATATTCCTACCCAAAATCCTGTGCATAATGGACAAGATAGGAGTTTACCAAAGAAACCTTCTTTTGGTCTTACTCTATCGAATATTGTCCCATATACAAGGATTTGTGTCATTCCATAACAAGCAAAAATAAAATATAATAAAGGCATTATTTCTTTTCTTTACGTTCGCCCAAGTAAGCAATATTATAATGTTTACTAACAGAATAAGCAGAAGTTCCAATAGCACCTTGTTTGGCTTTCTGTGGTACTTCACCAAGTTCTGTTGAATCTTCTGAATCGGGATTCAATAAATGTTCTTCTTGATCGTGTTTAAGTTCTTCTTCTCTCTTCCAACTTGGCTGTTGCTCTCTGAAATATTTGAACATACAAAACAAAATAACTTCAATAGGATCTGGCCCATCTGGTTGTGCTTCGGGGATTGTTGCTTCTAATGAAGCGTATATATTACTTGCTTGTATAGTAGAAGCATCGATTACCCCTCTTTTGTAGAGATAATCAAAGAATCTGTTTTGTGTGAAGTAGCTTCTATCATCCATCAAAACTTTTGATAAAGCCAATATCTTTTTAGTTTTTGGAGAAATAATAACATCCATATAAGGATGATCTTGAATCAATAAATTTCCATCTAATGTTTTACGGGCATCTAATCTGATAATCATATCAGGTTGATTACCGAGTTTAATTACAATGTTCATTATGCTTGCATCTCTTTTACTAATGATTGAAAATTTAATACGCTTTCAATCATATATTTGTCAACAGGCTTGTTTTTTAGCTCATTAATTTTATCAAACAAAGCATCTTTACTTTCTTGATCTACACTTTTACTTTTGGAAATTATATTTCTGATTCTACCAATTTCTTCGTTTAAATATACAACAAAATCAATGTTGTTATCGGCATAAGACAAAATGTATTTTGTGAATAAAGTTTTTTGTTCTTCAATCAAAGAATTAGAATATTGTTGATTAAACTTCTTTATGATTTGCTTATAAACTATATTGTCGATAGGTCGCATTTCTTCTTTTTTTATTTCGCTCTCGCATAGCATCGACAGGATTTGTTTTTCAAGAAGCACTTTACTTTTTATAGTCATGTTGTCATCGAAGATTTGTGAGATAGTCGCAAGACTCTTATAGTTTGGTAAAAATGTGGAGAATACTGCTGGTTCTAAATCTCTATTAATTTTATTTACAACTTGTGTTTGTTGATTAAAAATATCGTTTTTATTAAGAGAGTAATAAATTCTTTTTGACTCTTCTAACATTCTTTGAGCAAAGTCTATTTCAACATCTTTTGTTTCATAAAGACTTTTATAAACATCAAGTTCTCTGTTCAGAACACAGTCTTTGCTGAAATGCTCTTTCAATATCGTAACAATTTTCTTTTTTCTAATACCATTTTTACTGACGATTGCTTTAGTCAGTTCTCTGACAAGAGTTTCGTATAGAAATGCTGTATTTCTTTTTTTGTTATGTTTATTCTTTGTTCTTTCTTGCATTACTATAAGCCTCCAAATTTTCAATCAAAACTTTTATTTCTTTTCTTGTCTCAAATAATTCTTTCTCATCCTTATAAGTAGATTCATCTGATTCGAATATACCGTTTTTAAGTGCGGACAAGTCTCTAATGCCGGGGAAATATTCATCTCTACCTGCATAACTTTTTCCACCCTTTGAATTCATTGAACGGTTTCTTGCTCCAGCATTACGTTTATCGTAAGTTTGTGGGTGATAAACCTTGCCCTTGGAACCGGGTGTGGTGTACCCGTCCGAACGTCTTCCGGGGGGAGGTATTTCTGCTGCTCCACCAGCATCGGGTGCTGCTTCTGCACCACCACCAGCATCGGGTGCCGCAAGTAACATGCTCTCTTCTCCAGCTTCGGGGGCTGCTTCTTCTCCACCGCCAGCATCGGGTGCTGCTTCTTCTCCACCAAGTCCTCCACCTAATCCAAGTCCTCCACCACCTCCACCACCTCCACCAGCAGCTTCGGTTGGTTGTCCAATCTGCTCTAATGAAGTGGCAAATTTACGATCAAAATACATTTCTCTTTGAATCTTGACAATCTGTTCATCAGAAAGACCAAATATATTAGTCGAAATCCAACGTTTGGAGAAGAACCCTTCGGATGCAGCAGAAGCAACATCAAATTTGGTTTTCCAATGATCAAGTTCTTGAAGTGCTGCAATTTTAGAGGGATTGTTCAATGATAGTTTGAAAGAGATTAGATCTGGCCCACGGAAACCAAGAGTATATAAGTGGATAATACCCACTTTCTCTAATTCCCCAATTATTACTCTTTGCAATCTTTGAATAGTTCTTGCAAAACGAATGTCTTTTTGTGCAAGAGTAGATTTATCTTCCGATGCACCATCCCCACGAATAAGATAAGACATAGGAACTTTTAATGCTGCGAAGAGTTTATCTCTTAAATATTTTACGTCTTCAATCGAAGAGGTAAAAGCTCCACCGGGAAGTCCTTCAATCTTTGTATTGCTTACACCACCACGAACAGGAATAAAATAATCTTCGTCTACCGAAAGTGGATTGTAACGTAAGTCTACACGACCAGTTGTAGAATCAAGAATTTGATTTCTTTTCATCTGGGTCATTACACGTTGCATATATTGTTCTACATCTTCTGGAGGGATATTTCCAACATCGATATAAAATATCTTTCTTTCTGGTGAACGAGTAACACGATAAGCCATCATCGCATCTTCAAGTAATGTTAGCTGTCTCCAAATTCTTCTTGAAGCATCTAATACAGAAGTACCATATGGAGAATGTTTGTCGTTCCCAAGAACTCTAAAATGTGCCATTTGCCAATTTTCAAAGGTCAAACCACCAGAGTTCCATTGGAATTGAACATAATTTGAATTAGTTTTATCTTTACCTTCCATTCTTTCTACTTGATTTTGTGGAAGTCCAACTGCATTAGTGACACCCAATTTATCATCAATATCAAGATAGAGGAAGTAATCCCCGTACTTACACATATTTCTACACCAACTGAATAAGTTGGAATCTAAATTAAGTGTCTTTTGGTAAAGTGTTTCAAGTATAGATTTTATTTCTTCATTTGGACATTTGATCTTCAACATATCAGTTAATTCATTTGAAGTTGTCATTTCATCAGCATAAATATCTAATGCAGAAGCAATCTCTGGCATATATTCCATTTGATCAAAATCAATATAGCGATCAGCACGATTCTGATGGGCCATAGTTTTTGTAGAAATATTCTCATATGCGTTATATTCTGCTTTCTTAAATTCCATACCTTGTGCAGATGTGAATTTAAACTTATCTAATTGTGTTCTTCTGTATCGGCTTTGTGATTCTTGATCATAATTTGCAATAGGGCCAGAAAACAATTTGGTTAGCTGTTTGAATAATAAAGATTCTGTATTTCTAGTATTCTTGATATTTTTGTTACTTTGATTAGCCATTATTATCCTTTGTAAATCCACAAATAATTCTTTTGTGTTTCATGTTGTTGGACAGCTTCGTGATTGAGTTTTTTGTAAGCCATCATACCCGATATGGTAGTATCTAGTATTTTACTCGATTTTGTTATACTTGTCAATAGAGCTTTCTGATATTCTATATCTTTTGTTACAGAATGGAATACTGTGTCCTTGACCCAACAGCCAATTGACATCGATAATACCAAATCATCGTTGTAACCTTGCATTGCTTGCGGTCTACCATTATGCCAGATGAAGGTGGATAGTTCATTGAAAAAACGTAAAGAATTTATCTTTACGGATTTAGATCGAATAAATTCTTCAAGCTTCGCAATAATTAAAGGTCTTGATTTGTGTGAAGTAGTAAAACCGGGAACAGTATTCGTGGAATTTTCAGCAACATATTGTTCTACAAATTCTGCTGAACCTTTTGCTGAATAATAAACATTTGTGTATCCCAAAGCTATTACTTTCTCTAATACTGAAAATCCAAGATTGTTATTCTCAACAACAATCATACAGTTTCCATACTGCTTTCCGGTATTAAAAAGTAAATTAGCAAAACTTTCAATATTCATTTTTCCTTGGTATTCGGCAACTTGTTCCATTGTATCCAAGTTTAGAATATGGAATACAGAATAGTCTTTACCGTCACCTCTTGCTACGTCGGCTACCAAAAGATATTTACATTTATCGTAATATTCTTTCCATATCCATAAATTTCTATCTGTACCGATTCTCATTTTTGGTTCGGCACAACTTGCAGATAGAAGTTCCAAATCATCGGGAGACATTACTGTTTCGCCGGATGAATTAAATGAACACTCGTATTCTTGTGCTATTTCTCTTTTGGATAGATTTTTTGTTTCTCTATCAAACCATTCTTGATCACGGTCTGGATGAACTGTCCAAAACAATTTTGTTGCATTAAATTCATTGGTTGCGGTTGAAGCATCAATATAGGTTTGATGGAACCAGTTACCAACACCATTGGGAGTTGATAAGGCAATACAACGACCACCTGTTGCCATTGTAGGATATAAACCTGCCCATAGTTCCTGCATATCGTCAATGAAAGCTGCTTCGTCAAGAACCAATAAAGACAATGCTTCTGAACGACCAGCATCGCCAGAAGTTGCGGTTGCTTTAATTTGTGAGCCATTCGAAAGTTCAAACGAATTTCTATTATCAATTGTGACTGTGGCAATCATCAGCCAGTTAGGAACACTCTTGATAATATATTTTACTTTCTTTACTAAATTCGAAGCAGTCCCCAGCTTAGTTGCCATAACAAGAACATTCTTATCTCTGTGAAATAGCATAAGCCAAGCAATATAACCTGATACGACTGTTGAAAGACCAAGCTGACGGGCTTTCAAAATTACGTTAAAACGATGATCCCCAAAATCTTTGATCACTTCTTCTTGGAAGGGATACATTCTAAACGGGATTGGCCCCTTTTGGGGATGCGATATTTTACAGTAGGTGTTGATAAAGTAGATGGGGCTTTTGCCACATTTTATTACTTCATCCTGTACTTGTTGTTTTGTAAGTCTATACATATCATCTTATTTATCTTTGATATTGATATTGAGTGGCTTTTTAGCTTTGTCTCTTCCTAACTCTAAAAACTTCTTTGTTATTTCTCTATCAAGTTCTTTTGAGGGAGGGGAGACAGGTTCAACGTTTTCAAGACTGTTTATTTTATAGCTTTTTTTAGCTTCAACGGTGGTTCTTTGTCTTGAAATAGGTTGAACGAGAACATCAACTTCACCAAATGGTGTCAAAGAAATTGTATTTTTTGTAATTTCTTTATATTCTTTTTTGAGGAATGAAACGATTTTTTCAATCATAGTTTCCATTTCCCCTTCAAAATCTTTCATCATGTATACATCTTTTAGTTTTATATCAGAAGTATAAATGACAGTTAGTAAATTACCACCAATCTTGATTTTAAAACCATCAATTATTCTTGAATCAAGAATGGGATCCCCATCTTCTCTTTTAAGACCAATTGATTTTAGTTTTTTATCTGCTGAATATTTCTCAATATGTGAACCATCATAAGCATTTGCTGCTGCTTGATGAAGTCCTTGAATTATTTCGTAAGTTGATGGCATATTTATATTTTCCTTTTAGTAATCATTCTCATCGACAAGAAGATTTTCGTCTTCGTCTTCGTTGTCATAGTCAGAATATTCGTCTTCGGAATCAGGTTGATGTTCATCATAATCGCCTTCTTCTTGATCATATTCAAGAGCATGTTTAACATCACCGATCATTTGACTAATTTGAGAAACCTTAGACTGCATCCATTCTGGGAGGTTATCTGAATCTTCAAGCATATCGTGTAATTCCATTGCATACTCACCAATTTTATAGAGTTGCGATTTGGTCATATAACCTTCTTGATCATATTCCCCATCTTGACCACATTGCTCACCAGAAGCATCTTCTTCCATAGAAACCATTTCTAATTCTTCTTGGATTATTTCTTTAAGTCTATTCTTTGAAATTTTCATTTTTTGGCCTCCAGCCTGTTTTCCATCTCTCTTCTCTTCCTTCAACCCATTGAACGTAGCATTTACGGCAACATTTATAACGATTCATATATAAATCGTCTTTTAGTTCAAAGGAATAAACAGAGCAAACGAGACAGGTTCTTTTAGTTTCCTTAATAAGTAGTTTTTTAGAAATAAAAACACCATCTATCTCAATCTTTTGATCCTTTTCGGATTGATTTCTTTCTTTTATAGATAATTCTTTCAATTGTTCTAAATATTCTTTTTCTTTTTCTTCATTCCAATAGTGTTTTGGGTTAGCAATTGCGTCCTCCCCATACTTTTCGGATATAGCTTTTTCTATTTTGACTATTTGATTCAAGTCTTTCATAAGAAACCTACTTGTTTATTTTGTTTTCTGGGAACCAGACTTCTGTTCCCCTCTTATAGTTTTTACATTTTTCCCATAATTTTTCATGAGTGAACGAAGGATCATTCCATTTTAAATAATTATTTGGTAATAAATAATAATTTCCATCTTCCATAGTAATCAAGTGCAATGGTTTGTGTTGTTGTGGAAACTTGCTAAAACCATCATACCAATCAACTAAAATACCAGTAGACAAACCATTTAAATTTTCTTTAAAATAATTAACATCTATACCCTCTAAATGATTTAAACTTGTAAGATCTAAATTTACTCCCATGTTTCCCCAAGGTTGTAACACACCGCTTTTTTTAGGTATAAAATTTGGTTTATGATGTATTCCATGTAAAGGAACACCTGTCCAATGAGCACCAGTTTCTAAAAGTAAGTGAGTCAATAACACTTCACCTTCTCTGGCAAAAACTCCATGCCAGATAGCCTCTGTTAACCCTTCGCTTTTATCTAAAAATTTGTTTTCTACATAAACATATAATATATTTGGTAAATTTGAATGTCTGCTCATTTAGTTCTCGATTTGGTTGTAAACATATATAGTTCCAATTGAAGTAGCAAACCCAGCAGTAAAACCGATTGCTATCCATAGTGGAGTTAGATTCTTGTTTTGTTTTTTAAGAAGTTCGTAAGTTTTATCTAATTCTTTTTGTTTTTCTTGCATTATCGCTTTATTGGTTTCTTTGGAAGAGTCAACTTCATATTGCAATTTTTGAATATTAAAATCACATTTGATCTGTTCTTTTTCAAGCGAGTGTTGGGCATTAGCTGCACAGGTTGCTATGTCAGAGTCATTCTGCGATAGGATGGTAGCTAATGCTTCTGGACGGATTAAAGTGCCTGCAAATGGTGCGGGCTGGCCTTGCTGCACTTGTTTAAAATCTTCGGCAAGTGCTATTGTCACAAGCAGCAGTAAACTACTCACCATTTAGACCATACCTTTTAATAAGTTCTTCACTTATAGAAGAAGGAGACTGCTGAAATTTCTTGCTTAATTGTTTCTGTTGTAAAGCTTGTGTTTCTTTTATGTAATTCAAGCTTTCATTATATCTTATTTGTTCTGCATCAAGACTGCTTTGATATTCTTCAAAAAGTTTATCGTAATATTGAGATTGCTCTTCCAGAGAATTTTGCAATATATTTATTTGTTTCTCGGATGAATCTCTTGATATGTCTAATGACTTTTGCATCGTATGTGTAGATTGATAGAAATAAAGAGGAATAAAAATGGCATACAATAATGCCAACATAAGTTTCCAATATTGTTTTATAAAATTAAGCATTTGTTTTTAACTTTGCAACTACATCAATTACACTTTGTCCACCAATATAAATTGCAGAGATTATAACCCAATCATAGGATGATAAGTCCGAAAAGGCCATTAGTGCAGTTGCTGTAATCCATACGAGTAGTTTTCGTGATATTGCTTTATCAAGTAGCTTGTCCAATCCGTTATTAAGCATTTTCTTTTTCCTGTTTTTTTATAGTCACATAACTATCAATTGCAGTAATAAATAGTTGTTGGAATTTTTTTGTATTCCATCTTTTCCATCCATAAAGTTGTTTTATTTCTTGTTTTGCTTTTTGATCGATGTTAAAAACTACCAAAGCAGAACCATCTGTCTGGTCAATAATATCGGTGATTGTGAATTTAAATGTTGACATAAGCAAACCCATCCTTTTTATCGATTGTAATTACGGTATCAGCAACATCTTTAAGAGTATCCATGTGTGATATTAAAAGCACAATATCATAATATTCTTTTACCATATCAAGAATTCTAACAAATCCTTCCATATTTTCTGAATCCAATGCTGTTCCCGGTTCATCTAAAATAAATATGTTGCTTGTTGGTAAATTTGATACTTGCAGTAAAGATAATCGTATTGCCATAGCAGCAATTGTTTTTTCTGCACCAGAACCCATTTCAATAGGTCTTGGATCAAACTTTGGATGCTTGATAAATATATTTAGTTTTGTTCCATCGTCTTCAAAGTATACTTCAAAGTCTACAATATTGGAAAGAATCCTTGTTATTTCTGCGTTTATGACAGGCAATTTTTCTTTGATAATATCGTATGAAATACCACTTGGATGCATACAACGCATAAAGTAATCATATGCTGCAAATTCATTTCTATAATTTTCAAGTTCTTGTTTTTCTTTATTCAGATTCTCAATTTTGTTAGAAGTTGAGCCAATAGACATATAGACATCTTTGATTTCTTTGTCGAATTTGATGATGCAATTATTAATAGTATTTGCTTCTTCTTGTTTGTCCTGCTGTGAATCTTTCAACTCATTTATTCTTGCAAATAGTTCGTTATTCTTTTTGTATTGTTGAATTTGCAACTCGGTATTCTCATACTCAATTTCATTTTTGGAAATGTCGTTGATTGTTTTTTGTATATCAATTTCAAGTTTTAGAATCTCTTTTTCAGTCTGTGCTTTTTTCAAGACAATTTGATCAAACTTGGAAAGTTGAGAATTTATTTTATCGATATCATATTCATCAATTTCTTTTTTGAGTTGATTATATCCATTTGTATTATTGTTGATATCGTATTCATGTAAAGGAATCTGCATTTTAGCAGAATATGCATCTTTGATAAGTTTACAAGAAGTCAAGAATTGGTTTCCACAGGGAATATCATCAAGAAGTTTTGTTCTTTCTTTTACACGTTTTAGATCGTTATTTGAAAGATTAATTTCCTCATAGATATCTTGTAATTCTTTTTGTCTTTTAGAAACAAAATCTTTCTTACCTTTGAGTTCTTCAAGATCAAAATTAGCAATAAATTTTTCAATCTTTACAAAAAGTTCTTGCTTTTCTTTTAGTTCTATTTCTTTGGTAGTTTTTTGTGACTTGAAATTGGAAAGATTTTGTTCAAGTTTGGATTTCAAATCTATGAAAGATTTAATATTGATTGATTCAACTCCACATTCTATGATTTGTGCTTGTAGTAAAGTGATATCGGAGGTTAGATCAGAAAATTGCTTCTTGAACAAAGTAAATTGTTCATTCTTTTCTTCAAGAATATTTTGGTAATCAGTGAGTAAAGTTTGATTAGTAAAGATTTCTGAATCATATTCTTTACCTTCAAGTTTCTTCAAAAGACCTTTGAGGTTTGATGATTCTTCTTTTGCCAATTTGAACTTTGTTTCAAAGATGTCCAAATCAAGGAATCTGGCAAGAATCTCTTTTCTTCTCGTTGAACCTTCTTTAATAAATGCCATTGAATCAAGCTGGGAAGACAATGATGTAAGCATAAAATCATCTATTGTTCCAAACATTTTACGGATTGTTTTATCGGTATCAGTTCTTGAAAGTTCATTTAATTGTTCAACTTGACAAGAATGCGTGTCAAAACATTTTAGTTTAAGTTCAGTTTTTGCTTCTTCCGAAGTTTCACCCTTCAATTTCTTTGTGTATTTTTCAGCTTTTCTATCGATAGTGTATTCAAACCCATCTACTTCAATAACAGCTTTTCCTCTACCATATGGACGATTCTGGTTGATAATGTTGGTTATCTTGCGTTCGTTCTTGGAAGTGGTATTGAAGACTGAATACAAGATTGCGTCGATTACGCTTGATTTACCACTATAATTCTTTCCAAAGATTCCAACAATTCCAGATAGGTTATCAAAATTGATGGTGTTACCTTCGCCATAATTGAAAAGATTATCCCAAGATACACTTTTGAGTTTCCAATTGACATTTCGGCATACATCTTCCGTAGCTTCGACAGTAGAATTATAACGAGAGTTTATATCATAAACCTGCTGTAATATTTCATCTGAAACTTTATAGTCGGAAAGATAATTTGCTATCAATTTTTGTTGTGTCTTTGGATTACGCAAATTATCTTTGAGCATAGAGTTTTCTGTCGAAGATTGACTTTTATTGACGTTCTTTGCCAAAAAAGAAATAGATTCTGGCTTGAACTTTTCTTTTGCTACATCTGCTGCTTTTTTCATAAGCTCAACAGGCAAATTATACTTCGATAAGATACGAAGACGAGAATTTGGTGGCACCTTTATTCTCGGTGGGATTTTGCCACTTTCCGTCAACTCTATTGTGAAAAAAGGATATGGGTTAGGTATTCCAATGTGCTGAACGGAAAACACTTCTTTGTCTTGAATATCCCAAAGCAAAAAGCCCTTATCGTTAGTCTCACCATGATTTTGCTGAATAAGTGAACCGGGATATCTACAACGACCATCATTATCGATTGATTGATTTGTCTTATGGATATCCCCAAGTAAAGCGTAATCAAACTTAGACAACGTAGAATAATCAATGTCTCCGTGAGTCATTGTAAATCCGATATCAGTTTCGGATCCAGCAACAGAGCCATGAAATAATGCAATGCTTGTTTTATCTTCATCGATTTGTAAATTCCAATTCTCTTCATCAACAATCGAAAGAACGTGGAAATTAAACTGATCAAATAAAGTAAATTTTGTAGAATACTTATGAAGATAAATATTCGCATTTTTTAAGGCAGCTACGATAGGTGTGATAGCATCTTGTCTATCTTTATTTGATAGATTTAGATCGTGGTTACCAAGAATAATATGGAGTGGAGCAATATCAGCTAAACGTTCAAAGAATTTAGCTGTCATATCAAAATAGGCAGGAGAAAGATCTAATTTGGTATGTGCAGTATCACCAGTATTTACAATAATATCTGGTTTTACTTCTTTGATCTTTTTATATAAATTTTCAAAAACTTCTTCATATTGTTTGTGATACTTGAAGTTCTTGATGTGAATATCAGAAATTTGACAGATTTTCATTGATGCCTCTACCACATATAATAACCTATTTTGAGGTACGAGTCAAGAGAAAATCTGTCAAATTTCTATTTTGTTCTTTTTTATCTACCAAATTTGACTTCATTTGGCATTAAGGCAACAGTAAATTTGCCAAATTTTTCATGTTGTAACATGACAACGCTATTCTCCTCACTTCGGGTGGTGCGTCTTGAAGCAGAACCTACTACTTCAGCATTAACATGAGAAGACCAAACAGGGCCGCTGCCAGCGAACTTCAAAACTTTGAACGATT
>Ga0181362_1000146_pt1 | contig 13396 bp, 6 predicted proteins | sample Su13NDMM110SN_FD_130095 | JGI IMG/M metagenome (GOLD analysis project Ga0181362, IMG submission 130095) | Freshwater viral communities from Lake Michigan, USA - Su13.ND.MM110.S.N | ecosystem: Environmental > Aquatic > Freshwater > Lake | place: USA: Michigan | collected 2013-07-16 | reverse complement strand
AGTACTAGCATCGGCAGGGCAGCTAGGGAATCTGGGGCAACAACAATACATACAATAAATGGGTATTAACGCTGCTCAGCAAGTCGCTAGCGCTCAGCAACAAGCACTAGAGCAGAGCAAAATTAACCAAGCCATCCAGAACTACGCCACTCAGCAGCAATACCCCATGATGCAGTTGGGGATGATGTCTAACATGTTGCGCGGTCTACCGATGCAGTCCACCACGACCCAGTCTTACCAAGCTACTCCTACTATGGGTTCTCAGCTTGTGGGTTCAGCGGGTGCGTTGGCGAGTATGTATAGTGGTATGAATGCTGCCCCTAAGAAAAAAGGTGGAGTCATCAGAGGACTGGCTCACGGTGGCTCAGTTAATGGTCAAGGCTATGCTGTGGGCGGGGAGATTAAACAACAACTCTCTGCAATGTCTGAAGAGCAACTCCAGCAAGTTGTGCGCACTTCGGCGAGCAATGAGATTCGCTCAATGGCCGCTGAGATTCTTGCCGGGAAGGAAATGGCTAAAAGGATGACCAGCCAAATGCCTAGCTCTCCCGGAGCAGGACAAGGTATAGCTGCCGCTGACACCGGGGATATGTTCACCAGTATGGCTGACGGTGGCATCATTGCTTTCGCTCCGGGGGGGTATACAGACGATGAGTTAAAGGCTAACCGAGCTAAACTATTGGCAGAAGAAAACGCACTTCCACTAACCCCAGAGCAAATGGACGCACGTATGGCGTCACTGGTAGCACCGGGACTCCCTCCTGAAAAAAGACCTAACGTACAACCGGGAACAGGTGCTTCCATAGAGGACTACGCTAAGTACTTAGGTGCTATACGCACTGACGCGGGTATCGGTGCGCCTCGTCAAGCTGAGAAAGAGGGGGTTACTAAGAGTGTGGCAGGACGACCAGCCGAAGAAGCTAAACAGAACTCCGATTTACTTACAAAGTACTTCCTTGCAATGGCTAACACACCGGGGGGTCTGCTTCGTAGTGCTACAACAGCAGGGGCTGAAGTGCTGCCAGACTATATCAAGCTCCAAGACGCGCAGAGACAGGTTCGTGCAAACGACGCCAAGATTCTGGCTGGTATTACTGAAGCTGAGCGTCTTGATAAGGTGGGTCTGTTCGATCAGGCTGCAAAACTACGCTCTGACGCCCAAACACTTGACGCCCATAATCAACGCACCAAAGATGAGATTGAAGGGCGTCGGAAGGTGGCTGAAGGGCAGGCTGTTTCTCAGCAGGAGATAGCAAACATACAGGGTGATACTTCGCGGGCTGTGGCAAACATAGGGGCGGGTGCTAGCTTGAGTGCCGCAAGGATACAGGCGGGTGCGCGGAGTGTTGCGGATAACAGGGACGCTGACATATTCGCTGCCTATGTCGCGGATATAAAACTAAATAACCCCACGTGGTCAGCGGACAAGGTACGGGTAGCAGCGTATGAAGCCATGCAGTTAGGTCGTGGGGGCACGGGGGCTAGGATTGAAGCAACGCAAAGTAGCAGGGTGAGTAAAGCATTTACTGAGCTGGTATCAAACGACTTTATTCTGAAAGGCTTAAAACGTAGGGTGGGTAGCGAGGGAAATCCTGAGGCAAAAGCAGAACTATATAAAGATATAGCAGCGCGAGAAGAGGCTTTACGGGGGATGGCTAGACAAAGCATTCTTAGAGAAGACGCACCCGCCGCCCCCGCCGCCCCCGCCGCCCCCGCCGCTACAAGACCCCCGCTTTCTGGCTTTTATACGCAGGGTTAAGCTATGCCTTTCGATATAGCGGGTGCAAAACAAGCTGGGTACACCGACACGGAAATACTTAAGTATCTGGCCCCGGAAATTAAGTTTGACACCGAAGGTGCTAGGAAGGCTGGGTATAACGACGCTGAAATACTTGGCTTTATCGGCCAAAAAGTAGGTAAGCCTGCACAACCTGCGCCAAGACCAGAAGATGTAGGTCTTTTTGAATCTTTAGTTGGTAGTGGGCGTCGTGGTTTAACGTCGCTTGGAGATATACCTACTGGCTATAGTGTGGCGGGTACCACTGCTTTTGGTAGCGAGGAAGCACTCCGCAAAAAAATGGCGGAAGCAAAAACGGAACAGAAAAAAGAAGCTGCGCGAGAAACTGCGCCGGGTATGCGGGTAGCGGACTTTCAAAGGATATATGAAGATAAAGGAGTATTGGAAGCCGCTAAACAGGTACCGCGCTATATAGCCCAAAACATAATCGAAAGCGGCCCTCAAATGGCGGGGCCATTACTTGCGGCCAAAGGAGCTACAGCTATATCCGCTCCTTTAATCGGCCCGTTTGCTCCGGTAGCGGGTGCTGTAGCGGGTATAGCGACCTACGGGCTTCAGCAGTTTGGTAACCTTATGCTTCGCCAAGCGCAAGAACGTAATGACCCCGAGGAAATGAGTATTGCAAAAGCTGCTTTGGTATCTGGAGCAATGGCCCCTTTTGGTTATCTTATGGATCGTTGGACTTTAGGGTTAGGTACTCTAGGTGCTAAGAAAGCCGCTTCGGAAGTAGCAAAAGAACTTGCTGCGCGTAAGGTTGCTGGCGAAATGGTAGGTATAGGGGTTGCTGCGGAAATAGCAAAGCAAGCAGCGAAAGGTAGCGCAATTGGTTTCATTGCGGAAGCCCCTGTTGAAGTACTAGAGCAAGTAGGCGAACGGTGGCAGGCGGGGTTAGACCTTACTGGTGATAAAGCTAACGCAGAATACTTAGATGCTTTATTCGGTGCTGGCGCAGCGGGTTTTGGTATGGGCGCAGCTTCTAGGGGCGTTAGGGCTTACGGAGATTACGCAAAAAGCGTAGAAGAACAAACCCCGGCGGTTACTACTCCTAGTGCCAGTACTACACAGGCGGCGGGTATTCCCCCTTCAAACCCTACACCTGCTCCTCCTGCTGATGGTAGCCCAGAGCAACGCAATGCCTTAATTGCTAGCTATCGAACAGACCTTGGTTTGCCGTTGGATGTGGCTACCGCTATGGTAGACGAACAGATTGCTGCAATCCAATCCGCTGCCCAACCCCCTACCCCTGCTGCGACTACCGCGACTACTGTTCCTCCTGCTCCTGCTGCCACTGATATACCGGCTGCTCCTGCTCCTCCTACTCCTGCTGCCACTGATATACCGGCTGGTGTTGATCCCCAACGGCTGGAACAAATAGAAATTGAATACGTTAACGCTGGGTTTTCCGTTAAAGAAGCCAAAGCAAAAGCCCTTACGGACGTATTACAAGAAGTTAAAGCCGCTTCCGCTACTGAAACTTTGGGAATGGGCGTGGAAGTTATCGCTAAACTCAGGCAGATGGTTGAAGACCCCTCCGTAGATAGAAGCACTATTAGTGCTTTACGTGAAGCGTATCAAAAAGAAACCGGTAAAATTGCGCCGCCGGAAATGGTTCAATCTGTGTGGTATGAGAAAAGAAAAAAGGAACAGGAGGCACCCAGTGCAACAGTACCTACAGATGGAACTGCCCCAAGTGGAGGAGGCGTTGCGGCGGCTCTACAACAACAATCCGGAGCATCTGCCGAGGGAATTACTGATGCTCAGTCAGGAGGAGTGGATGGCGCTCAGCCAGTTGTTACACAATCTGCTACAAGAGAAGGCGCACAGCCGGGTGCATTAGTCCCCCGTCAAGCCGCAGTAAGTTTTGATGGCCGCAAGGGTATAGTATTTAATGAAGCAGTGCTTGGTGGGTTACGGCGGGTAGTTGTTGATGACTATGTGGCATTAGATAACCCTTCCCGTGTCGGCGCAGTTATGCTCACGGGTATAGATCGTCAAGCTGGCGGTAGTGCGGGTAGAGCATCAGAAGTACTTACGGCCCTTACTAATTGGGCTGACATTACTAACGAGCGCATCATTCTATCTCCTGCGGCTAGTGGGGATTTAAAGCAACCTGAGTTGGTGAAGTGGTACGAGCGTAATGGATTTACGACTACCCCTGATGGGTTGATGGAACGTAACCCCCCCACTACAGAACAAACTACAGGAGAAGGCGCACAGCCGGGTGCATTAAAAACAGAAGAAACCCCGCCTTCTGACCCGATAACTCTTATTAACCAATATGCATCACAGACTGGTGCGGAGCGACGGGCCACGTACGCGCAACTCCGTAATAAATCACCGGAGGAACTTCAAAGCGCAATTCAAACGCTACAAGCGGAACGTCAAAAACTTCTATCTAAAGACGGTAAAAGACCCGCAAAAAATTCAGAAAAAGCTAAATTGTGGGATGACCTGACAGATAAAGAAGATTTAATCACCACAGTATGGGGGGACGTTACCCAAGCTGCCCCCACAGGAACTATCACACCAGCAGCGCCCACACCGGCAGCAAAGCCGATTACGCCTACGAGCTTTGCGGTTAAGGAAGTACCTGCTGCGGAGTCTCCAACAGGTAAACGCGTATGGAATGTAACCGGCCCCGATGGTGAGATACTTGGCACTTTTGCTAAGAAGGGTGACGCCACCGTACGAGCTACACAAGCTAGAGCAACAGTTAGAACAGCAGCAGGCCAGCAACCGGCAGGGCGCAAAGCTACGTTAACTCCAGAACAGAAAGCAGCCGCCACCGGCCAACGTGCGGTTACTCAGAAGGCCAGCATAGACGCCACGCGCACTGCGGAGAAACTTAAACAACAAATAGGCGCTAAGTTTGAACCAAGTCCTAATGCTACCGCAGAGTCAGTGGCCGATGAGCAAACTCAATATCAAGCAAACCGTATTGATGTGCTTACGCAAGCGTATGGGATAGCTACTAACCCTGCACATAGACTTAATACTGCGGGGAAAACTGCCAAAACCGTATTGGATGACCCCAGTGTAACTGCCCGTGAACGTGAGATGGCACAGAATCGGGGTAAGAGTGAAAAACCACAATCCTCTGGTATCCCTCTGGGGGTTACTAGCCAAAACTCTAACCCCAAATATACTACATTCAAAAATGCTGGGCAGGCGTTGTCGTGGGTGTCTCGTAACGGCACGAAGTTTGAAAAGTTTTTAGCTAAGCGCCTATATTACTTTGCGCGTAAAGCCCAGATTGTAATAGCTAGCGATATGAACGCCCTTCCTGAAGCCGTGCGTAAGGCATTTGAAACAGGATCAGCGGGGGTTTATTTTAAGAATGTTATATATCTGCATCCTGTCTATGGCATTAACAATACGGTGTTTTTGCACGAAGCCTTGCATGGTGCAACGATTGCCAAAATTAACGAGTACCTCACCCGTAGACAGAATGGAGAATCCGTACCGCAATCCATGCAAGACGCCTACCTCGCCTTAGAAACTGTGCGTAGGATAGCTTCTGAACGGTATTTCCTCCTGAAAGATGCGGGGACGCTAGATGACCGTATGCTGGTGTTTGAGAAAGGTGGTGCGTTTAGCGACCTAAAAGAGTTCATTGCCTACGGCCTGTCCAGTGAGGACATGCACGAGTTTCTGTTACAAACCCCCGGCTTATTTGCTGGCAAGACCGCTAACTACTTTAACAACCTGCTATCTAATTTTGTTAAGGGTATTCGCGGCCTATTTAAAATGGACGACACGCATCAGTCGGCCATGCAAGACCTTATACTTGCTACGGATAATTTGCTATCTACTAGGATGCAGGTAAGAAAAACCGCCACTGCGCCTCCATCACCGGCACTGCCACCATCTACGCCCGTTAAAAAGCTTAAGCAAAAAGTAGCCAAAGTTAGTAAAGCTATGGCGCAGGCTCAGGCTTCATCTAATGCAGCCGACGTAGAGAATGGCATATCCACGGGTATGGCGGGGCGTATGGCTGAAGATTGGCTCCCACTGCTTAAAGATAGGTATGCCGCGTTTAACGTAGGCACTATACAGCAGCTTTTATACAAACTGCCAACCTCCGACATTATCCGTTGGAAGGGCGATGAGGTGCCCGGACTGAAGCGTGTTGATACGCTAGTACAACGTATGGCGGCTATGCGGGGCACCATGCAGTTAGCTGGGGCTAAGAAAGCTACAGAACTTGCTAAGTTTGTACGCAAGAACGGCCAGAAGGTAATTGGTGAGGCCATGCACTTGGCGCGTTTGAACGAAGTAAGCCCTACTAAATACGCCAACCGTGCTGATGCATTAGCAAATGACTCCAACATAAAAGAAAACGCAGCTAACAGTGTTGATCCTAAATACAGCGCCGCTCAACAACGCGAGTATAAAAAGAAAGTAAAAGAACGCACACGTGCCATCAACGAAGTGTTCACCGCTTGGGAGGCTTTGGGTAAGCAACCCGGTGGGCATTCCATGTATAAGATGGTTCGTCAGTTTTATATTGACAGCTATAACCTGACTCGTACTCTACTTAATAGCCAGATTCAAGCACTACCCATAGACGCGGCGGCAAAAGCTAAGCTGATGAAATCAGTCCGTTTAATGCACGAACAGGGGCAGAATAACCTGCCGGAAGAGTATTTTCCGTTCATGCGTTATGGTGAGAACTGGTTGCGCGTAGCCGCAAAAGGAGGTGGCCTTGCTGGTCGTGCGTTCTATACGTTTGAAAGCGGTGCTGATCGTAATACGTTTCAAAGGCAAGAGGCCGCTAGGTTAGGCAAGAACCCTGAAGATGCAAGCGTATTTAGTAAGGGTTCGGATTTAACTTCGTTGCGCAAAGATTTTGCCAACGAAAGCGTCATGTTGAAGGAGATGTTTTCGGCTATTGATAAGGCAACTACCTCCAGCACAATTAGTAGCGCAGCCGATGTAGATGCGTTTAAAGACGGTTTAAAAGATCAGCTATATCAAGTCTACCTATTGACGCTACCAGAACGGAGCCTGCGTAAACAATTCCTTAACGCTAAGAACATAACGGGTTTTAGTGCGAATATATTTCGTAACTTCAAAACCTCGGCTACTAAGCTAGCTAACCAAGCTTCCAAGCTGCGTTACGCTACGGAGATACAGAACGAGGTCATAGCTGCGAGGAAGAGCTTAGCCGGTAGACCGCCTTCAGAGGTGGAGAAGCTATCCCTGTTTGTCAATGAGATAGCATACAGAGCTAACGATGAACTCAATCCTACCCCGCGTAGTAAACTTGCGGCGGCAGCAAGTCAGTTTGCCTTTGTAACGATTCTGACCGGTGCGGCATCGGCAATGGTTCAGTTTGCCAGTATCCCTGTAATGGTTATGCCTAGGTTAAATAGGGACTACGGGTACGGAAAATCAGCGGCAAAGTTTGCCCGCTATATGCCTATATGGAACACGGTAGGTGTGACCACGACGGAACCCAATGGGGATGTAACCTACTCTGCACCCTCTATTGGCACTTCCAAAATGGTTACGTCCGACCCGGTGTTGCAACGGGCTTTTGAAGAAGCTGTTAATCGACAAGTAACAACAGTTGGTAATGTTTCGATAATCACAAACAACAAACGGACACCTGAGAATACGCGGAAGAGTGCTGTTGGTGCCGCCGCCGAAAGTGCGTATGGGTTAATAACAGGGTTATTCAGCGGAACGGAACGCCTAACCCGCGAGATGACTTACATGATGGCGTTTGAACTTGAATACGCCAAGACAAAAGACTTCGATGCTTCCGTAGAGAAGGCTATAGAAGTTACGCAAGATACGCTTTTACGGTACGACACCATGGAAAGACCTCGCATATTACGCACAGAGGTAGGAAGTGTTGTTGGGCAGTTCAAAATGTATGCGGCGGGGATGACTAGCTTTCTCATACGTAACATGTATAACTCCATGCGAGTGACAAACCCCAAGGAGGCTCTGCCAGCTATACACCTTTTGAGTGGCGTCTTGTTAACTGGGGCTGTGTTCCACGGACTTGCTGGTTCTCCCTTCTACAGCACGATAGCTACCCTAATAGATTTGATACTGAACTTCGGTGACGAGGACGAAGAGAAGAAGAAACGCAGGGAGAAGAACCCCCTTACGGCGCAAAGCTCTGACTTACGGTTCCGGTATGAGTTTCTGCCTGAGCAGTTTGGGGAAATTAGGATGCCCGGTATAGATGGTAGGGAGTATAAGTTAAGCACGGTGCTTGAAAAGGGGCTGGTGTCAGTTCTTACGGATGTCAATGTAGGCTCTCGTACCTCGTTCAATAATATGTGGTTTCGCTCAGCCCCAGAAGGTAAAGATTTGAAGGAAACCGTTTTTAATATTGCGGAAGCAAACTTGGGGCCGTCCGTATCTGCGGGGGGTAGCTTTATCTCTGGGGTTGAAGACCTAACAAACGGAAAAATACGCCGTGGGCTGGAGAAGATGGTTCCCGCATTCTTCAAAGGCAGTATCGTTGCTAGTAGGTACGCTGATGAAGGTGCGCAAACACGCGACCGCAAAGTTATATTGGAGCGCAATGAGCTAAGTGGGCTTAACTTGGCCGCACAGGTGCTTGGGTTTACTCCTACGCGCTTAGCTGAAATACAAGAATATAATTACAACAAAAAGCAAGTCATAGATACAGCAAAGAAAGAAAAGAACAAGCTGCTTAAAGATTTTAAAGACCTTGAGAATAATCCTGATAGAACTCCTGAAGCCCGCAAAAAACTAGACCGTAGGATTGACCAGCACAATCGTAGATACAACTTTACAGAAGAACTTACCATTGACGAAGAGACCCTTGAACGCTCGTTAGACGCCTACGAGGAGCGCGGAGAAAAAACTATTCGAGGTCTATACAGTTCAGATGAATTACGCTTTTACCTAGACAAAACAGACCCCTACCTACGGCAAAAGCGATAAAAAACCCCCGCGCTAGGCGGGGGCAAACTAAGGAGTAAGGAGCAAACTTACTGGAAGGTAGTTTAGGTTATAGCCGCCAGATTCGCAAACCTTTGATGCTATCTTCTATACTTATTTTAATCAGGACTTCTAGCTTCAGCCTTTTTGTAACTAGCAGCACCACCTGCTTAGCCCTGACGCAATCAATACAGGGTATAAAAAAAGAATACCCCGCCTTTAGCGAACGCCAGTTGATATTATAACTAACCCCCTCTATCAGCACTATCGCCGCTCGTTGGCAACAGACCGTTTATGTCTATGAAGTCGCTGTTAGAGCAGTCAAACGCCAAGGCGTAGACCCCCGGCGTGTTCATCTTCATACCCTTGGACATACGCTTGACCCCTGCACCTATAAACACGCCCTTAAGCTTTAGTTGCTTCAACACATCCTTGTAGTGAATCTGAGACTCAACGCAGTCCTTACGAAACTCCGTGGAGGACAGAAATAGCTTGTTCGTATCAGGCTCGAACCTAATGAGTAGTGGGCCTCGTGGCTCTAGTAGGGGTAGCACTTGCATTTTGGTGCGGCTATCCCCTTCGTCATTAACCACCAGCATGTTTTGAATGTGCCGGTTGACGTAGCCACCGATTACCCCCGACACCTCGCTTACTGGCGGGGTAACGTCCTCCCTTATGTCCTTAAGCATCTCCATGGTAGCCCACTTATAGATAGCCTTCATATCGTAGTCGATAAGGTTAAGGTTCCGTGCGATAAGCCCACCCGTTATATTGCATGCAAGGATAGACGACCAGAACCGTTCTCTGTTGGTTAGTCGCATTTCCTTATCTATCTTAGCTTGCACAGCGAGAAGCCCGCTCACAGATTCTTCCAGATTCCCTAGTAGGTGGCCGCAGTATATGTCGCCTGCGATACCGTAGTTCTCTAAAAGCTGGTGGTCGAACATGCGCTTTGCTTCGGCAGGGGCAATAATGTCAGAAGGTTCGATCTGGTATTCAATCAAGCGCATCAACTCCCCATCTGGACTAGCCTTGTGGATACCAAGTTTCTCGTAGAAGCTGGCGTTGGAACTTGTTAGGGATAGAGTTTTCCATGTTGTGTTGTTCAGTCGCAGTTCGTTGGTCTGAGACTTGGCACGGTTTGGGCCGCGACCTTGAGACATACTGTACGCCAAGGTAGAGAAGTCTTGTGCCTCTGTATTTGTCATCTCGTCCATAGTGAAAGGCAGGTTATTCATCACGCCTAGATGGATCATCCGTGCGGCTAGGGTGTCCTTCCAGATAGCTGCCAACTTAGTTGGATGCCCATACACGCTGTTACAGACGTATAGAATCGTTGACTTGCCCGTGCCTGAGGTCTTGTGTATCAGGTTTATGATCGCCCCATTCTGCCCCGTATACTTCAGCAGGGGTGCGCCAAATGCTGTGAGGGCAGCAAAGGCGTGGGCTTCCAAACCCGGTTTGTTATACATGTTAAACACTTCTTTCCACTTCTCTAGTGTCCCTTTAGGGGTCATATCAGCGGCAAACTGTGCGGTGACACTGGACGGGGGGCTGTGGAACGTGCCATCTTTCGTAATTTCTCTATTGCCGATAACAAATTTGCTATCGTTTTCTGTCCATCCGAATTGGGTTCTCATTATTTCTGCCCTAACTTTGTATTGGAGTTCCTTAACAAATATCATTATGAACGTCGTCAACTCGCTCATCTGATACGGTAGCCCTGCTACACCCTTACGTGCTAACGCCGTTCGTAGGCTTTCCTTAACCGCAACAACCGATAGCGGCACAGTAAACTCAATCACTTCTTCCTTAGGTAGATGCAGACGAATAAGAGCTAACTCCCCCTCCTCAGGGTCGCGCATACGCTTGACGACATAAATATCATGCTCGTAGACGCATATAGGCTCCGCCTCCTCATCCGATTTAGCTGGCATCTTATATACCCCGCCGTTCTTACCCCGAAAGTAGGGAGTTGGGTATGGAGGTATGATGTAGCTACCGTCTTTCTCCAGCGTGGGGGCATCCTTTTCTTGCACCTCAGGGCGTATAACTTCCCTGCCTAAAGATAGCGGGGTCTTTATGCGCCCCTTCCACGGGCATCCTTCACAGCCACCGGGGTTGTGCTTTTCAAAGGTAGTGCAGTGGTGCGCCCCGCTGGTTGTGCTGGCCTTGCTCTCTGTTTCGTCGTAACTGTAGTCGGGGTATTTCTCGGATATCTTATGTATCGCAGTCTTGCGGTCAACGCAGAGGTGAGCAACAGACAACGCATCCCACCACAGGGGTTCTGTGATCGTCTCTTGGTTTTGGTATATGTATAGAAGCTGAGCGCAGCCCTCGTAGTTAGCACTCTTACGCATAATACGACTGAAGCTTAACGTGGTATTACTTAGTAGGGACTTAGCTAATTCGCTAAGCTCTCTATGCGGCGCATCCAGTTTGGATACTACTTCTTTAACACCAAGTGAATCCCTAAACGTAGCGTATTCAATATCCACGCAGTCGCTAATAACTTCTACCGAAGACGGGGGTTCATCCTTAAAGTTTAAAGTGCCCGGAATACGCAGCACTCTAGCTACTTCAAATACGCTGGTGTCTACATAGAGATTATGGATAACACAAAGCTCGTTGAAACGATTGGCTACAGGCTCCCATTCCTCGCGGGTGATGGGCGTAGTTAAAGGCCAATAGGCATGAATCCCCCTGCCAGAGTTAACAAGCAGTGGGCGTGGTAAACCTATTAGGGCGCAGAATTTCTGCAACTCCCCGAGTGCGGTGGGTTGGTCTACATACCCATCGGGTCTACCGGTGCTATCGTTTATGACCGCTTTGGATACGCCGCAGTCTATATCCAACCAGAAACACTTAATGCTCTGGACGTTTTCTTTCTTACGGCTCTCGTTGGTCTTGTATTTAGCGCACCCAAAAAACACGTTTCGTTTCTGGGCTACAAACTCCTCGGCGGCTGTGTCAGCTTCCTTACGAGTAGCTACAAGAACCTGCTTTACGCTCTTCCCCCTTATGCCTACCACAGCGAACCAGCCATCAACGGCTTGAACTCTGTCTAATAGATCAATGCCCGGCATGCTATTCTCTTTGCGAAAGTAAAGGGGGGACTAATCCCCCCTTACTTAGTGGTGCTAATAGAGTATTAGCTAAGTTTTTTTATGTACGAAACTACCGCCACATTCTGCTTTGGGTCATAAGTGCCAATGAACCAGTTATAAACAGTCTGTTTGCTGACGTTAAGTTTCTTTGCCACCTCGCTAGCGGGGATATCCAACGCAATGCACAACCTGCCAAGCAAAACACCAGTACGGCTTTTATTGGCTTGTTTGTTAAGCTTAACAATATTTGCGCTGTATCCGTAGCTCATGGTTACTCCTCACTCCAAGCAGATACAACATCGGCCAAGTTTTTCTTGGGCGGGGCAGCATCAGGTTCAACTTTCTTGGACGCACGTTTAACGGGTTCTGCCGGTGCCGGTTCATCCGTATCTTCAGCAGCAAACTGCGGGCTTTTAGGTTTGGCCTTCTGAACTACGGGGGCCGGTTCCTGTTTTGCCTCTGCTGCTGCTGCGGGAAGCTTCTTCACCCCATCAACTGCTGCTGCGGTGAGTTGCACAAACCGCTTAGCCTCAACAGACTTCTGTGCCGTTTCAACCAGATCAAGTTCTTCGTCGGTCAAGTGCCGCACAGCGGTAAACTTTAGCACGTCTCCGGTTTCGTTTTCATCAAACCGCATCTCAGTAACTACATGGTCGATGCTCTCGCCGTTGGCGGGAAGGAAGTTCTTGTAGCTTTCAAACGGGTGCGTATTGCCCACGCCCTTACCGAACAGGGACTTCGACGGGATGTTGAATTGATACAGATGCCCCGTGGTGTCGCCTTCAAGCAGTATGGCTACACGACGCATGAAACGGCATGCACGGCCTTTACCGTTCTGACCTGAGCCATCAATGTTCTGAGGGCAGCTGGCGCAGTTGGCCGATTGAGCGTTAGCTACATTGCTCTCCGGTGCCGTGCCAAGGTTAGACCAGTAGTGTGGCAGCGTGGCTTCCCCATCGGGGTCGTAGGGTGTGCTGTAGAACTGCCGTGATACTTTAGGCAACGCGTTGACAACTATGACATTGATAAAACCATCCCGCACCTTACCGGCTTCCTTGCCGTTAATCATGCGGCGGAAGATGCCCTTGTTCATAGCGATACGACTGCCACCCCCACTGGAATCAACGAGGGACTTGGATAACGCGCTAACCTCGCGGGCGCGTGAGGGTGCTACGGAAGTGGGCTGTTGGAAAATGCTAAGGTTGCTCATGCTTTACTCCTTCTGACGGATATAGTGTATTTGCTGTCTGCTTGTAGTCCCATTGGCAGCTTATCGGGGTTTTCTTCTAGGAACTGCTTTAAGTTGGTTTGGTGAATGCGTCTCTCCAGTAGTCCGTATACGTCGTTCTCTTTTATAAATGTATACATTGATTCCCAATCGTTCGTCCAGTAGCGTGTATCTACCTTACGCATGATTGTGCCAACGGTAGTCTTGATGCTTGTTGCGTTGTTAGCGACGCAGATTTCCAACAACTGTGCGGAAATTACATCCCGTTGGGAACGTAACTCTTCCTTCTTCTCCTCGTAATCGGCGGTGAGTTTTGCTTCCGCGTCACGAATTTTT
>Ga0181362_1000144_pt1 | contig 13404 bp, 22 predicted proteins | sample Su13NDMM110SN_FD_130095 | JGI IMG/M metagenome (GOLD analysis project Ga0181362, IMG submission 130095) | Freshwater viral communities from Lake Michigan, USA - Su13.ND.MM110.S.N | ecosystem: Environmental > Aquatic > Freshwater > Lake | place: USA: Michigan | collected 2013-07-16 | reverse complement strand
CGGCCGTACAGGAAGTCAGCCGCGAGGTCTTGGTATGGTCTTAGCCCCATTGCGCTGCCATCGCGTCAGCGATGCCTTGAAACGTGCGGCTGCGTTCCTTCCACCTGTCAGGGCTGGGCGACATCCGGTGAACGCGCGCCTCGCGGCCCTCTACGATGTTGGTCGGCTGTAAGTGGGGCAGGCTCTTCAACCACAGGCAAGTCGCCTTTGTCTCGCCGTGCCCAAACATCCACGGCTGAATGATCTGGCTGGGCTTGCGGATCGCGCTGCTGATCTTGCCAACCGGGTTCTCCAACGCGATCTTTTCGATGGGCGCGTCCAGCAGCAGGCGCACAAAGTCCAACGCTTCAGCCTGCTCGACTTGCTTGTCCTTCCACCAGCGCGCGCCGCTGGCCGATAGGTGGGTGCAGGGTGGGAACGCGATCATCATGTCCCACCTATCGTCGAGGATGTCGCGCACGTCGCCTTTGTAATGGCATCCGCGCTGGGCGTCGTTGATTCTGACGCCCGTGTGGAAGTCATACTTCCAGTTCGGCCTGTCGGTCTTCAACAGGTCACAGGACACCGCTTGATGTCCTCGCGCTACAAACGCATCTCGAACAATGCCGCTGTACTCACACGCTACCAAAACTCTCATCGATCTGCTCCTTGTTCCAGACGACAAGGTATCGCTGGTTCATGCGGATCATATCTTCGGCAAAAACTTTTTGCAATGCAGACAGCCGACCGCCTGTTGTTTTGATCTCAACGAACCATGTCTCGCCGTTCGGCAAGCACACAATTCTGTCGGCTACACCGGCCCTGCCGGGGCTGACAAACTTGTACGCGCGGCCTCCACACGCCTCAACACGTTTCAACAGGTATCGCTCAATGTCACGTTCAAGCATAAAAAAGTTGTTGACTTGTGTTGTGGCGATGCTAACATAGCGTGGCGGGTCAGTCACCCGTAACCACTAAAGGCAAACATGAAACTCACACTAAACGCAGACGAAATCAACCTCATCCTGTTGCATTGGGCACAGAAGCATTTCCCAGAAGGCGCGTTCAACACCGCCACTATGGAAACCTACACCTACGCGCCGTCAGTTGCGTTCACTTGCGAGGAGGACAAGCCTGATGAAGCACAGTAACATCGTCGGCGGCTCGACCGCCGAGCGCGTCATCAACTGCCCTGGGTCGGTCAAACTGGTGGCGACCATGCCGCCAAAAGAGTCCAGCACCTATGCAGATGAAGGGACACTCCTTCACGATTGCATCGCCGATCTCTTGGACATGAAGGTCAAGAGTGCGCGCGACATGATCGGGCGTACTTACAACGATCAGGTTCTGACAGAGGAATTGATCGAGGAGAAGTTGCTGCCCGCGCTTCGCCTGCTCAACACGATAGACCCCGAAAACGTGATGGATTTCGAGGTCGAGCAGAAAGTGGGTTTCGGCGACTTCTTGCCTAGTGTGTTCGGGCACGTTGACTTGTTGGGTCGTCTGGGCGACACGGCCATCGTGCTGGACTGGAAGTTCGGTTCTGGCGTCATGGTCGAGGCCGAGGAGAACTACCAAGGGCTGTTCTACGCCTGCGCCGCGCGCAGGACTGACCTGACCAAGTGGGTCTTCAAGGGCGCGACTAAGGTGCTTATCGTCATCGTGCAGCCTCCCGGCATCAAGATTTGGGAAACCACACCGGAGCGGCTCGATCAATTTGAGGCGCAGTTGGCGTCGGCTGTTGTCGAGGCGAAGTCCGACAATGCGCTAATGGCGGCTGGCAAGTGGTGCAAGTGGTGCGCGGCCAAACCTGTCTGCCCCGTCATGACCGGCGAGGTAGATCGGGTCAAGGCAGCACAGATTTCTGCTTTACCGGCAGAGCAGATTGGTGAATACTTGAAGACCGCTGATCAACTTGAGTCATGGATCACCGACCTTCGCGCGCTGGCGTTTCAGATGCTGGAGTCGGGCGCGGCTGTGCCTGGCTACAAGTTGGTCCCTAAAAGGGCGATACGTTCATGGGTGAACGAGGACGCGGCCAAGGCGCTCCTCCTCGCGCACCTTCCAGAGTCTGAACTGGTCGAGGTGAAAATGTGCTCCCCTGCGGTGGTCGAGAAGAAACTCAAAAAGTTGAAACTTGCATTGCCAGAGGGTAGCACCGCCGCCGTCAGTTCGGGCGTTACGCTTGCAGATGTGGATGATCCACGCCCGCAAGTCATGCAACTCGGGTCGCAACTCAAGTCGGCCCTCACTAAACTTCAAGGATAAACAATCATGTTCCCAGTAGTTCAAAACGGCGGTTCAATTTCTACTATCGCCACCGCTCTCCGCACGTTGGCCCCTGCCGCCGCAACCGGCGTCGCCATCTTGAAGATGGACAAAACCGGCCATTGGGTGTTCGGCGCAGACCAGACCGAGGTCGATGCCGGTTCCCTGTGGGCGGTGAACCCGTTTTCCTTTGTCCACGGCTTTATTGCGTGGGGCGAAGGCGAGGTGCTTGGTGAAAAGATGGTCAGCATCACTTCGCCGTTGCCTGAGTTGGAAGCCGCGCCTCCTGGCGCAAAACGTGGGTGGGAGGAACAGGTCGGACTGTCCATGAAGTGCCTGTCGGGAGAGGATAGTGGCTTGGAGGTGCGCTACACGGTCACTTCGGTGGGCGGCAAGCGCGCGGTGCAGGCGATGGGGGTCAAGATCGCCGAGAGGGTTGACACCAACCCGGAGTCACCCGTGCCTGTCGTTTCGTTGGGCAAAGAACACTACGTCCACAAGAGTTACGGGCGCATCTACACGCCGCTGTTTGATGTGGTGAAGTGGATCGGCATGGAGGGTGACGTGAAGGTCGAGGAAGAACCCGCCGCAGCGCCAGCACGCCGTCGTCGCGTGATCGCTGAGTAAGGTTTCGGGGGCGCTGTTAAGCCAGCGTTCGAGGATGTCGAAGCGGGGGTTTTTCTGGCTTTCCACCCCGCCGTGTTTAAGACCAAATCGAGGCGTCCCCACCTAATATGAAGCACGTTATTGGACTGAGCGGTGGCAAAGACTCCACCGCACTTGCGTTGCGTTTGATGGAAGTCGAGCCGCGCGAGTACGAACTGATCTGCAACGCCACCGGCAATGAACTCCCAGAGATGGTCGCGCATTGGGAGAAATTGGAGCGCCTGTTGGGTCTGCCGATTAAGAAGGTAGGCCACACGACCGACCTGTACGGGTTGATCGATCAAATGCAGATGCTGCCCAACTTTCGCGCTAGATGGTGTACGCGCATCTTAAAGATCGAGCCGACGATCAAGTACTTTGAATCGTTGCCTGATGGGTCGGTGCTGTATGTGGGGCTGCGCGCTGACGAAGAGGCGCGGCGCGGCATCTACGGCGAAGACATGAAGATCAGGTTTCCCATGCGGGAATGGGGGTGGAACGAGGCTGATGTTTGGAAGTACTTGGCCTCGCGCGATGTCACCATCCCAAAGCGCACCGACTGCGCCGTGTGTCCGTACCAGCGGCTGGGTGAGTGGCGCGATCTCTGGCGCGATTATCCAGAAGAGTATGCGCGCGGCGTGGCGGTCGAAGAGAAACTCGGCCACACGTTTCGATCCCCGCAGCGCGACAACTGGCCTGCTTCACTCAAAGAATTGGCGGTCGAGTTTGAGAGCGGTCGCAAGATTCGCGGCGATGGTAATGCTCCCACTTGTCGAGTTTGCTCTCTGTGATCCTCTGGCTGGATTTTGAAACCAAAAGCGCCTGCGACCTAAAAGTCGCGGGCGTTTACAACTACGCGCAGGACATCAGCACCGAGGTGCTGTGTATGTCGTTCGCCTTCGACGACGAACCTGTACAGACATGGACACCATTTTGTACAGATGCCACCGGACGTGTACAAAAAAACCCGTTTCCTGTACAGGTTGCCAACTTCACCGGCCAGATCAGGGCGCACAACGCCGCGTTTGAGCGGCTGATCTTCTGGTACGTCCTACAGATCGAGTTCAAACTCGAACAGTTCTACTGCACCGCCACGCAGGCCCGCGCCAACTGCGCGCCTGGTTCGCTGGAAGACGTTGGCAGATTTTATGGCGCGTCGATGCGGAAAGATCACCGAGGCGCGCATCTCGTTCGGCAATGCTGCATCCCGCCGTACAACACCACGCTGTTGCCAGAACTTTACCAGTATTGCGAACAAGACGTTCGGGCGATGCGCGCTATAAGCACCGGACTGCGCCAGTTGACCGCCGACGAACTGCTCGACTATCACGTCAATGAACGCATCAACGATCGTGGCGTACTGGTCGATGTACCGCTGGCGCGCGGTGCTGTGCAATACGCCGCGCAAGAGGTCAAGGACATACAGGAGATCGTCGTCGAGGTGACGGGCGGCGCTGTGCCGACTGTGCGCTCACCGAAAATGCGCGAATGGGTGTACGACCGGCTCGACGAAGAAGGCCAGCGCCTGATGATGGTCGAGGGTAAGAAGTGCATCGACAAGACTGTGCGCGCCAACTTGCTCAACACCGATCTCGACTCGGATGTGCGCGAGGTCATCCAATCAGCCGACGACCTCTGGGCGTCGTCGGTGGCGAAGTTTCAACGGATGGCCGATCTGGCCGACGTTGAAGACCAGCGCGTGCGCGGCGCGTTTGTTTTCAATGGCGGCAGCGCGACAGGCCGCGCGTCATCTTACGGGCTGCAAGTCCACAACTTTGGGCGCAAGTGCCACGCTGACCCCGAGGCTGTGCGCGCGGCCATCGTCGCTGGTCAGTCGGTCGTCCCCCAGTTCGGCGTAAGAACGACCGACGTTTTGAAAACTATGCTCCGGCCCGCTATGCGTGGCCCGTTCACCGTGGCCGATTGGGCCGCCGTCGAGGCGCGGCTGACCCCTTGGTTGTCAGGTAATGGCGAGGAAGTGCTGGATGTGTTCCGGTCGGGCGGCGACATCTACGTCAACGAAGCCCGAAAAATTTTTCGCGTGAAAGACGTAACACCGGAGCAGCGCCAGATCGGGAAGGTCGCCATCCTCGCCTGCGGTTTCGGGGGTGGGCACAACGCCTTTGCGGCGATGGGCCGCGCGTACAACGTCAGGATGACCGAGGCCGAGGCGCGGCTGACTGTCGAGGCGTGGCGCAGGGCGAACCCTTGGGCTGTGCGTTACTGGTCTGATCTCGAGTGGGCCTACAACGCCGCCATGCGGAACCCAGGCGAACACATCAAAACGGCCCGTGTGACCTACTGTTTTAACGGGCAACACCTATGGTACTCGCTGCCTTCGGGGCGTATTCTCTGCTACCCGTTTGCGCGCATCGAGGAGGATGGCATCACCTACGCGAAGGCCGCATGGAAGCCAGCAGCAGACGCAAGGGAATGGCCGCGCGCTAGATTGTGGAAGGGTTTAGCCTGCGAGAACATCACGCAGGCGACCGCGAACGACTTGTTGCGCCACGCGCTGCGCCAGATCGACAACGTAGTGCTGCACGTTCATGACGAGATCGTCGTTGAGGGCGACTGCCCAGAACTGGAACGAATCATGTGTACCCCGCCCGCATGGGCAGCGGGTCTGCCGCTGAAGGCTGATGTCAAAACAATGCAAAGGTATGGGAAATGATTGAGTACTTGAGTTCACTCGCCGGTGAAGGCGAAACATTCTTGATCGTCAAGCAAAAACCAAAAGGCGCGGGGTTTACCTATCCGGCTTTTCTGCCCACAAAGTATCAGCCTGGCGGCGCATGGTACGGCAACACCGGCTCTTTCATTCTCGATCGCTTCCGCGATGGTCATGTTTCAGCCAGCAGCGCGAATATCGAACACGTTCTGGTTATGGTGTTAGATGACGTTGGAACCAAAAGCAAAACGCCCCCGCTGGCCCCGACTTGGATCATGGAGACAAGCCAAGGAAACTTCCAACTGGGCTACACGTTCCTCGAACAGCCCACCAAGCATGAGTTCGCCGCCGCGATTATCGCGATTGCTGCGGCTGGCTACACCGACCCAGGCGCGATCAACCCCGTGCGTAATTTCCGACTGCCGGGATCGATCAATCACAAGAATGGCTTTGAGTCTCGGTTAGTTGAATTGCACAAGGAGCGCGAATACACGCTCGAGGAAATCTGCGAGGCGCTCGAGGTGACACCCGCCGATTGTGGCAACGGCAGCGTGGCAAACGTGGCGATAGACGCCGCGCCCGACGATGTCATCGAATGGCTGGCCGGTCGCGGCGAGGTGCTGGAGCGCGGCAACAGCAGCGGCTGGTGGGGCATCAAGTGCCCCAACAGCAACGAACACAGCGACGGCCAGATCGGCGCGCGTTATCTGCCCACCTCACGCGCGTTTGCTTGTTTTCATGGGCATTGTCAGGATTTAGGGTCAGAACAATTTCTCGCATGGGTCGCCGCCGAGGGTGGCCCCAAGCACTCGCATGGGCTGCGGTCTGAACTGATCGCCACCATCATGCAAAGCGTTAGCGCAAAACTGAACCCCACGCCAGCGTTCCCCGACGCCGCCGCCGCGCAGATAGCACAGGTCGAGCAGCGCGAACTGGGCCGCATCGAGAAGGCAGATTGGTGGGCCAAATGGGCGTACATACAGGATGATGACGCCTATTTCAATCTGGACGACCGCCGCGCCATGACCCGCAGTACGTTCAACGCCACCTATCGGCACGTTGGTTGCCTGTCAATCCACAACGGCCGAAAAATTGAAGCGTCGATATCTTATGACGAGAATCGCCAAGCGAAGGGCGCGAAGAGTTTGACCGCTATTACCTATGCCGCAGGCAGTTCGGTTCTAGTCACGCGCGAAGGGCTAATTTACGGAAACCGCTGGCTTGACCATCGCCCGACACCGATACCAGGCAACCCCAGCCCTTGGTTGCGCCATGTCGAGCATATGATCCCCGACGCTGATGAGCGCGCGCATTTTCTGTGCGCGCTGGCGCACAAAGTTCAGTACCCCAGCATCAAAATCAACCACGCGATTCTGCTAGGCGGTAATCATGGGTCGGGCAAAGACACCCTGATGGCCCCGTTTTTCTGGTCTATTGGCGGCGACACAAAATCGAACTGTTCGATGGTGAAGAACGAAGAATTGACTTCTCAATGGGGCTACGCCCTTGAATGTGAAGTCATGGAGATCGCCGAATTACGCCAGGCCGACGCTAAAGATCGTCGCGCGATTGAGAACACGCTCAAGCCCTTGATCGCTGCGCCCCCCGAACTGTTGCCGGTCAACCGCAAGGGCTTGCATCCTTACATGGCGCTCAATCGAATTTTCGTTGTGGCGTTTACCAACGAGCGCGGCGCGATCAGCCTGCCCAGCGAAGACAGGCGATGGTTTGTCCTGTGGTGCGAGGCCGACCGACTGCCGGTCGCTGACGCTGACGCGCTGTGGAACTGGTACAAAAATCAAAATGGTTTCGGAGTGGTTGCCCACTATTTGTCAACCTATGATGTGTCAGCGTGGAACCCGTCAGCCCCGCCGCCTATGACCGAAGCGAAGCGAATTCTGATTGACGCGGCCATGTCACCGGCCGAAGCCGCGCTGGTCACCGCTATCAAAAATCGTGTGGGCGATTTTGCCGCTGGCGCGATTGGCTCCCCGTTCCATGCGATTCTGGATCGTGTGCAGTTCCCGGCGCACGTTAAGACGCCCCCACAGGCCGCGCTGTTCCACGCGCTGAAGGAGGCTGGCTGGGCCGATATGGGGCGAATCCACTCGCGCGAATACACCAGCAAGAAGCACATCTTTTGCGCGCCAGAACTGGCCGGCAGGGCGAAGTCAGAATTGCGCGCGCTTGCTGAAGCGAAAAAAAGCCCCGCATAAGCGGGGCATTAAAAACGTAACAGCACGGCGATTATAGCGGCGAGTATCGCCGCAAAGATCATAAGCACCTGTACCTCTTGCGAAGATGAGCGACCGCCGCCGCGTCCTGCGCTTCGGTCAAGTAAAGCGCCTCAAACCCTGCCCAGCCATTCACACGCGCGCAATCAGTCAGCCACCAGCCGCCGCTGGTGCGGGTGAGCGTCGCGCGGGTCAGCGCGCGGCTGTACTTGTATGCGTTCGGCACGCTGCCGCCCGACACACAATGCACGACCGCGCAGGGCCGCGCGTGTCTCGGAATTCCCAGCGCCTCTAACTGCACTTCTGCGCGGTCGGCGACCTGTCGAAGGGTATAAGATGTGTAAATATGTTCGCGCGCGTCGCCATTAACTTTTGCCAGCGCGGCGGCGCACTTTTCAATTTTGATTTTCATTTGGTCACCTGTTTCACCTTAAAAAGAAAATCTTCGTCGTGTTCGCCGGAGAGGTCACGCTCCAGCGCCATCACAGTAATCGCCAGCATGGCGCGCCACAATGCCTCGCGGTCTTTCTCCCTCAGCCGCTCGTCGTTAGAGAGGTCGCACAGCGTGTTGATGATGGTTCTGATCTGCATCACAACGCCCCCGCAGTCAGTTCCGAATAAGCGATGGGTTCGCCATCGTCTTCATACAGGCCCAGCATGATCGGGTCGCCGTCCTTGAACAGGTGCGTCGAACCCGCGCCGCCTTCGCTGTCGGTCAACAACAGATACCGGCGATCGGGCAGTTTAAGCCGCCAGGCGGTGTGGTAGCCGCCGGTCTGGTAGAGCGTGAACCCGTAGTGATCTGGCGTCACGCTGAACCGGCCGCATTCCGACATGGTCGGGTTGTGGATCGCATGACCCCTGTGTTCAAAATAAACCAGTTCTGTACGATCGTACATATCAATCCCTGCTTGAAGGAGAAAATAAAACGGGTCTTGCAAAACGGCAAAGCAATTCGCCACGCCGTCCCGAATGATTGGCAATTCCGCGTCGGTGAACACGCGCCGCCCCGTGTATGAATCCATGACCTTTGCGGGGTCGTCGTCGAAGTGGAACAACCGACCGCCTTCTTCAAGGTCGAAGATGAACTGAATCGAATCCCTCACGCGCTTATTAGGCATCACGCAGTCCCTCGCGGTAATTCTGGATGTCGCGCAGCAAGGCCGCGCGGGTTTCGGCGCGGATCAGGTCGCCGCGCCTCTCTTCGCAGAACTTCCATGACACGCCGCAGCCACCCTCTTCAAGGTAATAGGTGCGCCCGAATTCTTGACGCATCGATTCGATGGTCATTCTCAAATTTTGTACTGTAGGTTTCATGCTTCATCCCCTTTTGGAAACAGCGCGGCTTCGATGCGCGCTAATTTTTCGGCCTGTTCCGTATAGAACTCTTTCCATGACCGGAATTCGGGCGGCAGCCGCCGCGCGTTTGCTTGGTCATACATATCGAACATGACTTCTTGCAATAGTGTTTTGGTGTTCATACTAGCCCCAATTGTTTTGTGATTCGAGCGGCGAGATACGTCGCCGCCATGTAAGACCCCGTCGTCGCTTGGCGGCAATGCTCGACGCCAGCGGCGTCTTTTCCCTGCACAGTCACCCGCCATTGGCGGTCGATGCGCTCAACGACCCAGTTTTTTGTGCGCTTCATATCGTGCAGCACCCGCAGCACGGCGCGTCCTCGCACCGGCCGTTTTTGTTGCGGTAGAAAGTGTTGTCACCGAATGAGATGACATCGGACGTATAGGGCGTGACGTTGTCGCGCCCGTCATTGTGCATACGCTGCACCAGCACCGCTTTGCGCGCTGGCGTGAACGTGATGGTGTCGCCGGGGCGAATAGCCGCCCCCGTGCGCGCGCACTTCCCGTGATAGCGTGCGATCATAATGTTCCCTTTTCAAATGCAGACCAAGTGCCATCCGCGCGGATGGTCGCCATGTTGGCAACCTTACCCTCGCGCAACTGCGCGACGTAAGGGGCAACGCACCGCCTAATGGGGTGCGTGTGCAATTCAACGGCCACGCGGCCGTCAACGATCGCGGCGAATCGCTTTCGCGATTCACCAAAAAACCTAAACGATACAATTTTGAATTCCATTCTGGTTACCTCATGTTGATGTAGCCGTCCATGCCGACGGCACGGGCAAAAACGACCGCCGCATGGCGGTCGTCCAGATGACAGATGAGATAGCGACAGGTCGCGACTGCCTCATCGCTCTTGCGGCAGGCTTCCTGATAGTCTTCGGTCGTCAGGCCGCGCTTACCGATCAGGCGGTGATGCCCCCCGATCAGTTCCTTGAATGGCTTTGCCATTTTCAAAACCGCACGCTCGTTCATGCCGTCGCCTTAATGGCCCATGCTTGGGCCTGTTCAAGGGTTGAAAACGACATCGTGCCGACAATGGCCGGTACGTCATCATCACGCAAAACGGCCAGCCAGCGACCGCTCGACAATTCTTCGAGGCAGACAGACACCCCTACATCTTCGTTTTTCGCGTAAAACATAAAGCCCCCCTATGAAATAGTGCAACAGCGCACCCCTAGACTGTAAAGAACTTTTAATCATACACCCCCTAGGGCAAACCCTAGGCCGCCTGGCGGCGCTGATCGTCCAACTGGCCGCGCGCCAGATCAGCCGCTTGGCGGCGCTGATCGTCCAACTGGCCGCGCGCCAGATCAGCCGTCAGCCACACGCCGGTCAGCCACACGCCGGTCAGCCACACGCCGGTCAGCCACACGCCGGTCAGCCACACGCCGGTCAGCCACACGCCGGTCAGCCGTCAGCCGGTCAGCCGTCAGCCGGTCAGCCGTCAGCCGGTCAGCCGTCAGCCGTCAGCCGTCAGCCGGTCAGCCGTCAGCCGTCAGCCACACGCCGAAAAAAAACCCGCACATGGTGCGGGTGTGATGTGATCTGGCGCTGTTTTCAGTAATCGACACCCGCGCGCTGCGTGAACCCGCTGTCGTCATGGCGCGCGCGACCTTTAGCGTACAACGCGACGACAACGCCGGTCGGGTCGATGTGCCGGACGTCCGTATCATCGCCGTCAACGACCGGCCACCCGCGAAACGTCGTCGGGATATCTTCGCGACGATGGAAAACGACAGCCACACGCGCGTTTGGCTGACTCACACCCTTCAGCGTGATTTTTTCGGGTGTGATGCCCGAAAACGAAAACGTCAGATCATAGTTTTTGATGCCTGCCACGTTTCGTTTTGGGTGCTTGGTGTAGTCATAAAACTGAACATCGGGGAACAGTTCAAAGATGGTGCGCCCATCCAGCCGGACGTTTTCCCATAAGATGTCGGACGTCCCATTCAGCCGAACTAGCGGAACCATGCCCAGTTTCGCGGCGCGCCGCTCGAGCGCCCAAATGTCAGCCGACAGCGCACGCATGAACTCATCAGGTCTGGCGGTAAAAAAGTCAGTCTTCGCCTGTCGCGCGCGTTGCACCTTATGCTGCGCGCCACGTCCGGCGCTGTTTAGACAGGGTTTTAAACAGCCGGCCAGTTCGGAAAACGGGCACAATTTTTTGGATGGCACGAGGTAGACGATGCCGGTCAGATAGCCAATTTTTTCGCCCTTGATTGTTTTGGCTGATGCCTGACCCAGAATCGGGCGGTAGGTGCTTGTTTTGTGTGGGTTCTTCATGATTTGATGATGAGGATGATTAGTAAGACAGCGAACAACGCGACAGCGACAAAAAACGGCGCGTTCACGCTGATGCCTCGCGCATTAAAACGGCTGATGCTTTGAGCATGATCTGATGGTCGTCGGGTGTGCCGTGTGGATAGCCAAGCACATCAGCCGCGCGCTGGATGGCAGCATACGGACGTCCGGCGCTGATGAGTTCCGGCGCGACAGCGCGCGCCACGTTAACGAAAACAGTCAGGGTGTGGAGTGACTTCGGGATGTTCATTCGCACACCTCATCATCAGCCATCGACAGGGTTTCGTTGATGATGGTACGCGCGCTCATCATTTGATGCATGGCAGTCCCGACAAAACGAAAGCACTCGCTTGCACCCTCTTTGAGTGCTTGCCCGCGTCCGTCTTCGGGATCCCACACGCTGTCGTCGCCGTACTCGGTCAGTTCGGCAAGTTCGCACATCAGCGCGTCAATCTCGGGTGTGATGAGTTCGCGCAGTTCGGCGAGTATTTCTAGGGTTCTTGCTTGCATGGTCTTCGCTCCTTTTTGTGGGTCATGGTGCAACAGCGCACGCATGGAGTGTAAAGCAATTTTTGACGTGTGTGTGGGTTTTTGTGGGTTGCGTGTGGGCTGGGTGTGGGTTGCGTGTGACGGGTCGATTTTCATAGGGTGTGGGTCATGTGGGTCATTGGCTGATGAGCATCAAGAAAATAATTGTGTGGGGGTGTGTGCCGTACGGCAGCGAATTTAAACAGGGTTTGAAAACGACCCACATGACCCACCGACCATCATCGGCGCGCCAATTGGCCGGCGCCAGATCGCCGCATGGCATCGTGTGGGTCATGACCCACATGACCCACGCACGCCGCCAGGCAGACTAAGGGTTTACGTTATGTCATACTAATAAGAGCAAACCCTTACTAGTATGTAGTATAGGGGTTACTACTTACTGCTGCCTGCCGCGTGCTGCGTGCTGTGTGTGTGTGTCATGCCACATGACCCACCCCCCCCCTCCCCCCCCGGCCAGGGCCGTAGCATTTCTGCTGCGCGCACACAGGGATAGCAGACAATTTTTATTTTTTGGTATAGTTGCAGCCATGTTTCAATCACTTCCTTACGAACCCCGGCGCGTACAGGCAACAGAAGCGCGGTTGGAGCGCATATACGCTGTTGCCAAACGCGGGTTAAAAGGCGACTCGCTGGCGATAGCCGCAGGGTTGTTGCCGGAGGAGTTCAATCAACTCGCGCAACTAGACCCGCTGGTTAACCTGGCCGCGCAAAAAGGCCGCGCTGACGCTGAGATGGAACTGTCCGAGGTGCTGTACAAAGCGGCAATGGCTGGCGACGTTAAAGCCGCCACAACAATCTTGCAGCACAAGTGCGATTGGGTCGCCAAGCAACAGATTGAAGTCAACCAGACAATCTCAATCACCGCCGCGCTTCAAGAAGCACAACAGCGAGTAATTAAATATGCAGACGACGATCTATTCAGCAACGGACGAACAAGCGTTAATGGCGAGGTTGTGGACGCCCGCGTTATCGAATGATCCGTTAGCGTTTGTGATGTTCGTGTTCCCGTGGGGTAGAGCGGGCACGCCGCTGGAACACTTCACCGGCCCGCGCAAGTGGCAAAGAGAAGTCCTCGCGGCCCTACGCGAACACATCAAAAGCAATAACGGACGCCTAGACTTCGACACGCTGCGATTGGCGGTGGCGTCAGGGCGCGGTATCGGCAAGTCGGCCCTAGTCAGTTGGCTGACGATCTGGATGCTGTCCACGCGGATCGGCTCGACGACCATCATCTCTGCTAACTCAGAGTCGCAGTTGCGATCGGTCACATGGGCCGAAATCACCAAGTGGCTGGCGATGTCGATCAACAGCCATTGGTTTGAGGTCTCGGCTACTAGGCTGATGCCCGCCAAGTGGCTGACTGAACTGGTCGAGCGCGACTTGAAGAAAGGCACGCG
>Ga0181362_1000143_pt1 | contig 13469 bp, 22 predicted proteins | sample Su13NDMM110SN_FD_130095 | JGI IMG/M metagenome (GOLD analysis project Ga0181362, IMG submission 130095) | Freshwater viral communities from Lake Michigan, USA - Su13.ND.MM110.S.N | ecosystem: Environmental > Aquatic > Freshwater > Lake | place: USA: Michigan | collected 2013-07-16 | reverse complement strand
TTATGGATTACACTACCGACATACATAAAGTCAGAGATATTTGCCCAGACCTTATCAACTGGATCCTTACCTTTAAGTTGAGGGTAGTAATTAATCAACCCAGGGTGTCCGTTGTATATTGTAAACTCCTCACATATCTCAGGCGGTATAATATTAAGCCATCCATGCAAGGTAATAATATCGTAGTCACCTAAAAAATTTCTGAAGTAATCAAGCTTTGCAGCAGGGGTGAGCTTTCTGTAAGCTCGCCACATTACCTTCTTGCAATTTTGCTCAATGCGTTCATCTACATTATTGTCAACTTTAACATTATCAGAGATAACAAGGTCAGGGTATCTACCTATAGCTTCAGACAAATTACATATCTCTGAACCCGTTTGTGAAAAGAGAGCTAACCAGGTCATCCGTTACAGATCTTACTAAATTCTTCAATATTATAAAAAATATCGTCTTCTTGTTCTCCCGTTAGTACGCAATTAATTAGATCTGCAAGCATTACTCTCGGCTTATTATACAGGCCAATACCTTTTAGATACCGTTGATTTAGTATACCGGCAACGACAGGGTTTGAGGTATCAACGCTACGAATATTAGTAATATTCTTATAATGTTTAAATTCACGAGCTAAAGAGCATCCAAGTAAGTGAGTTGGTTTTTCATTATTCCAGATACCATCCGCTATCAACATACTAATAAACTTACGACGACCATCGGCCATTCTCTCAAGCGTAGCTAGAGCAGGGTCTATACTCGTCGACTTACCTATGACTTGGTAATATGAATAATCAAACGAAATAGCAATATAATCGGAATACTCTTCCATATATCTATAGCATTTTACCAACTCATCATACGTCTTACCCTGCACTACTCCTACCTTAAGCCCAGGTAAATAAGGATAGTTCATTACAAACTTATGATAAGATGCAATAGTATCGTTACATTCCTCCAATACATCAGGTATAATATAGTAAGTCGGCTTTAGCTCTTCAATATATTTCGCAAACTTTGAACCATCAAACGCAACACCGAGCTCGAAGATTGAGTTATCAAGCATTACTTCACGTCCTAGAGATAGTGAGGATTTAAAAAAAGTATAGTATTTAGGATGAGACTCGAAGAGGTGAACGAGTGCGTACTGAAAGTCAGTCTTTCGACCGACTTCTCCTAATATAGAGATAGGTGCTTCATGTGCAATTAACATAATATTATTATAATATAGTTCCTTATCAAACTCAAGTAATAAATAATTAAACATATGGCTCTAATAAATAGTGTTGGGGGATTATTCTCCGCTGTTAATACCAAAGTAGGAGCAATAACATCTGTTGCTAAAGGTATACTGTGCTTACCTTCAATACTTACAGGTCTTCCAGGCATTTTAGGTAACACTGCAAAAGCATTATTAGGCTCGCTTAAGAACCAAGCAACTGGTATGATGGTAGGTATCGTTAACGGTATCTCGGGAATGATTACTGATATCGTTCAAGATGCTGTTAATCAAATTACAGGAGCAATAGCCAATGTATTTAACACTATACTTCAACTTGAAGCTACAATTTTTGCGACAATTGGTTTAGCACAAGCATTACTTGAAAGTATTAGAAGTCAGGTCAGAGAAGCTCTTGACTTTGCTAAAAATCAAGAGAATTGTAGATTTGCGGCAGCAGAAATGTTTAAGTGTATTGCAGGATCTATAATTAATGATCTGAGTAAAAAAGCAGTTATGAACGCAAAGTTTGATATTTCAGGGATAGATAAGCTTGTTAGCAAAGCATCAAGTAAGCTCTCACAACCAGGTAATGTTATTGAAAGATATACAAGCAAAATAAGCAACTCGGTTGATAAAGCTACTAATCAAATAAATAGTTCAAAATTAATATAGTGTTAAATTCGTTATACATAGGTACAGTTGTAAGTAATGCTGATTATTCAAAAGGTAAAGATAGTCAATATTTAGGTCGTGTCTTAGTAAAGATTCCTGGTCTAACAATTACTGACAAAAATGCAATGTCATACAAGGCAGCCGGGTCTAACATCGATAGTTCATTAAACCGGGGTGTAATTGAACAGGTAGAGGAATTTGAAACAATATGGGCTTATGTTATAGCTCCTATGACAGGTGAGAGTTCTATAGGTAAATATAACCGCACTTTAGATGCATCTTCTCTCGCTGATGGTAATGATATGAGTAACTTCATAAGCGATACAAGATATACTACACCTCCTGCGTCCCAATTTACATCGCAAATGTTTGACGGCTACGCACAAGGTCCCGCAGCTAACATGTCAGCAGCAGTTAACCCCTACGGCAATTCTTATGTAACTGAGAATTATTCTGACTCTGGTAAAGGGATGTTTAGTACCCCAAGCGTTAATTCAAAAGTATTAATTGGATTTATTCATGGCTCGCGAAGTATACCTGTTGTATTAGGTAAAATAAATTCTGGGACTGAGATAGAACAAATATACGGTGCGGGATCTGCTTATCCTGACTATCCGAATATCTTTGAGAATACAGTGGCTCCAACCACAACACCTCCTACATCTAATACGGTAACATTAACATAATGAGTATTCCAATTAATAATCCAAATGAAGTTAATAATTTCAGAAACAAAGTTGTGTGGAATCATACAGCAGGCGCGTTAACTTTCAATAACTCTACAGGTAGAGAATACATTCATATCGCACATAAGTCGGGAAGTCATTTAACGTTTGCTAATCAAGCAACTTCAGAATTTAATCCTAACAATAGACAAACGCTTACCAACGGTAATACGTTTGAAACAACAAAAGGTAATAGGCACATGATGGCTCAAGAGCTTGAGCAGAGAGTCTTTGGTGATGTAACTATTATAACAGGTGATAATAATCTATATAATTCTCCCTTAATGGAGTCATATATGATTGAGCAAGATAAACTAGCCTCAGCAAAATCAACACCTGAGATGATGCAACCAGGTTTTGGTAATGTTACTGGCGCTACTCATCAAGCTAAAGGTGATCAGCCTGATCCTGAAACAGGATCTACGCAAGATAGAAATTTTCAGGCTAATCCTGTACATACAAACATACAAGATTTATATAAAGAGACGCAAAAGAAATTGACTCCGTATGAAAAATTAATGGGCAATGGAGGACACATAAGATTGATTTCCGGAAAAGATATTTTAATACAAGCTGGAGCTGCTGTATCTAACTTTGACACTCTCTTTATTAATCCCATTGGTAGAGCGGTATCAGATAAATTAGTATATGATAGTGAAGAAAACACTATTACACCTAAGAAAAAGTCTGCACCGTATTTTGAAGAGAAGGATGTAGCTTCTAGTATACCGTTTGGCAATTTACACATACAAGCAGGTAACAAGTTAGATTTTAACTCTGCAGCTGGCGGTATAACTTTTGGTACGAGTGGACCTTTGCGCTTAGTGGGTCAAGCTATTACAACTATCGGAGGTGCCCAAGTTAACATTACCGCAGGTGCAGGGGGAGGTTCAACAGGACACGTCTTTCTTAAATCAGGTGACTTGATTGAAATAGAAGGTGCTAATGTAAATATAAAAAGCGGTACTGATGTCTTTATTGACGCTGGTGTAAGTGTTGCTAAAGATCAAATTATAGCAGGTGATTTAGTTGTAGGCAGCAATTTAACAGTGTTAGGTAATATAAAATGTTTAGGTAATATAGAGTGTGAAGGAACTATACACGCTATAAAAGAGATTTCGTCAGATGCTGATGTAAAAGCTGGCAATATATCATTAAAAAACCATACACATACGGGAAATGGTACCGATGTGCCAACTAGCAAACCTATTTAGTCTTAGTTAATTAGTCATTTGCTGACTATTATAAAACCTGATCAACTAATCCAAGCTCTAAACACTTGGCTGAATCAAACCAGAGATCGTGTTTAAGAATCTCGTCAATTTGCTTCATAGGTACTTTTGTATACTGCTTATATACATCTTTAATCATCTTCATAATACGGCGATTATTTTCCATGTCGTCCTCCATTTCAGAAAACTTACCATAACTAGCGGATGATAGTTGATGAATAAGCATTAGTGAATTCTTACCTATAAATCTTTTCTTACCAGCGACTGATATAATCGTAGCTGCTGAAGCAGCAGCACCGTCAATATAAGTGTGAACTTCTGATTTAAGGTTCCTAATTGCATCAAGAATAGCCATGCCTGCAAATACAGACCCGCCGAATGAGTTAATTCGTAATTTAATATGTGGTACAAAATCTGGTCCTAGAAAATTATATGTGTTTTTAAGCTTAGCATCGAGTTCATATAATATAGAGTTAAGATCAAGCGCAGACTGTTCGGTAATATCTGCATAGAAAAAAATCGTATTTTCAATTACCCTAATATTATTACTTACAGAACCACTAGGTCCCATATTATTAATAAAAATTTGTTGTTGCTTATCTTCAACGCCGTCTTCATCTGTACCTTCGTTTAGATTATATTTCCACTTCATAAAGTTATTTAGGATATTACGACTCGCAGTTCGTACAATTCAGAATATTTCTAGCAAGCTCCTGCGAAGGATTCGCGGAGCGCTGATAATACAATGACTTGATACCCTCTCTCCAAGAATATATAAGCAACTCGCTCACTTCTTTTGGTTTTGCATTAGGGGGGATCATTAAGTTAATTGACTGTCCTTGGTCAATAAACTTCTGCCTTTGTGCAGCTTGTATGATGATCTCCTTTTGTGAGATTTCACCGAACGTTTTAAACACATCCTTCTCTTCACGAGTAAGAAATTTTAAATGCTGTACGGAGCCGCCGTGAGAAAGAATATCCTTCCACACATCGAGATTATCTTTATCCTTTAGTTTTAACACTTTAGCCAAGTAAGGATTTTTATACGTAAACTTACCTTTAGCTAAATCCTTAACAAAGTAATTACTATTGTGTGGTTCAATAGATGGAGATACTTGACCTAGGATAAATGAGCTTGAGGTAGTAGGAGCAATTGCAAGCGTAGTTGTATTACGTCTTTTATAACCTTCAAGTAAAGGAGGCTCTCCGAATATGGTTGCAAGCTCTGTAGTAGCTAAATCTGCTCTGTGTCTAATGGTATGCCAAATATCATTATTGAGCATCTTTGCTTCTATTGATTCAAATGGTACGAGCTTTGATTGTAGAAAGGAATGCCAGCCTAAAACACCTACTCCTAATGCTCGTTGATTAATAGCGAACTTTCTTGGCGCTTCCATAAACGGCACACCTTCTGTCTTATGAATAAACTCAGTCATTACTGCATCTAAGAAGTATACAAGCGTTTCAATTGCATCAGTAGTCTCGAGTTCATCCCAACGTTCAAGATTAATAGAAGAAAGGTCACAAACAAACGACTCATCATCTTGATTAGAAAGAAATATCTCTGTACAAAGATTAGAATTATTAATCTTAAGTCCTTTATCCTTATAGACTTGTGGAGCTTGATTATTAACATTATCAGTAAAGAAAATATACGGATAGCCTGATTCAAAGCGCTTCTTAATAACAAGACCCCAAATCCTTCGCTTAGACTTATCACCCTCTAACATGCTCTCCATCCACTCATCGGTAATTGTAACTCCGATAGACAAATCTTGAATATCATTACCTTCACCGCGAATAGCTAGAAACTCTTCAATATCACCATGATCAATAGGAAGATAAGCAGCAAACGAACCACGACGAACATTACCTTGAGATACATAGTTAACAAGAGAATCAAATACGGTTAGCTGATGATGTACACCTGTAGCTGTACCACCAGAACCAATAGCTGAGCCTCGAGGTCTGATAGCGCCAAAGTAACCAGAAGTACCGCCGCCAATCTTAGACATCGCACCAACCTCACCTAACTTACAGAGAATACTATTCATATCATCAGGAATATAACTTCCGAAGCATGAAATAGGAGCACCCCGCTCTCTACCAAAGTTACTCCAGATAGGAGTAGATAGAGAATAAAACCCACGATGCATATACGATTCAAACTTATCAGCAAAACCGGCTATACTCAGATATCTTTCAGCAGCATCAGCAATATCTCTAATGCGTTGCTCTGGTGTTTCATCTTTTGTCAAGTAGTCTCTCTCTAGAAATTTTCTAGAGTCCTTATTAAGCCAGTATATATCTTTACTCATATAAATTAAAATAAATCGTCTTCGCTGAATGATTGACTCTTCTTAGAATACTCAACAGGACGTGAGTGAAAAAAGTCGGTCATACTATTTCCTAATAGGTCTTCAGAGAACCACATTGTAGACTCAAGAATAGTAGAATCTACTTCAAAAGGCTTAGGAAGACCAATTTGTGTAAGTGATTCATTAATGCGATTTTTAATAAATTCCTTAAGAATCGGAGCAGATAATCCTGGCTCATTTATACCATTAATCATCCAATCAATAATTTTACTTTCTGATTTAAATGCCTCGTGAGCAGCAGTTACAATACGCTCTACTAGCTCCTCATCAAATAGCTCAGGATGCTCTTCACGTATAGTATTAATAATCTGAATACCTACAAGAGCGTGAATGTTCTCCTCATTTCTGGTATACTTAACCTGTTGATCAGTATCCTTTAGAACATTCTTAAAACGAGCAAAGTGATTGATAACATAGAACTGAGAGAATAGAGAAACATTCTCCACGAATAAAGTAAACAGCGTTAACGCGTAGAGGTATTGCTTCTTCGAGTCCTTGTAGAACCTATGGGTATACTTACGGAGATACTTGACTCTCCCCTGTATCCATTCTAGCTTAAGGTTCTCTTCAAAAATATCCTCTAACTCGAGAACACAGAGCAAACGTTCATAAGCGTTGTTATGAATAACCTCAGTATTAGACATAACGATGCCGAGGTCATACAGCGATGGGTGAGGTAGATTTTCACCTAACTTAGCCCAAAACGTCTTAACCGCGACTTCAATCTGACCAATAGCAGAGAGAGTGCGAACTACGATTTCTCTTTCCTGATCAGTCAGCTCAACTTTAAACTGCTGAACATCAGACTTAAAGTTAAACTCCTTATCGGTCCAAAAACCATTATGCATTGCTTCAATGAACCGCTCCGTCCAAGGATACAAGTTCGGCTTGCGACTAATCTGCTCTTCAAAAATACTATGTCCCATGGTATACTATTTAGGTGTTACTGGGATGGAATATTTTGCTTAAGGCTGCCACTACTGATATTATATACCTTAATAGTGGTATATGGACCATTCTGTACAGTTATAGAGAGTTCATTCTCCATAATGATAGGTTGCGATAAAATCTTACCGTCAACATTTATAATTCTGTGTAGTGTTCCAGATGTTGAATCATATATTCTCACTGTGTTGTTAGTTCCGAACTGTGCTATAAATTTCTTAGTCATAATTTAAATCCTTTATATTATTTATGAATAACGATACATCGGAATCGGATTTATGGGTAGCAAAGTTGCTACTAGATCTCTTTGTTGATGTATCAGCTCTCATTCCATGATATACCATGGTATCTACTATCTCAGGTGACTCAATATTAATTAACCCATCACCTACAATATCAAGAATATTTCTTATTTCTTGTGCACTATACCCTCTTATAATTAGAGACTTAACCTTCTTAGTTACATAATACTTTTCGAGAGTTTCTACATCAGTATACTCTTGCACTCTCTTGTTAAAATAATCGTTAGTAAACGTAAAAGTTTTACCTGAAATCTTACAATTGACAGACTTAGACATGAACTTATTATAATCTAGATATATAAGAAAACAACTCTTAAAAATTAATAGTTCTCCCAGGGGAATGTTAACCACACTCCTTCGGGTACTGAAAAGCCATAATAATCAACCATATGTGAGGATTTGTCTTTTGCAAAAAGTGCAGCATACTCAAATTTATGTATTGTATTACTATACAGATCTTGAAATATTTTAAATGTATTACCTGTATCACATATATCATCCACAACTAAAATTTTAGAGGTGTTAGTAGGTAGGGTTACCGGTTGGTAAATGTAGTGTTTATCTGTCTGTGTAGTATTGTTATATGTACTTACACCAAGAACTAATACCTTTTTATTAAGTTTATAACTTAGCATTGTCGCTGGTATAAGACCTCCGCGACCGATTCCAATAATGTAATCGTAATCTGTACAAACTCTTTCAGCGAGTTGATCTACCATAAAGGCAATATTATCATAACTAACTGATTTCTTTTGCATAAAGCAATTATAGCTATCCTTTTAATGTTTATCAACTAAATAAGAATAATGAGTAAGTATGGTTTTGAGGAGCTTCAAATGCTTTATGAAGGTGGATTTAGAGGTGACGCTGTAAATCATAACACAAACTATGATTACGGTGGTAAGACAGATAGAGGTCTCTCTGCAGAGTTTCCTGGTCTGAGAGGTATTAAGTCTCAACCGATAGGTACACCTACAGGTGATTTTTATGAAGGGGAATGTGAAGAGGAGATAACAATTCCTAAAAATAAATTAAAGGAAAAAATCAGCGAACTAATAGATGATGCAGCTGACCGTGGCATGGGATATGCTGTTGATCATTTGCATAGTCTTTTAACGTTCGCTGATAGTTATAAATAATAGCTATTCTGCCTTTTTAATTATAAGGTCTAAAATATGCTCTGCAAACCAGCATACAGCAGCTCCATAAGTAGCAAATATAACTGGGTTATAAGGTCCGATTAAACCTATAAATACTCCCGACCAAAAACCTAAACACAAAGCGCAGGAGAATAGTTCTTTAAAGTACTTATAACGTGTTAACTTATCTCTAAAGAAAGATAGTATCGATCCATACTTTAGAATAAAGCATAAACCTATACACGAAAAAGTATACAGTAATAAGTTATCCACAAATTAGAGTCTCTTCTTTTGGTTTATCGAGAGCTCTAACAGCGTCTGCGACAAGCTCTAACTCACTCTTTTTAACTTTAATTTTATTACCGTAATCGTCAAGAACTTCATAATTATCTTCGTCGATCTTCGTAATAATGGGGCAGCAGTTACCCTTACCACACAATTGTATTTCCTGTTCTGATAGTCTTTTTAACATATTATTATTTACTTTATGCGCAGGATTTTACAAGCTTTGCTTCATCATCTCTTCTTGTTAATAATCCATCTAATCCCTTACCTACCCAAAGTCGCTTCATATCAATAATTTGTTCAGATATATACTCATAGATATTTACTGAGCCTGACTTTATAACTGTCTTAATATTGAGCATCTCTATTCTACTCGGTCCCGTAGTTGACGCTCCCCTATTGAAGACAATACTAACTAATGCACCGAATGCATCAGGATGAAGCTTTTCTGCTCCAGGGAACGCTTTAATGGTTTCAGCTATGAATCTAGGTAGTGTGTTATTGTTAAATACAGTTAGGGCACTCTCCCATGATATAGATATGTTCTTTACCGACGCAACTTGCTTACGGGCTGAGTCACTCTTATAACCAAGCACTACAGAGAGTCGATTAAAATCTGTAGCAGGTAATAGTGATTTCCAGTCTCGGGTAAACTGACCGGTGGTGTTATAGCCTAAATCATAACCTATACCTATAGTAACACCTGAAGCACCACCAGGCCAGCAAGGTTGTTTTAGTTTGTTATTATAATAGACTTTACCGCCTCCAACCTCATAATCTAGAATTAATTTGAGCGCTCGTTCAGAAAGTGGACTAGCTATAGGTGTACTAATTATAGAACTGGGTAGATGTACACCACATACTCGCTTACTAATAGCGAGCCATGTCTGCATACCATCAATACCATCTTCTACTATTCCAAGTTCACGTTGAACCTGTTTGACTAATATCTCGCGGTCTGTTGAGCTCATAACACATATATTTAAGCAGTAATAGACTAAATATATGTGTTATGGAAATTATATTAAACTTAATAAAAGACTATCCTTGGTTCACAATCGTATCAGCTGTTGTTACGCTTGCGTCGGCTATTGCAGCAATAACACCTACCCCGAAAGCAGGTACCCCGCTCGCTAAAGTATATTTCTTCATCGATCTTCTTGCTTTGAACATCGGTAAGGCTAAAGACACTGGTGAAGTAAAGAAATAAATATTACAACCGATGGATATAATCGGTCTCATTAAGAACGCCTTGTTAGCTTTAACTGCTTTTTTAGAGTTAAAGAACAAGGCGTTCTATTATGACATACTCAGATCATCAAAAACAAGACAAAAAGAACTTATTAATGAAATTGAATCTCTTCGTACTAAGACCAATAATGCTGATAGTGATTATGCAGACCTCTTGCGGTCTGAACTTCTCGACGAAAAAAGAAACGCTGAACATCTATCAGCCTTCTATTCTATCACTGGAAAAAAATAAACCAGTAGTTACTAAAGACGGTATATATACACCGAGTACAGATGAAATATGGCATTCTGATAAGCGGTTCCGTTTATTAGAGCGTGAGATTTACTATAAGTAATATTTTACTTTAGTTATCGTCCTTGACCGCGATATTTTTTCTTGTAGTTTTTTGATTGCTTAAGGTGTGATGTTTTTGCTTTAGCGTGAATACCTGGTCGTCTGATTTTAGGTGTTTTTGATATAATATTCTTCATATAGTTATATTAATATAAGCTCTTAATATATCAATAAAAATGTAAAATACAAGTTGTAAAGCTTAGGTTATAGATTAAATTATAAGTGTATGGAAGAGCGAGTGTATATAACAGAAGCATTTAAGCAGGAGTTAGTAAACCTCAGCTGTGATGCAGCTGATTATATTGATATATATAGAAAAGATGGTAATAAAATATTTTTTCAAGCTGGTAAGTGTAAGCTTCATTTTTCTAAAGAAGAATTAAAAGAAGCTACTCTATCTGTAGATTAATAAACTTCTTTACTACGCTCTATAACCGAGTTGTAGGTTTGCTTTAAGTTGGTAAGGAACTTTTGTTGAGATGTAGTAGGAAGTCCTCCTCCATCTATATAATAAAAATAAGTATTATCCTTTATAACAACATGCATAAAGTTTAATTCGAAGAGAATTCTATATAAGGCGTACGTGCCAGTTGATATAGCTTTGGTAAAGTTACTTTCCTCTTGTGGTGTTAGTTGACCTGTTTCATCTTTATATTCAAAAGCTGCCATTATAATTTCTCTTGCAGCTTGAGCATGACCACCAGATGCAAAGTTAGGTATAGACTTGTAATTACCAGAGCGGTCCGTCCAGAAGCCATAAGGTGGACTTGGAGGTAGTTCTGATGTAGTGTTTAGACCGAGAATAGACGCTCTAACATTAGATAGTATATTTTCCGTTAATAAAATATATTGCTTAAATGTTATCATATTAGCTCGTAATCTTTGTACCAAACATGAATTGTAGGAAAGTGTTTGAGTATAAAGTTATTTAATCTCTCTGTACCAAAACGGAAATCACGATCTGCTTCATCATAATGTTCGTCAAGAGTATCTATCTTGTTAGCCCATAAATCAAAGTTGAAATTAGGATGGTCTTCTGCTACCATTGTCTCCCTTTCAAACTTGAACCTCTTAGGATTAGGTTTAGGTCCCACATAGGTAATGTCCACCTCAATATTTACTAATTCTGGTAAGTCACCATTTTCACCATACATCTCGTATGAACCAACTTCAGCCACAATTTCAAATATTTTATATCTCATTGTCGTATGTATTTAAATTTACAAAGTCAGGAAGACATTTGTGTAGTATAGTACGTGTCATATCACGTGCAGCTTCTTTATCACCAGTAATAAAATAATATAGTTCGGCATCCTTCCTACGAGCGGCGTTTAGAACATCAAAATTAAAGCTGGGGTGTGATTCAGGTAGTATGTAATAGTACCGTGTTGCGTTACCGTATTGTGCATCTGTATTACTACCACCATCAACCATCCTATATAGGTATTGAGCAACCCTAATAAATTCATATCTTGATACATCATCATCTTTATCTACAGCGTAACTCCAGTGGGTACTCAAAGCATTTTCTGGTACTCGGTCATACTTGAGTATACTACCATCGACTATCTTAACGTCTGCTATATGTAGTGTCTCAACTTCATCGAGCTCAACAGCGCCTTGTATTTGAAATTTCTTGTATCTCATTTTAAAAGTAGTTGTGTAACAAGTTATTGAATTGCTTCCAAGCGGGGTGGTCCTTAGATATTAGAGGCTTTACAGGTGTGTTTACTGTGCTACCTTCTCCGAGTACAACTCTATCTACTACATATATATTAAAGAAAGGATGTGTCTCTGGTACAAAGAAAGCATTCCGAGAAAACGTCCGTTGATATTCTAACAACTCGTAAATACCATCACGCCATAAGCGATAGCGATTGTCTCTATATATCGGAGCATACGGAGGTGAACCAGGCTCCATTTTAAATTCGTCATCGGTTAGATAGAAAAAGCCATCAGGTATATCCGCATAGTTCATACGTACAGATCGCTGTTGATCATTATAGCTGAAAAAGTATAGCCTATATCTCATTTTTTTCTAAACAGTTAAGTATATTTATAGTAAAAGCGTCCGAAGGACAACCGCCGCACACATCTTTGTCTCGTTTGTCTCTTTACAGCCGTCCGAATCTAAAAGGCGTCCCGTCAGGTTCAGCGGTAGCCAGTACTCTCCCAAAATCATCAGTGTCTTCATTCGCTACAAGCGAGTTGTATTGTTCGTGTGTGATAATTAAATTACGTAGTTGCATCTTGGTACCGAGATCGTGAAACTCAGTTGAGGGTATAACATAATCATCAACACAATTATATATTAAGTCTATATTAAACAAAGGATCTGTTTCATCTACTACCTTTATAAAGAACCGTGTCATGGTGAAATGAAGATCTTGTTTAACGGATCGATCACCATATTCTTTCGATGTAAGTTGATCCTTACGAGTAACATAGTTATAGAACTGTGTTTTACCTAACTGAACATAGTGTAGGTTTCGGAGATTATAAGAGTACTTAGGAGAGATTATAATGTCGTCTCTACCGTAAATGAACCTACCAGGAGGCTTCTTAAGTATACCGGCAAGAGCGCCCGTAAAATTTATTTCGGAACCGTCGTGGATCTCATCACCGCTAATATCATAGGTAGCATCGAAACTACTATAAGAAAAATCAATTGCTTTATATCTCATATTATTTATTACCAATTTCTACACGACCAGTAACCGGCAGATGTCTTATCTTTCTTCTGAGAACACTTGTGTCTAGCTCTGAATGACTTACGGCGCTTAGGATTGGACTTCTTAATACTTAGATTAGGGTCTCCGTAATGCACTCGTTTATAACCAGACTTTGTCTTCACACACCGCATATACTTCTTATCGGATCTACTTGAGGATTGCTGGCCGGTTACCTTAGTGCATTGTGTGGCTTCTATGATAATAGAGGTGTCATCTAATGCTTCTTGTAACTCGTAATACTCGATAAACGATATCATATTA
>Ga0181362_1000140_pt1 | contig 13724 bp, 27 predicted proteins | sample Su13NDMM110SN_FD_130095 | JGI IMG/M metagenome (GOLD analysis project Ga0181362, IMG submission 130095) | Freshwater viral communities from Lake Michigan, USA - Su13.ND.MM110.S.N | ecosystem: Environmental > Aquatic > Freshwater > Lake | place: USA: Michigan | collected 2013-07-16 | reverse complement strand
TTGTTAACGATAGGAATTACTTTATTTGTAGTTTTTAGTAAAAAACAAGTTTAAAATGGATTCAAGAATAAGAGATTATTTAATTATTGGTGGTATAGTCGTTGTTGGCTATTTAATTCTTGTTCCAAGAAGCAAAGGAATTAAAAAACCACAAGTTGCAACTGAAGGTGACGTAAGTCAAGTTCAAAATGCAAGAACTGTATTGGATGCTTTCTTAAATGCTTATGAAGCCAAAGAACCTTCTTCTGAATTAAACAAATTGAACGGAATATTTGTTAAAGAATACGGATTAAAAGTTCACAAGCGTAAAGATGGCAAATTTGTCGCTCGTACCTTAGATGGTAAAGATGTTTTAATGGTTAAATAATGCCAAGTGTACCCCCAAATATTTCAGTTGGTAGCACTCCAACTATTGCCGTAGATAGCATAAATGGGGTTTCCTATAATCAAATCAATCAAAGTATTGGTTCTTTTTTTTATTTGGTGAAAAACATTTATATTTATTCAAGTAACATTAATCAACTTTTACAACCGATAGGGTTAAAAAAATATAATAAATTTGGTGATAAGCATATTAGGGTTTTACAACCAATGATTGACCCATATCAAAATTTAAGTGCAATAAACCAAACAACAATAGGATTAGACTATGCTTTCGATTCCAATAATGGATTTTATCCAACTCTATCAGCAAATACAACTACAACTTTTCAAATTGATACTACACAGTTAAGTGCAGAAGATTATTTAAGTGGTCAAAATAATTTTGAAGACATTGAATTTTTAACAGATTATATAAACGATTTTTAATGATTAATGGAAAGATAGTAGTTAACGTAACAAATAATTTGGCTTTTGATGCTCAAATTTCCTTATTTGGCTCTACTTCTGACCCATTAGCATCTTCTGTTGGTGCTTTTACTCAATATCATTGGGATATAGCATATCCGTTTTTAAACGTAGCAAATACTCCAATTATGAACATACAATACAGAAACGTAGGTGCTTCAACTTTTGATGTCATGCCCTTTTATACTAACCTTACCTATGAAGGTATTTGGATTGGTTTAAATAATTTGAATTTTGGTATTTTTTGGAATGCTTTTCCGAATTTTATACCGACAATTGGGTATCAAGTTTATACTTCAAATGATAAATTTGAATTCGGTAATATTAGTTGGTAAAAAAAAAGAGGGATTTACCCCTCTTAATTTTGAAACGAACAGTCGTTAAATTTGGAAAAAATCAAATAACTTTATTTAAAAATAAATATCGTATAATGCAAAAATAGTACTTTAATCTAAATCCACATCACCAAACATTGATTTTTCTTTTTTATCCGTTGTTAATTTAGTTACAATCACATTATTCTCTTCATCTAAATCTAATAAATTATCACCTTCTAAAGCATTATCAGTATTGACTGCTAAAGTTCCCGAATAGTCTTTAGGTAAAAATTTAGAAAGTTGCTTCAAAACAATTTTTTTCAGCATCCAATGATTTGAATCTTTAACATCATTAAAGTAAAAATCACTTTTTGATTTTTGCATATTGATGGTTGCCAATAATTCTCTTCGTGTCATCACTTTAAACGATTTTGTGCCATTTTTAAAGGTTGCGACACAATATACATGAGTTAGAGTAAATGCATTCCTTATAGGGTCTTCGGGAATATGTTTTAAAATTGGATTCAATCCTAATTCATATTCAAAAATATCACCTTCATGAACACTTTCACCACTTATCGATATTATTTCACCACTTCTTAATAAAATACTTATTAAACCTTGGTATCCAATGATAGGATTTACATAATAACCTTTTGCATCTGATTTTTCTACACTAAAATAAAACTGCCCAAGTTGACTACTCGGCATTAATCCTAACTGAGCACATAAAACAATAGAAGCAAACAAAGAAGTTGGATTCGTCTGAAATGCTATTTGCATATTGTAGGATTTTTTTATTTCAGAAAGTATTATCTGCTTAAATGTCGCTCCCGAAATATTGTGATTTTTCAGTAGGTCGTTAAATACCTTTTTTTCATAAACATCTAACTGATTAGTTAGGTCTAATATTAATTCATTGTCCATCTGTCAATATTTTAAGGGCTTGTTTTTTTATTTTTATTTTTCTTAAATCTTCAGAGGTATATCCGAAAATATTTAATTGATTATTTAATGAATCAATTTCTTTTTTTAATTGCTCCTTGGCTTCTGATTCAAGTTTTGTTTTTAAAAGTTCGTCAACTAATTCTTGTGCTTCCATTAATAGTAAATTGTTGTTATTGTTGGTAATAGTGCTCTTGATTCGCAATTTTCATTAAGAGGGCAAGTAGAACATTTAAATAAACTTGGTCTTGGTTTAAAGTTATTTGTTTCCACCATTTTTTGCCACATCTGTTTGGCTAATTTAATATCCTCAATGTGCTTTAAGGTTTTCATTGGGTCTACTTCAATTTTCGCTACTCTGACATCAGAAGGATTGGTGCTTGAAAATAGGAAAAAGTAAAAATCTACAGGTTCTTCATATAATGCTTCAGCAATATATTTGTAGTGAACGGATTGAATCATTAGTTGGTCTTTCTCATTTAGGGTGTTAAATTCCCAACCTCTTTCATCCCATTTATTATCTAATAACCCCGAATATTTTAAATCTATAATGCTTAATCTCCCATCCCATCTTGCTTTTATATCTAAAGTTCCTTTAGCATCATTGTGTTCAATTGTTTCGCCTGTGCTTAAAATTTCAATTCCCATTTTATCAATTAAAACTTTGCAATATTGAGCACTTTGATACGCACGTTGGTAAGATTCTGATAATTTTTCTTTTGGAGTCCCCTCATATACTTTTTTTGCTTGAGGTACGTTCCCAAATTTAGGTAGTTGACCTGTGGCTACATATTCAAAGTATTGACCTAATAACATCGCTTCGCTTTTATATAAGTCTTTATTTTCTACATACATAGCCTTTAAAATTAGACCACATTCTTGCTTCAAAAAATACTTTTGAAGAGACTTCATTAAAGATTGACTAACCTTAGTGGTTATTTTGGCATCTGCTTCTAAGTTGTCTATAATTGTTGTCGTTATCATAATTTATTCCAAGTGTTGTTATTCCAAATGTATTTTTGATTATTGATTTTTTTTTCGCTTACCCCATCTAATAAGGCTTCTACGCTTTCTCGACAAAGGTTTTCTAAAAAATAACCTTTAGACTCCAAATTGGGAATAATATTTTGTAATTTAATTCGAGCGTTGTATTTATTTATTGCTTCAATTTTTATCGGTTTCTCAATATCCGTAAAATAAAATCTGTAAATATTCATAAAATAGGTGTAAATAATAGATTAAGGGGTAATTAATTATAATGTTTTGTTAATTATTTTTGAAGCACATACATTTCGTTAGAAGTGTCGTGTTGTCCAATAAGGGTGGGTAAAGTCGCCAACTACTCCCCACCCTTTTAAAATTATCTTACTTTAATCCAATTAATTTGTTTTTTCAAATCTTCAATATGTATATCGTGGTCAACATCATATCCATCAGAATCAGTTCCAACAATCATTGCATTATTCATGATTGGAGAATCCCAAGAATCTAATTGAAAACCACCTTTAATATCGTGAACTCTAAATAAAATTTCTCCATCACAATAGAGTCCATTACCTAAATTATTTTCTGAAGGAAAAGTAATCGGACACTCAAAACAATCACATCCATTACCGATAATTCTATAAATAGCATCTAAGCCACCTTCAAATTCTATCTCATAAATATCTTGTTTTTCAACATCAATTTTTACTGCTTTCATTTTGAGTAGTTGTAATAGCGTTTACTTTCGTTAATGTTATGTTGATAAACTTCTGCAAGTTGTTGTGCAACATCATCTAAAGTTTTCATTTCTGCATACCATTCAGCAAATGGTTTCGCTTCTTGTTGAGGTGCAGGAAATAATTTTTCTGAGATTTTATCAGAAATCTTCTGAGTAAAATCATTCATTTTTTGAGCAATTGTTCTTTTTTGCATGATTATTTTTTTATTATAAATGGTTTTAAATTTTGTTCTTGGCAATATTTTTGAAGTTCAATAAAAATCTGAATTGCCATTTCTCTATTTTTTGCTTTGGCTTTATTCTTAAAAAACCAAAAGATATTACCTTCGTTATCTTGACAACCGAATTTGTACTTCCATAAATGTTTAGAAACATTTGCACGATAAGGTTGTAAAAATGTTAAATTGTGACCATCTTCAGCAACGAAAATAAAACAAAATAAGTAGTCTTGGTAAACGAATTCTTCGCCACCTTTAAATAACTCACGATTTACTTCTGCAATATCTTTTGCTCTTCCCATAGCATAATAATCAAGGGTATCTTGGTCAATTAATTCCTCGATTTTTGCTTCGTTTAATTCTAATGTAATACTCATTTCGATACAAATATACAAAGTAATTTTATTTTACAAAATAATATTGCAAATATTTTTAAAAAATTATTGATTTTCTTCGTCCCAAATTATTTGTCGATATGTAAACCCTTGTTCTGTAAGGTAATCGTACACTTTTTTTCTGTTTTCAAATGAATCTCTATAGTAAATACAATCTGTTCTATATGCTTCAAAATCTTTACCCAACAAAACTGCAAGTTGACCCATGTGATGATAGCAACCATAACGAATTGCTCTATATAAGTTTTTTAATTTTTCGTGGTGCTCCGTTGCTACAATAATTGGTTTTTCAATTTTCACACCTTTATCATAAACATAATATGCTTTTATACGCCCTAAAACTGCAAGTGACGCTAATTTCGTTACTTTATAATCCTTCTCGTTTCCTTTGGTATAGGTTTTATCTGAAATAATTCCCATTTTATTAGCCATTGTCCAATATGCTGATTCAATATCTGTGCCCGTAATTTGACCATAAGAATTATCATAATCAATGTTTGTAACGTTCACGGGCAATTTATTACTTATCTCAAAATTAGGATTTTCTTGACTGAATTTAATTGCATCTCTTTTAACGGCTGAAAATATCCAAAGTTGTTTTGGGGGAAACTGACATTCCTTATCTTTACTTGGATAAATAGTTTCTAATCCATCATGAATAATCGAAGTATAATACTTCGTCTTGCGAATTACAAAATTTTGTTTTCGGTTTACGAGTGCATCAAGTAACGCTTGGTCTTTGCCAATTGGCTTGAATACACGCTCAACCACTTCGGGGCTATTTGTGAATTCGGTTCTCATACAACAAATATAATATTATTTTTGAAAATAACTACACTACACCACCATCTTTAAATTTAGAAATAGCAATTTTAGTTGTAGCCATAATTTCTTTACGCTCTGCAATAAACTCTTTTTTAGTCAAAATACCTTCACGAAATAAACGCTCGGATTCTGCTAACATCTCTTTTTCACGCTCAAGTGCTTCTTGAACATTTTTGCTTCGAGTTTCTTGAGAAGTTTTTGGCTCTAAAGTTGGTTTTTCTTTTTTGGTAGGACGTGGACGTTTTCGGGCTTCCTTTTCTTTCATTGCTTGTCTACGAACTTTTGCAAGTTCTTTTTTTCGCAATGTGATTTCTTTTCTTCGTGCTCTACGCTCTTCTAAAGTTTCTTGAGGTAAAGGAATTTCCGTTGTAGAAACTTCAGCAGTAAATGTTGGAGTAATTTCCTTCCCACCTATATATAGTGTAAAACGTAAAAAATAAGAATCAGTTTGACCATCGTCAGTAAATCCTTGTCGAATCACGGGTTGTCCCACCCATTCGGGCTCTGAATCATCTTCCAAAGATTCTCGAATACTTTCAATAATTTCGTTAACCCCTGTAAATTCATATTGATAATTCAATAAATCAAAAATACCTGTAGAACCATATTCTCCTGCATTTACTTCAACTCTCAAATCCATTGGTTCGACCTCAGAACGCAAATCCACACTTAAATAATCATCAAGGTCAAACCATAGGATACCCGTGGTTCTTGAAGGGCTAATAAGTAAAGGGTTATAATATATTTGTGACGATTGTACACCTTCTACTTCGGTAGGAGTTGGGGCTTGAAGTTGTGTTTGAATTACGGCTTTAATATCTCTTATTCTAACTTGATAAGATTTTTCGCCTTTGAAGTCGGGATAAACTTTCTTCTTAGTAAAGTCTCTAACTTCCTTTATAGACCATTGTAAATCATTTTTTTGAGCGAATTTTTTAACGGCTTTATAGACCTTATTATAGGTTTTTAAGGCTTGTTTTCGCTTCGTTTGTACTTTAGGATTACGGGGCATAATTGTGTTTTGGGGTGACGAAATTACAATAATCAATTTTTAAAAAAAAATTTTTGTTAAAAAAATGTGTTGAGCCCTTTTTTAATATAGGTTTTAGCATTGCAATTAAATTGATATTTCATTTTTATTTTCTTTGATAATAAACTTGGTTTTTCTATTACTTGTAATAACAAGGCAGTACACAACATTTAACAAATTTTGATTAAGAGTGTAGTCATATCAAAGTTCTACAAGACCATAGGTGGATAGCGTTATTTAACAAACACAACTTTGAACTATTAACAAAAATGAACTTACCCAATCATATTTCGATAGATTCTTTTACAATAATTTTGCCATTAAACTCGATAACAGACATTCTATTATTTGTATTTTCCATATTTTTTATGATATTTGCATTTGATTTGGGAACTCATTAGTTGAGGATTGTGTTTGATAAGGGGTGACTTGGGGAGGTTGCCCCTTTTTTCTTCTCACCAAAATTCGGATTTTCCAATTTATAGTTATCATTTTTTTGGTGATTAAATAGTTTTATTTAGAAAAAATTCGTATAATGTATATTTTTGATTAAATTTGCTTATTAAATTAACATAAAATAATATGGCTAATACTTTTCAAGCATTAAACGCATCTGTAATAACCCCTTCAAATTCTACAGATTTAACTCTTTCGGGTGGTGCAATATCTTCGACAGAAACAGGGGCTTGTATTTATGTAGGAACTACAGGTAATTTACAAGTTACTATGTTGGGTGGACAAGTTGTTGTATTTAACAATATTCCATCGGGCACATTTTTACCAATACAAGTTTTAAGAGTTTGGAGCACCAATACAACTGCTACTAATTTATTGGCTTTATTTTAATTATGTTAATCAATATTATAGGCAATAGCATCTCAAGTGGAGGAGTTGTAGGAGGAGGTGGAAGTGGTTTTGATTCAGACTACCAAGCCGTTTTAGACTACGGAACGTCTTTAGGATATACCTTGCCAAGTGTAGGTCAACGTACTATACAGAATCAATTGATGTTAGAATTGAAAGCAGGTGGTATATGGAATAAATTAGATACTTTTGCAGTATTTGCAACCGATGGAAACTCAAATTTTGCGTTAATTGATTGGAAACGATTAACATTATATACCCAAGTTAATTCTCCTACGTTTACTATAAATCAAGGTTTTCAAGGCAATGGAACGAGTAGTTATATATCAACAAATTTTAATCCTGCAACAAGTGGCGTGAATTATACCTTAAATAACGCTTCTCGATTTTTGTGGCAAAAAATAAAAGGTTTAGGAACAAATCCGAGTGATGGTGTCATTACGGCTAATTTAAACAATATAACATCACATAATTCATCAGGTCAGCGAATAAATACATCAAATCCTTTAACCACATCTCGACAAGTAAGCGTTGTCGGTTTAACAGGATTGTATAGGACAAGTTCCTTAGATGTGGATTGTATTACAAATTTGACTATATTTCCAAACATAGCATTGTCAACTTCGATAAATAGTAATAATCAATTAATAATGAGAAGTGGAAATAGTTATTCTATCGTTCAAGCATCGTTTTATGGAATGGGTGCATCTTTGACCTTTGAAAATACAGATTTATATAACGCATTAAATACTTATTTAACCTCATTATGATAATAGTTTTACATCCAAATGCCGAAGAGTATTTATCTTTAAATGGTTATCAAAATAACACTTCTGAACTTTTATTTGTTTTAGACGGTTCTGATAGGTATATTGTGGGTTTAGAAGTTTTAGATGATGAAAATTTCACAGAAATTCACGACCAACTTCAAGAACTCGAAAGAATAGAATATACACCAACCATAGAATAATTAAAATTATTTTTGAAAATATATATGCCCTTACAAATTGCAAACTCTATAAATATTAGTACTTGGGGTGTTAAAGAAGGGGGTGGTGGATACCAATATTTATTGGATAACATCGCCCCTACGACATCACGAGGTGCGTTCTCTTTGCGTCAATTAAGTTCAACGTATTTGGGAGCGTGTATTCGTGTGCGTAGAAGTTCCGACAATACAGAACAAAATATAGGATTTAATACTTCTCTTGCGTTGGATGCAACGGCATTGCTATCTTTTTGTGGTGTAGGTTCGGGTTTTGTTACCATTGTTTACGACCAAAGTGGGAATGGTAGAAACAGAACGCAAACAATTCAAAATAGACAACCTCGGATAGTTTTAAATGGGGTTGTTGAAACATTTAAAAATAAACCTGCAATTAACTTTTTTCAAAGTACAAGTTGCTTACAACATGATGTTAGTACAATTTTAGTTCCAAATACAACCAATGTTTCGGCTTCTTTTGTTTATTCAAATCAACAAGCAGGAGATTCGGTTTTATTTTGGGCAGGTCAATCTCAATATGCTTATGCTTCAAGTGCAGGGGATACAGATAGTGCTTATTCTCAAATGAGTTTAGGTGGCAATTATATTGACAACGTAGTAACAACAATGTCAACAAGAGATGAAGTTTATAATGCAGTTTATTCACCAACCGATTACATTTCACATCAATTTTATAATTTAAACATTGATGCAAGTTGGCAAAATAGAATAAATTGGGGTGGCTATGGAATACTCGGTGGCTTTATATTTTTAGGATATTACGCTGAAGAGATTTATTATAATGGTGATGCTCAAAGTGTGTTTACAGAAGTTTATTTGAATCAAAAAAATTATTATACTATATGATTATTGAAGTTTTAGGATGGAAATTTGAAACACTTATAGAAGCAAATGATGCAGTAACTCGCATCAATAATTACTATGGTCTACCATATACACCCAATAGCACAACAACCGATTACGCATTTTATGTTACCATGCCAATGTTTGGTACGGAGTTTTATTATATGGTGCAAAGTGATGATTTACAAGTAGTTCTCGGTGAACCTTGGCTATTTATCGTTGACGCTATTTGAGTTTTGTCACAAAATTGTAATTTGTAAAATTATTTTTGCGAAGTATTTTTATTTTGCAAAATAATATTACATTTGTAGTGAACAAAAGAACAAAACAAATGGAAAACAAAAATTCAAACGACACAGATTTTACTCAATTGGTAAACGACATAATCCAAGTTAGTGAACTTGAGTTATTAGAACTTTCGACTATTGAAGAAGATGGTAAACTAACTATTGATTACGTTGGCTTGTGTGCTTTCAAAATGATTAAGTTAGAAATGGTAATCAAAGAAGTTGAAACACTCATTATTGCCAAAGTAGAAAAAACTCATGGTCAATTTGGGGTTAAAAAAATGAGAAACATTTTATTCATGGAATTAGTTTCTTGGTTAGATAAATATGCTAAAAATATTGTACATGATGCACTTCTTAGAAATGAAGACGATGTAAATCAAGAAGAGTTAAAAATTGAACTTGCATTTATGCGAAGTGCATTTGAATTATTTGAAACAATAGAAAGATAATTTAAAGCCCCTATTTTTTGGGGTTTTTTTTGTATAAAAAATTTAATTATATTTGTAAATAAATAAATTACAAATATGGCATCAGTAACTATTACAAATGATTTTGGAGAAAAAATAACTGCCGAAATAAAATATAACCCTGTCATCAATGGTAAAACACTTGATGCTTTAAGGATTGTAGATTCGATTAAATTATATTATCCAAATGCTTTAACTGCTTACGAGACAGAAGATGTTTATTTAGATAAACCAATTTTTATCGGTATAAGGGTTAAGTCTTGTGGTGTTTCGGGCATTAAAGGTGGAGTAACTGCTGATGATGTGTTTGTGATGTTGAGAAGACAAACAAGTGCATTGTTTCCCGTTTTAAAAGAATGGACGATTGAATATTTTCCATTTACGACTGACCCAACATCGGCATACAGACAAAATCCAATTGCAGGGGCTAAGAAAACGGGATATTTAATAGCAAGAAATTGGAAACCAACCCCACTAATTCCCGAATTTTGTGGTCATTATTTATATCAATTAGGTAACTTTGCAAATAGCAATGCTTTACTTTGTCGTACTGAGCAAAATGTATGGCAATTTAACGTAGTTGAAAAAGGTAAACAACAAATTCCCGAAGGTATGACTGCTGATGCTTATGCAAAACAAATTAAATTAAGTCCTGCAAGATATAATGCAGGAATGTTTATTCATCGTAGTTGGGGTAATTTAATGTTTAGAGATAGTGCAGGTTGTCAAGTTTTTAAAGATAACAACGATTTAAACAAAATATATTTTTTATGTAACAAATGGCAACAAAAGATGCGTAGAGCAAATAAGAAATTTAGCAAATTTTTTGATTACATTCTTGTTGATGCAGATATGATTTTATAATTATGAAAAAGAAAGCAGTAATATTATTTGGATTAGGTGTGTTGGCATTATTTATGGGTACTTATGTGTACTTTTTTATTGATAAAAACAATACTACTGAATTTTCCAACGAAGATGCAGAATATCAAGAATTACTTAGACAATACTTAGTTTTAAAAGGTTTACAAAACAATGCAGTAAATAGAATAAAATTTGGTATAATGAAAAAAGAAGAATTAGAAAAGGCTTTAGGATATTAAATATGTTAGAAATTTTCCAAGATAAAAGGGTAAAATATACTTCCTATTTATTAGGAGGTATTTTGTTTTTATATATTATCAGAAAAAAAATATATACAACTTATACTGAAAGTAATTGGAAAAATGATTTAGTAAATCCAATAAAAGGGAAGGTCGGTTCGGGATTTGGTGGTAGAATTAATCCAATAACAAGAGTATATGGCTTTCACAATGGAGTAGATATAGGAGCACCTTTAAATACACCTATTTTAGCACCTTTAAATGGAGTAGTTTCAGCAAAATATACAAATAGTTCGGGTGGAAATCAGTTAATAATTGATTCGGGATACCCTAAATTTGGATTTGCTCATTTAAATAAATATCCCGAAAACATTAAAGTAGGTTCTGTCGTTACAAGTGGTCAAGTAATTGGATATGTAGGAACAACAGGTATGTCAACGGGTAATCATTTACATTTTGTAGTAAGATTAAATGATGTACCTGTTGATGCAACAAAATATTTTTCATTTAAATAATGGAAACGGCAAAAAAGAAAAACCCTAAACTTTGGGATTCCGTAGTAGCATCTGTAAAAAGAGGTGATAAAGGAGGTCAAAAGGGTGAGTGGAGTGCGAGAAAAGCCCAATTAGCCGTTAAAATATATAAGGACAAAGGAGGTGAATATATTGGGGCTAAAAGCAAAAATAATTCACTAACTAAATGGACTAAACAAGATTGGACAACAAAAAGTGGAAAACCATCTTTGCAGACAGGTGAAAGATATTTACCAAGAAAAGCAATCAAATCTTTAACCCCACAAGAATATAAAGCCACTTCAACTGCAAAAAAGAAAAGTCTTAAAAAAGGCGAACAATTTTCTAAGCAACCGAGTAAAATTGCAAAAAAGGTTTCTAAATTCAGATAATAATCTTTTATCAAAATTTAAAAAAATACATGAGGTTTATTAAAAAATAATATTATATTTGTATTGCTTTTCATTTGAAGCAATTTGTTCTTTAATAAAAGAGGGTTAGAAGAAATTTTAACCCTTTTTTTATTTTCACTTGTTATTTTCAAAAATAATATTACATTTGTTGTATGAAATCATACACAAAGATTTACATGGAGTATTTCGGTTACGATACTTCAGACTTCATTTCTTGTGAAGTATGTGGTAATCAAGCAGTTGACATAAACCATATTATTCCAAGAGGAATGGGTGGAACAAATAAACCCGATGAAATGAAAAATTTAATGGCAGTTTGTCGCAAGTGTCACATTGATTTTGCTGATAAAAAAAAATATCATGAATTTTTGGTTGGCAAACACGAAGAATTTATATTGACGATGGGAGGTAAACATGGAACTAAATAAACCCAAAGAAATTCGCCATAAAATAGATAGTAGTGGCAACATACTTCGTGCTTATTGGTACGGAGATGTAAGTAGAATCACCCTTTCACTCTCAAAAGAAAAACGTGAGCGTGAGATTGGTGTTATTAACCATGCTCAAAAAAGATTTGAGATTAGACGAGACCCAAAACGTCACCTATTTTTAAAATTCAATGCTTATGGAATGAATCACTCTTTGTTAAATGACCAATTATTTGATAGCGTGTTAATCGAAGATGGTAAAAACACATGGAACGTTCCAAACGATTGGATAATAAACAATGGCAAGTTCTTAAACTTTAAAAATAATGGTGGTTTTGAACTACAAGTATTTATTCCTTTGAATGAAATTACCCAATTTAAGGTAGATTAAAAAATATTTTTTATTTTACTTGTTATTTTCAAAAATAATATTACATTTGTAATGAAGAACAAAATGGAAAGTAATAACGTAGTTCAATTGAGTACAAAATGGCTCATTGAAAAATTAAAAGAAGAGGGATTATTGGTGCAAACTCCCGAAAATATGAAATCTTTAAGATTGATTATTAAAGAAGCAACCGAAATGGAAAAAATGAAAATCATTGATTCACACATCATTGCTTATGAGTATATGGGTTTCCCTTTTTCTGCAAAAGATTCAGCAGTTACATATTACAACGAAACATACGGAGGTAACATCAAAAAGAACTTATCACAATAATGCATAAATAGTGATAAAAAAGAGGAGTGTGGAGACCACGCTCGGAATTGGGGCGAGAGCCCCTTTTTTTGATTTTTAAAAAAAACAAGTATATTTGAAAAATCATGAGAACATTAAAAAACACAAGAAAAAAACCATCAAAATCTACAAGTTATCTAAACGAGACTGAGAAAGATTTTGAAGTGGCTAAGAAAGCCTTGGAAAGTGGAGGCAAATTAGTTTACGAAGTATCGGGATGGGGCAAAGAATCATTTGCAATTGATTTCCCAAAAACGGGAGGATATTGGAAAATAACAAAAAGGATATACAACAAACTAAAAAAATCAATAGTGTAACATATATACACAATAGAAGAATGAATTGGAATGGGGCGAGAGCCCCTTTTTTTATGGGATTGCTCGGCATTGACAAAAGATTTGACAAAATTGACTTAAGAATTGACTTATTTAACTTATAGGTTGACAAAGTTGACAAAAGACTTGACAAATTAAAAAAAAGAGTACTGATAATATAATAAAAACCTACTTTTTACAAGTTGTTGAAAATCAATGAAGTCTAAAAAATCAAGAACCAAACAATACTCCCCCTACATAGAAGGGCATAAAACCAAACAATACCCCCCCTACAATACCTAAGCGTAAACCAAGGTGTAAACCAAAGTAATCATAACTACCTAAAAACCAAACACATACTATAAACCAAGGTGTAAACCAAAAATCTAAACACATAACACATAAAAAAAATCATTTATATTTGCATCATGACAAACTACATA
>Ga0181362_1000138_pt1 | contig 13871 bp, 14 predicted proteins | sample Su13NDMM110SN_FD_130095 | JGI IMG/M metagenome (GOLD analysis project Ga0181362, IMG submission 130095) | Freshwater viral communities from Lake Michigan, USA - Su13.ND.MM110.S.N | ecosystem: Environmental > Aquatic > Freshwater > Lake | place: USA: Michigan | collected 2013-07-16 | reverse complement strand
GCTTCCGTACATCTCATAAACAAAGCACGAACAGAGGAACCGCGCAAACCGGTAAGCAGGGACACTGTGCCGGCAGTAGAGGGCAAAGTCGCGGAGGACACTCGATAGCTCGTTCCATCGTAGTATTGCAATCCCGATTTACCGAGCATTTTAACCCCTTCGTCTCCAATATCGATGTACTGCAGGTCGAGCGACATGTTATCGATTGTAATTCTGAAAGTTGCCTGCGTAGTTGCAGTGCTCGTCACGAACGTGATGGGAATGATGGCACTGCTCTGTAGCACGAGCTGAAGCTTGCTGGTAGCGCCAATTTGAAAATATTTGCGTGCGCCCTTACCAATAAGAGATGACATAAGAGGAATGGCGTACGAATAGTAGTTGCTTGATGCAGCGGCGAGAGTCGCGCCATCGATATTTCTCAAAACGTGGCCTTGGTTCACATTGAGTCCGCTGGATTGTGTTTCGAATTGGAACCCGTACATGGCTGCAAGTGAATCTTTCTGGGCTACGTCTATTTCTAACTGAGTAAGCATGTCCTGGACCAAACCGAAGTTGTTCACATCGTCCAAAACAACGCCGTTTTGGGATTGGATGTAGCAACGGTCCCAGTGGGAATGCGCGCCACCACGAAGTTGCGCGTTGCTGATAATCGCAGCGGAGGGAGTGTTCACAATTTCATAGTTGACGCGGAACGAGAGAGTCGAGAAGCGAGGGTCAATGAATTTACCCTTTCCTTGACCGGCCGGGATATCAAAGATAACGTTGCTACTGGTTCCGTTCAATTGAAGAGTGGACGAAGCAGTTAGGGTTTGGGTCGCGGATTGGACCTGACTCACGTTCGAGGGCAAAACCTTGACCGCGTAGGATGAAACGCCTGGGGGGAGAGACATGTCAATCTCATTTTGCAATTCCTTGGGGAAACCGATTGATGATTGCATATTCGTATATAAAATACGAATATATAAAAAATTCCTAAATCTCTTCTGATACTGGCTCGGGTTCTTCTTCCGGAATCGGAACACGATTTATTAATTCCACCAAATTTTCGAATCTCATCGGACGCTGAATTGACCGTCTAAAGATATTGAAGCGCAACACAAAATAAGAACTGATACCGTTGAAATTGATGAGCCGGTTGTTATCATCCGTTATTGAAATGACCAAGTTGCCAACATTCGGACTCTTGACCAAGAACTCGGACGAGTTGTTTTCGTAGACGATTTGGCCGTTATTCTTGGCCACATTGGGAATACTGGCCAACACATCACTGGCCCCAAGTGTCGAATTGGTCGATAGTATTATACCATCGTTCAAAACATTACAATGAATTATGAATCGCGGAATCGGCAAGAAATTACACGACCGGGGCATAGTCAGCGTATTCGCAGTCGAGCTCACTTCTCCGCTAAACCCAATAATGTAATCGCATGTCGATGCCCTAAATGTGAAGTTGCTCGAACTATTCGCGAATGTAAATGCGTTCGTTGTAGAATTGAGAGTAATAGTCCACCCCGCCACTACCGGCAAGAATGTTTTCAACATCGTGATAAATGTGCTGGCCGTGTAGTTGCCAAATGGCAGAGTATACGTGCTCGTCGTCATCCCAAGCGTGATAACCAATGTGTTATTATACTCATTGACGATGTAGTTCGAATTACACATGACCGCATACGGCAACTGAACAGTTATATACTCTATACTATCGTCGTCTTCGAAATTCAGATACCCTCGGACATCATATTCCGCCTTGCTTTTATAAGAACCATTCAAGAGTATACTACTCGTTGTCTGGGTTGATATGTGTAGAACTTTCGAGTCCTTGATTAGGTGCCCCGTGTATGTTGTCTTCTCCATCTTGTTCTTGTTTTGGTTCCTCAGTTATAATAACACGAGATTCTTGTGTTAGCTCAATGGCCCCGTTGGGGTTTTCGGCGTTGGCTTGGATTTCAAAATAGGCCAGCCGTTCTTCATACTCTTGTTGATTCCGTAAACGGAGTTCCTCGCAGATTGCGTCCTTCTCTTCTTGGCTCTTATTCAGTGCACAAGCCAGCATGATTTCTTTGAGTGTATCATCTTCTAAACCGTGGAAGAGCGTATCGATGCTGCGGATAATCTTTTGTTGGTGGCGTTTTGATAACATTGTAATAAACAAGTCTATATACTATACCGAGACTAAAAAAGGCCGCTACCAAGCATATTGGGCGTTTCGATTGGGTCGGACAGTTCGAAGTGGATGAGGATTTGCCAGTTGGGCGCGTTGGGATTCGAAATAAAAGTAGGGGCGTTATCATTGTATATTTGAAATGCTACCTGGGTGCTTCCAGAAGGCATATTGATTTCCACCCCGTTTTGGTCCCCGAAAGTATCGGACACATAACAATGACGGGTTCCTCCCGTTGGTAGGGTCGTCGGATACAACAACCCTAAAACTGTCCCGTTCGTGGTTGATGCCGTATAACTGGATGGTAGAGTACAACATAGGATACCGGTATATGACTCCCAATTTCCATCTGCGCCGGTCCATCCTTCCGATGTTAGCTTGTGGCGTATCGTACAACGCCTAAACTTGTGTTGGTCGCCCTTGAATAGCCCGTTGAAATCAATCAACCAGCTGACGTTGGCCAAGTTAGAACGGGATACTGGTATAACTAAACTGTTCGCTGGAATATCAGTGGCTGATGCGAAAGTGCTCAAATAGAGAGTATAGACCTTTGATGACATATATAATATACCGGCAGAATATTATCTATTTACTTTTCTTCTGCTTCTGATAGTCAGCCTTACATTGGGGCGACTTCATCGCGTTTTTCAAACTCATGTTATGGGTTTTGGCCCATGCCCCGACAAATCGTGCCCACATCATTTTGAGTGTTATATACTCTCACGCGAAAAAATACTCGACCGGTTTGTCCGTCCGTTTCGCTTCGCTCAATGCGATGGCGACTCTCTGCGCAATAGCCCGACGCTTGGTCAATGGCGTTTTACTATACTTCTTCTTGTTCTGGTCCTCGACCTTGAATCCTCCCGAGACTCCGACGATTTTATATGGCATATATAATATATTCAAACAAATTTGAAGACCGCTTTTGGTGGGGCTTGCGCGGGGACCGCCTTGGGCGCCTGCGGCGCCGGCGCCTTCGCCTTTACAATCGTCTCCTGCTTGGGCTGCCTCTTCTTCTTGGGCGCAACATAGATGATTTCATCACCACTACTCTCGTCATCATCCGTAGAATCATCGCTACTCTCGGATTCCTGGACGATGACCTTCTTGGGTTGCTTCTTGGGTTTGGTCTCAGCGGGCTTGGACTCGGCGGGCTTGGCGGGCAGACTTGGGGGCTCCTCTGGGGGTTCGCCGGCTACCAACCGTTTCTTGGCCGACATCTTGGCCACCTTCTCTTCCAACTGTTTCTGCTGCTTCAGTGCGCGCTGGAGAGATGCGTCCGCTCGGGCCTGCGCCAACGGTAAGCTCTGTTCCATCTTAGCTATATGCGCCTTCTTGAGTGCTTCCCGGGACTTCTCAATATGCTCCTGAGTGCGACTACGGGTTATCTTCTTCTTGAGAATGGGGGCTTCCACGGGTTCCTGACTCTCGACTTCTTCTAAATTTTCTTTGGTTTCGGACATTTTATAGAATAAGCAGAGAGATTTTATAGGTTAATTTGCCGGGGGCTTGCGCCATACATAGATGTTTTCCTCGTATTTATTGCCCCGGAGGCTGGTAGGGCATGTGCGTTGCCGTTTTACAAATGGGTAATATTCAGTGGCTTCGCCAATGACCGTTTGGACGAACTGATATATCTTATGCGAGATGTTCAATATATAATACCCTCCGGGCTGAAGGTGATTGTATGTCTCACGCACCAACGGTTCATAGAATCCCTCGTTGGTTATCGTTGGTTGACTCTCGGTGTATATTTCCAAATCATAATACGGAGGACTGGTTATGACCACATCGTATTGATGTTGTGAATAGTCATGGGCCAACGCATCCTCGAAATACAACTGGATGTCGAGAGTCTGATTCTTGGAACGTAAGAAATTGACCAACCGTTCATACCCGGGTTGGAGATTAGTATTGGAATCTATCCCGATGTATCGAGGCACATTTCGGACGGCCGCACCAACCAACCGCCCACCCCATCCCATCGTGGGGTCCAATACGCCCACCTTGGAGGGCTACCTGCCGAGAATCTCAACCATGCGTATGGGCTTGAAGATAGTGATACTCTTGAATGCGATGTTATAGATGTATTTCAACTGCTTGATGTCATTGTCTAAATACCGCCCGTTCTCATGGCAGTGTGTTATCAAATTGGCTATATGCGGCAACTCCTCATAGAGTCCGAACAGAGCCACAAACTCATAGAACGTGGGCGTGCCCTTCTTATGGGTATTCAATCGTTCATAGATAGTAAAATAATCGACCAATTGATTGCCTGCGTTTGTTCCCTCGGTTAGAGTCTCGAAGTTTCTGAGACGGTCCCAATCTCGGTCGATGTTGATTCCCTTTATAAGATGGCGCACTATATCTTCGTTATCCATGTTATATATGTAATCAATAGATAATTTTTGGGGGGAAATCACAAAAATCACAGTTGTGGTTTATGTGATTCTATGCGGACGTCCTCGTCGGCCTTTTGGCTTGTTCTTGGCCGGGTCGCACAAATTACAAAGATTACGCTTGCTGTTTCTGTGGCCTTCGCCGCATTCTTCACAAGTCCGACCTGCAAGTGGCATGAATTTACGGATACAGCAGTTTCCAATAACCAAACAGTTTTCGTGTATATCTTTACGGGGAACGATGTAGCAGTTTTCGAAGATAGTATGCCCACAAAGACAGCATGGCTCCCATTCGGGGTATTCATTATGTCCAAATGTCTGGAAAAAGTATCGTTCGTGGGCTTCTTGTGCGGGGGTTGGACCGTCCCAATTGTCTGGATGATTTTGGCTTCTTCCATCTCCACCGGCATACTTCCATTCTTCTAATACTTCCTTGTAGGTTATATTTCGCTTATAAAGACCTTCTACAAATTGTCTAAAATTGCCCCCATACTTGCCCATGAATTCAAACATCTTTTCTGCCGGATAATCCGACAATGCTAACTGACAATCTATAAAGGCCTTTCCAGTGTTGTCAGCAGCTTCTCTTGCTTCTTGTAAGTTTGTTTCTTCTAAGCTTATTACCGGGCTAAACTTGCGCGCACCAAAAAAGTTTCGAATGTCCATGTTTGATAATAGTAATAATCTAATAGTATATGTTCAATATGCTTTATATACTTTATAAAATCACAAAAACTACAGTTGTGGTTTTTGTGGTTATGATACTTTTTATACTTTGGACGAATAATCAATAAAAGGAAAGCCCAGGAGGGCACCGGTGGCACAAAAGAACCCCGAAGGGGGCTAATAAGTTCCTAAGTGTCCATGGTAGGTTTTGTCCGTTTTTGTCCTTTTGTCCGTTTGTCCGCTTTTTTCAAAGTATATATATACACGCGTAAAAAATCAAAATTGTTGTATATATTGAAATGACTTTCAAAAAAAGGGACAAACGGACAAAAGGACAAAAAAGGGACAAAAGCATCCACAATCAAAAAGGAGCATCTTATTCCTCTATATATTCAATATCAGTATCTTCCTCCTCTATTTCTCTTGGCTTGAACATAACCCCAATAAAACCACCCTTATATGCCTTTCCATATCGGTCCTTACCTATTTTACGCAAATCCTTATCATACTTGAATCCAAGCCTGGCCATTCCTTCCTTGACTAATTTCTTGTCTATTTCGGAATCACCTACAAGCTTGTCGAGAGAAATTCTCCCCTTTATATCCCGAATACAATTCTCCTCAAACCATTGACCAAACACATCATTCTTTTGCTGAGTTGCCTTCGTATCCTTGATAAATTGGCTTGGAATGGCCGGCAAGCCTCGAGTATAGTATTTACTTGCGTATTCAATAATAAGTCCGAACACTTCATTGTAATATTCGGCCTTAATTTTGTCCCCCAGAGTTTTGTCGGCAATAAATAACAAGTTATCCGCATCTTCGATTGTTCGTTGGCCAGTGCGGTCGAAATGAGAACCATACGAAATTTGCTTGTATCGATTATATACGGCAGTATCTTTTGCGTCAATTGTAGGAAGATGGTTTGTAAGTGCGAAGACTTTGAACATGATATTGATACTCTCGCTGGTTCCAAACAGAATCTCGTTTTCAGTATTCTGACCGTCGCCGATTTCCTTCATCAGTTCGCTGTTGGCCTTGTTTTCGCTGAACTCGTCCAACCATACCAATCGTTTGCCCTTCATATTTGCCAGTTGTTTATGGACCTTTTTGTTGGATTCTTCCAAGAATGAACCCTTGGTTTTATAAACATAGTTGGGCAACAGAGTATCGATAATATTGAAGAAAAACGATTTACCATTGTCTCCGTTTGACCCCGTAGTTTTATCCACGCAAAAATAGATTGATTTTTCCAAGTGAGGCACGCCGATAAACGTATATCCAATCAACGAAAGAAAATACTCGAGATGTTCCGGATTGTTATTCAATATCTTCAATAGCACTGATTTCACGAAGGCTTTTTTGTCCTCATCTGCGGGGGAATAATCGTATGGAATTGTTTGAGTAATGTAATCAGATGAAAAGATACCATCACGAAATACTCCCGTTTCCAGATTCATAATACCATTTTTGAAAGCTAAAAACCCAGTGTTTGAATCCAGCTTGTCCGCAAACTCATCATTCACAAGTAGCGTTTTTAGACACTTGATAAGTGCCGACAAATATTTCGGTTCTAATATGTCTAAGTGGGACTTGGAATACATCGGGGGCTTTACAACAGACTTTCCAGTAGCGTCTATAATATGTCTAACCTCAGACGCTTTTTCGGGGCCAATTTCGCGAATAGACTCATCGACATACTTTCGCAATTCGGTGAGCACATAAAAGGTAGGTTCCTTTTGATGTTTCCATAATTGCGATTCAGTCAACATATACCAATTTTCTCGACATAACACAAGAGTAGTTTTCAATGTTTTCGAGATAACAAGGGCCGTATCGTATGGATTTGCCAAATCAGTCTCACTGATAAAATACTTATTGTTTGGAACAGACAACTGTTTTCCAGCAATATATAAAATATCACATGCCTTTTCCTTATCGGCTTCTTTGATATAATAAATGAACGAGGCCCAGCCCGCGCCGATTTCCTTCTTTTCAATCTTGTCCCATTGTTCGTCCACTTTGAAACGGTCATATCTTTCAGTATCCAACTTCGAAAACAGATGGAACAATGCTACATCATCGAAGACGTTTTTAATGATACATCCGAAGGTAAACCAAAGTTTATATGTTCCTTTTGCGTATTTATCCAATAGGCCGGCTTCCAATGAACGATAAAAAATGTCTCGATACAAATTGTTCTGGCCCTCTGTAGTGGCAGTTTCTCCAGTATGTTTTTTTACGGGTTTGTCTTCAACTGAGATAACTTCCGCATCTGGGGAAATAAACGATGTAATACACATTTGCTCGAATGTTCCAGTTTGGATTATTATTGGGCGGTTTTCGGTTGGCTTGCTTGCGTATACACTTCGAATCTTTTGTTGTCCATTGTTGTATACAGCAGTATCAAATACGCCGTCTTTGTAATACAATCCAAGGTCGTCCGCGTCCATAGACAGATGTGCTTGCTCATTCAGTTGTCCAACAATGTATTTTTGGTGGCGTTTTAATGCCAAATAGTTGTCAATAATAATTCGAAATGATGCCTTCGCAATGGGGGTCTCTTTTCCAAATGGAACATATCCGGGGGAATGACATGTCGCAATTGCGTATTTTGCGTTTACAAATCTGGAATCCAAATATGAAATAATACCTTCCAATAGTCTCGGTGCTTCTTCCATCAACTCCTCGCCATCTTCCACGTCGCGTTTGATGTCTACATCAAAATATAGTTTGACCGGCTTGTCATCTGGTATAATCTCGAAACAGTTCTTCTTTTTACATTGTGCCTCATATTTGGCAGCATCAACAGTGTAAGATTTTCCGGCGTTCATTTCGACAGTGTAAGAGATGGAGGAGGACATTTTTGCTAAATGATTCTATATATACTTTCCATATATTATTTCTAAATCCTTTTATTGGAAAATACATTTCCAATAAAAAATACAGTTTATACAATTCCGGCCTCCTTGGCTAACTTCGCGAGTCGTTTCTGCTCTTGCATTCTTGGCTTGGCTACATTCTTGTAGTATTCTTTTGCGTAGGTCAAATATTGTTCTTTGTTCTCACTATAATGTACCCGACGTAATTCAATCGCTTTTTCATGGTTTTTTTCTCTCCATCTACGCCCAGCTTCAAGTTGACTCTTGGCAGTTTTGCGAATCCGCTCGACAGATTCGGCTGGTAAGATAGTAATGTTTTCGAATAGTTCGGACTCGTTCATTGGGTAGGTTCCGTTGATGTTCATGTTCATTTGTATAATGGGTATTTATATATTATATATACATTTTTTTTTATATAATTTTATCTAAATATATCCTAAATATATTGTAGTTATACATTTCAAAATCCAATCAATTTTGTTTCAGTCTTGGTAGTTTTGATTCAATTTTACATGCTCACCATATAGGTGATTTTATGAATGCGGTTTGGGTATCTTATATCCCAAATAGCGTGTAAGGTTTTTGATTTACTCCCATCTTTACTGGCCGCAACAATATTGAAATGGCTGTAATTCTCACACGATTCGCTGGAGGTATGGGTCCCGAGAATAACTTGGATGCCATCATAGTTTTCCATAAACTCTCGGAACTTTTCCGATGCGTCGTAATAGCTTCTTAGGGCCATTAATATTCTCCACATATCGCAATTTGTAAACTCATGATGGTCATTGAAAGTAATTCCGAAAGAAGTCGCAGTTTTGGTCATTGTAATAACTTGTTGTTGTATAAAACTGGGGTCCATTTATATAAATAAAAAACCAATCAATTTTATTGGAATTTTAATGTTCCGATATTGTATATGCCCGCGCCATATAAAATAACCGAATATAGCAAAACCCAAGCCAAGAAACTGGGAGTCGACATCAAACCATCCACATCAAAAACGAAGAAGATAGACGTCTTCCGAGGCAAGGAAAAAATAGCCTCTGTAGGCCAAAAAGGCTACAAAGACTACCCTTCGTACATACAAGAAAAGGGAAAAGCATACGCCGATGAACGGAGGCGGTTATATAGAATAAGACACAAGGACGACATCAACACGGGGAACGGATACTGGGCAAACAAACTTTTATGGTGATTTCTCACCATTCGTCGATTTCACCGCCAGATTTGAAACCTTTTTTACAAACAAAACACTCCAAATGATACTCGTATTTCGAGTCGCTACAAACGAATTTCCTTCGGTTGGTAATACAATCATTCACTAAACATTGTCCACATATATATGATTTACAGCGCGAACATTTATGGTTTTTCGGGTCGCTACTGGGATTTTTCATAGAATAACAAACAACACATTCCTGCTTTTCCTCTTTTTCCACACGTGCTTCCTCGTCCTTTTCTTCCCAATAAAGTCCAATGACCTTATTGGCATCCGGGCGGGTAAGCTTGATTTTTTTCAAAAGAAACTCACGAACATACTTCGTGGCGTTTCTTCGGTTTTTCGCAGAATAGACCAACTTGTCGGTCTCGGCATCGTTTTGTAATTGAAACAATGCGGTATCAATGCGGGCTGGGCAAGTTTGGAATGCCTTGCGGGCATTCACAAAGCAGCAGCGGGCGCGAATATCCATAGTATCATTGCAGCGGCACATTTTCGTAATAGCTTGTTGTTGTTTGAGGTTGTAATAACTTGTTATGTTCTAAAACTGGCCTCCATCTCTGGAAATAAAAGGTCAATCAATTTTGTGATAACTCGACCAATCCGCCGAACATCAACAAGCCTCGAAAGTCTTCTTTAATACTCTCGAAACAAACCGGGTGTACTGGGAAGGTGGAATCGTCAATACGAAACTTATAAAAGTCATCATGAACGGGATGAGAGCAATAAGCGCAAAATAGAAAGGATGGACTGTCATTTTCTGGCTCAGGCATTATACATATATAGGCTTATTTTTTATATTCTCTATGTCATGTGCTTGTACGGGATTGGGTAATCGGGCCGGATTATCTAAAGTCTTCGTGTCGGCCGCAAAAGCGGATACAGCATCTCCCTCCACCCTGTAATTATAAACATTCGGCCGAGGTTTCTGATTTATCAACGCCGGGTTCAACGAAATGCCCGTATCCCCCTTTTGAGGGAGTCCTTGTGAGAGTTGGGCGGATTGCGAATGTCCAACAACGGTAAACCGGGCACCCCCGTATTTATCTTTCGCAACCCGGAAATTGGCATACTCTTGATTATAACGGGGAGATTGCTTGTAAGTCCCGGTTGGGATGGCGATAAGGTTATGAGTCCAGTCCTTTATGAATTGTTTCGGTTCGGCCAGCGGTCGTGTCTCGGAGCCGTTTACAATATAGAGAACTTTGTTTAGCGTTGGGTTATAAGCAACTGTACGTTCCTTGTTGGAGAGTCCGGCATCGAGTACATAACCAAACCGCTTCAATCGCTTCCGTTGTTTTCGTTCGTTGCGCAAGTAGCCGATTTGGAGGGCTCGGTAGAGCTTCATACGACGTTTCGGTCTAATTATCTTTGGCATTGTATATAATATGATAATAAAAAATCTGGAAAAGCCAAAGCTAAAGCAAACCAGGATGACGTGCGATGAAATCATAGACCCCAAACTGGAACAGTGGGAAGCTGTGAAGTGCTGTTGGGGAAAGCACAATTTCACGATAGTGGCCGGTTTGATGGGTGCCGGTAAAACGAGTACTCTCATCAGTCTGTTTAATGGTGGCAAAGAGGCCCCGCTCCGTGAGGTGTATCATGACCTATATGTTGTCATTCCGGAAATCAGTTTGGCATCGATTAATCCCCGAGACAATATCTTCCAGAAACACTGCGATGAGCAGCACATGTATCATGAATACAACGCGGATGTTCTACAAGAACTCTACGACAAGATGGTCGACAATAGCGCGCAAGGTTATTCGAGTTGTATAATCATTGACGATTTCGGATCCAGTTTCAAAGGTGATAAAGAGGCCGAGAAGATTCTCAATAAAATGATTATCAAGATGCGCCATCTCAAGACATCCATCTTTTTACTCGGGCAAAATATCTATCAAATGCCTAAAAAATGGCGTGAGGTGGCCAGCAATCTGTTATGTTTCAATTTAGGCAAGAGTCAGATGGCGAAGATATTCGACGAGTTCTATGACTATAAGAAACACGAGTTTGAGGAAATCATGAAACTATACAAGAGTCCGCATGACTTCTTGTTGCTCAATCTCAAGCACAAGCGGCTGTTCTATGATTGGAACGAGATACTATTTGAGGATGGCGAGGATAAAAAAACCTAAGGTAATATTATAATGCCACGCAAGAAGTCAACCACCAAGCAAAAGCAAAAACAAAGCCAGAAACAAAACGTAAAACAGACTGTTATAGTCAAAGTTGGAGAGTCGGCAAGACGCCGCCGAAGGCGTGCGCCGTCCAAGAAGACCGAGGAAGGGACATCGACGGCATATCCGTATATGGGCATGACACTGCCACCTCCCGTCATCTATCAAACCGGGCCGGCGTTCGACGCACCGCGACTCCAGGCATTTCAGGATTTTGAATATCCCCGATTCAGCAAAGCCGGCGAGGCCGCAATACGTCGGGCAGGACCAGCGGCTCCCATCTTGGAGGATATAGGGTCGATTGGCGGTGTGGAGATTATCGACGTCAAGAACAAAAAGGAACAACTGGCAGAACTGGGCGACTTGGTATCCGAAGAGGTGAAGGAAATGCGGGCGCGATTGAAGCCTCCTCAGCACTCAGCCGCCGTCAAGGAAATGATGGAGCGAGCAAAGACACGCCCAATGAAGGCTCAATTAATACCCCCGGTTGCGACCACTGCCTCTTTCAACGAACCATTTGGAATACCTCCGGAAGCGGCAATAATGGACCCCATCCCCGGCCCAGCATTCGCGACTCCCTATTTACCTGGTGAATTCGAACCAATGAAATACAAGGCCCCTTTTGGATACTACGAAGAAGAGGAAGAGGAAGAAGAAAGGGCACCGGTGGCGAGACCAAAAAGGCAATATATAAAAAAGACTCCGGAACAGAAAGAAGCCGAACGAATCAAGAAAGAAGAAAGACAACGCCGGAAAGAACAGAAGCTACAAAGTAAATAACCACTTCATAATTTAGACAGGTAATATATAATGTCATTTTTGAACGGGATTTATCAAGGAACAGATGCCACAGTATCAGGAGAAGACCCGGCGTATTTTACGTCGCTCACTTGTGATACCTTCCAAGGCGTCGATGGAGAGTATTTTGAGGGGATAACCAGTAATATACAAGACCAAATCGACAGTATCGTGGTTGGAGGGCTCACAAATACAACCGGTTATTTTTCGCTTATTGCCTCAGCTCCAAACGGCTTCGTTCTCACAAACACATACACATGGTTATGGTCGGGTGGCGCAGCCTCGAACGGGGCCGCGCCCATATCGCATAATTTCCCATTTACAATCACAAGCGTGTTTATCACATTCGGAAGTGCGGTCACGACCGCGGGAACAATCGTCATAGAAAAGAACGGGTCAACGATTTATACGATGAGCTCAATAACAGGTCAACGACGAACTACCGTATCACTATCTTATGCCGCAACAGATACTCTCAACATTCGAACCACGGCGGGTGCGGGCGGTGCGGTTGCTCGTATAACGTTGTCATGCGAATATGCGGTATATGGCCAAACGCCGGTATTCAGTATTGGGTCCGTATCGACCTCCGGTTCTACCGCGTCGGTATCGCAAACGGGAACCAGCACCGCGCCCGTTTTGAATTTCAATTTCGTCGACCCGGCAACCACGCCGGCCGTTATCGCATTAATCAATGAAACACAGAATATAACCGCATCGGCAGCGTATACCGAAGTAGCGGGAGTATTGAATGTCGTCAATCCCGGCCCGGTATCGATACAAAACAACGGCGTATCGTTGGACGATTTCTACGCCAATAAAGGCGATACGCAAGCGGATATAAATAGTCTGAATGCCAGCGTATCATCTTTGAATAGTTTAGTTACGGGTTTATCCGGAACGGTAGCGGGTCTCGGGGGTACAGTTGCCGGTTTATCTGCGGATTTAGCGTCGACGGACGCGACAGTTGCCGGTTTATCCGCGGATGTTCTTGGATTGGATGCCACGGTCTCCGGACTCTCGGGAGATGTCGCAACTCTTCAAGGTGATGTCTCCGTCATCCAAGACCAAGTCCAAAATATCACTTCCACGCCGGCTGAAACAAACATATACGGCCAGGTTATAACCGACTCTCTATCATTGAATAGTATAAATGCGAAAGTAAGTAATTTGGCCATCAATGCTCCGACCGGGGACATATTGGTCGACGCAAATACGATTCAGTTGGACGCTACATACACGGACGTGTTTGGAACACTGAGAACAAGCACAATCGGTTCCACGACGGGTATTTCTGTATCGGCATCTACGACCGCCTCGATTTCGGCCCCGAGCATAACACTCTCTACTCCTTCAGGTTTAGGGTCGGTTAATTTGGGAGGATTTACTGATGTTATTTATATAAACGGGTTTCCATTCCAGAGTTATTTATGGACACAGTGGTAAAATATAGTGTTTATATAATCCTTGTATATTATATAGCACATGTCATTTCCATTTACATCAAATAAGTTTTTACCAATTAATATCAATGGGACCGACGCCGTTGTCGGGACGTATG
>Ga0181362_1000137_pt1 | contig 13876 bp, 17 predicted proteins | sample Su13NDMM110SN_FD_130095 | JGI IMG/M metagenome (GOLD analysis project Ga0181362, IMG submission 130095) | Freshwater viral communities from Lake Michigan, USA - Su13.ND.MM110.S.N | ecosystem: Environmental > Aquatic > Freshwater > Lake | place: USA: Michigan | collected 2013-07-16 | reverse complement strand
TTCTTCCAATTCCAGAAGCAGGGCCCGTTGGAAACATCATAGGATGGATGATTGCATCGCAGTTTGTTATTCTTGCTATGTTAATCAATATTTCCCGTGAACATTTTGGTCAGGCATTTATCATTTCATTCTTATCTATCCCATTTCTCGGGACAAGCTTGTACAATGCTGCACTTTCCGGTGAAAAATTCTTAAAGAAGTCGGTATCAGAACGTAGCAGGTTGATTGATTCAACAGAGACACTTTTTGGTAAGCCTACCGCTGCAGTTGTTGATGCAGTTGTTCCGGACCCTTTAGCAACTGGCGATGAACCAAAACGCGACCTGCCAAGCCTAAAAAGCCTTGGGTTACCGACTTTACATGACATTGCTGACCGGATTGAAGGTCCAGAGGGAGGCAAACGACTTTCAAGTCGCGGGCATAGCAAAGGTAAATGGCGGACCCAGAGGAAATTAAGGTAACTATTCGTTCATGGGTCGCTCTTGATGATGAATCTCGCCAACTACAAGCACGTCAGAAGGCAATCCGCGAGGAAAAAGCTCGTCTATCAGAGAACATTCTAAGATTTATGCGTAACAATGAAGTAGACAACTTTACACTGGAAGGTAATGGGCTTGGTACTATTTCCCGGACCATGCGTACATCTCGTCCACCTCTGCGTCGCGATATTATTCGTACTCAGCTTCTTCTTCAATTTTCTGACCAACCGCAGCGTGTAGCAGAGGCATTGCGTGCAATTGAAGGAATCCCGGAAGGTGATGATATGTCTGTCGGAGGAACTCAGCGCGAACTTCTATCACGTCGTCTACCTAGAAAGAATACAACAATTAACCTGTCTTAAGTTTATTTAAAGCATCTTGTGCGGCAAGTTGTTCTCCTTGCTTCTTAGTTGTTCCGGTTCCAATTCCAAGATGTGTTCCTCTTCCATCAATTGCTGCCATCATATATCCATTATTTGATGATAGCATGACATAGGTTGGTGTATAATGAAATTTAGTCTGGCAAAACTTTTGTAGTTGGTCTTTGAAGTTCGTATCATTGCGTAGAATGCCCGGGATGTCAATGTGTGTCTCAATAAGAGAAACTACAAAAGCATAAATGATTTGAAAGTCATACCCACAATCAGTCCACAATGCACCAATAAATGCCTCTAAGATGTCACCAAGCTTTTTGACATTATATCGGCCATTACACGCATCTTCATTGTGTTTGGAAATAATGTAAAATTCATTAAGGCGAATTTTCTTAGTCAATTCACCTAGCATATTGTTGCATACAATCTCTTTACGCAAGTTGGTGAGGAATCCCTCTTGCTGTGTAGGAAACCGGATTGAAAGGTATGTAGCAGTAGCAGCTCCCAGAATTGAATCTCCAAGATGTTCAAGACGTTCATATGATTCTGGAAATAACTCAAGACAGTCCGTGGGTCTTTCTGCTAGCTGGGCCGTATCTCCTTGTGGAGTTGTATATTCTGCTCTTTTCACATATGATGAGTGTACCATCGCATTCTGAAAGATAGTCAAGTTTTTTACAGTATATTCACACTCATGCTTATGCAAAATCGAATGTATATCCTTCTGGGTAAACATACGATTCCGAGGGTTGTAAGGATTGTATACTGGGACTTCCATTGCTTTTGTAGTTATCTCGAAGCATATAGCTAAGTCCGTTTTCGTGACCGTTGGTTCTCGACCAGAGGGAGAAGGGAACCAGTTTTCGTGACTAAAAATGCCTTTCGGCTATATTACTCCTGCTCACCGCCGCCAACACGCTCGATGTCGAACGTGTTCTTGAGGAGTGTAGGAGTGTGTGCATTGTGGATGTACGCGTAGCATACTTCACCGGCCTGCTGGCCTAGGTGCAGATGTAGGTACTCGCGGAGCTTGGTCTTGGAAAGAGACCAAGATGCGTTCCACGTCTGTGGCTTTTTGATGCGAATCTTTGAGCCGTCATGGCTCACTGCCAACTCGCTGACAGACGCAAATGCGGGCTGCCGTACGATTTGGATGATGCGGTCTGCCACTGCACTGCGCTCGTCGCGCAGGCGGTATACCTCTGTGTTGAGGTTGCGGAGCCGGTCATCGACCCGCGTATACTGCATCACTTCCTCGCGGAGGTTGGCGACATCTTCCCGGTTAGGTTGAGCCATCTTTTTATAGATTACTGACCACCAAAGAAAAAATCCGTTTTTAAGCGGATACTCGAGTGGGCCACAACTTTATCCGTCAAATAACTAATCTCCGACGGAGCTTTCCTTTTCAGTAGAGTTACCAATTCACACTGAAAGAACCTTGAAGCGCTTCTTATTAATTATTTTGACAGAACCGTTACAGTCCTACGAGCCGTTTTCCTGTAAGAATAGAATCCGTTTTAAATACAAATGTTCGGAGAAGATGAAATTAAACACCTAAGAACGGTCTATAATTCTGAACACTCAAAGGAGGCTCCTATCCCGGATGGAACAGCAGAAGAAATCTGGAAACGTTTGCAAGACAGATTTCATTCCAAATGTATTTCTGGTCGTACAGAATGCATCATTTCCCACATGCTAAATCGTCCAAAGGCTCCGGATGCATGGATTACAAATCCTACTGATTGGTTGTCTTCTATAGACATTGAACGAGCAGAGAAAGCATACGAAAAACTATTCAAGAACTATGTATTCTTGGGGTGTCTTCCTATCGACTTTGACTTAAAGTCTAAAACAGGACAATGTCTAGTTGATGCCTTGTGTTCGATTGATATCAAAAGTCTATACCGCAAAGGAAAATCTCAAATTGGTATTGTATTCAACACAGATGTCCATACTGGTCCGGGACAGCATTGGATAGCCTTATTCTGCGATATCAGACCAGAACTCGAGCAACCGCGCATAACATACTTTGATTCATATTCCCGGAAACCAGAGAAATCTATTCAGAAGTTGATGAAGAGATGGAAGGATTCATGGGAGACAACTAATGTTCACGACAAGCCCATGTTGACAACATACAATAAGACCCGGCACCAGTTCAAGGATTCAGAATGTGGAATTTATTCACTATACTTTCACTACTCCTGCTTGAATGAGATTCCTATGGACCATAAAATCCCAGACGATGTCATCCATGTATTTCGTAGACTTCTTTTTAAAGAGGACGACATCCCGGACGATAATAACATGAATGTATTCCGTAGGCTTCTTTTTAAAAAGGATAAATAATAAGATGGAAGGTATTCTAACATATTTCAGAGAGAACACCGGAATGATTCTAATTATGGCCGTGGGACTGATTGTTATCTTTGCTTGTGCCGGAGCTATATGGGCAGCTGTTCGTGGAAACCCGGCATCTGTCATGATAATTGGTAAGAATAATCACAGCGCATATGGACGTGTTATGAACTTAGCTCCTCTCGGAGCATCAAAGGATAATACACGTCTATGTGATTACTATATTGCATCTTCAGCCTATTCAGTATTTCCTGGAGCAGCTTCTAGCGATTACATTTCAGACCAAATGATTCCTCTGGTTATTAAAGATGGTGCTCGTTTAATCGAACTAGATGTTTATGCGGGCGATAACGATATCCCGGTAGTTGGCTTAAAGAACGAAGCACTCGGATACGATTACGCATACAACTCAGTAACATTTGATGCATGTTGTGTAGCAATAGCTAATTCTGCTTTTAACCCAACTGAAAGCAAGGTATCTAGTGACCCATTCGTTCTGAGTTTAGTGTTTCATACCGATAAAAGAAATGTCATTGATGCAGCTGCTGAAATCCTGAAGAATACTTGCAGACGTTATATGCTTGGTCTTGAATATTCGTACAACAACAAGAATGTTGCTCAGGAACCTATCATTAACCTAATGGGTAAGCTAATTATTGTATCCGGGGCTAGTGTGAAGGGAACAAATATGGAGGAACTTGTAAATCTATCGTGGGCAACATCTAATTTGCGTAGATTGACCTATATGCAAGCTTCGCAACCCTATGACCATGATGAACTCATCAACTCTAATCGCACAAATATTACCATGGTTGTGCCTAGTGCAATTCCAGATTTGAAGAACAATAATCCGACCATCTTATTCAGCTATGGATGTCAGTGGAATCTAATGAACTATGGCTCAATAGATGCTATGCAAGAGATATATATTGGCAAGTTTCAAGACGCAAGTTTGGTCATGAAGCCTGAAGAGTTACGATACAAGCCGGTTGAAGCAAAGACACCTGTCTTGCCCGACCCTGCTACACATTCATTCCAGCCTATGGCTCATACTTCTCCAATTTATGATTCCAACCCGGCTACTGGGGATAAGTCAATCGTTATTTAAGAAAAAGCTTAGCCTGTTCTCTATACCATTTCTTTTGTGATTGAGTTTTGGCTTTACTCAGCGACTGATTAAAATAGTTCCTGCTCATATAAGAATTGAATTGTTTTTCTTCGTCTGGTGTCCATGTAGAAGGATGTTTTGCATTGATAATCTTAAATCTGTCTTTTTCTTCCGGAGTAATTTTTTTACGAATAGTTTTCTTCCTCCCCATTATTATCTTCTGCGTTATTTAATAAAATGCCAAACAAGTGGTTAGCTCACATCAAGAAGACAATGCGAAAGATGAAGGCCACGGGCAAGTATGTTGCTGGTAAGGGTCTTGGCCAAGTTATTAAGGCTGCCAAGCTCACATGGCACAAGGCTAAGAAGGGTGGTGGTAGTTGTGATGGCATGAGTGGTGGTGGGGATTCTGATGAGGAGAAGCCGGCAGCTGTCGCAACAACTGGTGCTGAGGTAGAGCCCGCTGCGCCCGCAGCTGATGCTATGGGAGGCAAGCGTCGTCGCAAGACTCGTCGTCGTCGCGCCAGCCGTCGCCGTTAGAAAAAATGAGTATAACTAACATATAAAGACAAATGGGTGGCGGTTTACTTCAACTCGTTGCTTATGGCGCTCAGGATGCATATATTTCAGGGAACCCGCAGATTACCTTTTGGAAGGGACTTTTCAAGCGCCACACAAACTTTGCTATGGAGCCATTCCGTATCAACTTTTCTGGCCAAGTCCAGTGGGGTACTAAGCAGACAGCCCTCATAGGACGTCATGCGGACCTTCTGTACTCAACGTATGTCGAGGTCACGCTGCCACAGACTTTAGTAGATGGTAGAACTCAATTTGAATGGAATAACGAAGCCAATGCCCTTGGCTACAACTTAATCAAGCATGTTGAGATTGATATTGGTGGTCAGGTTGTTGACCGCATGTACTCCGAGTTCATGTTCCTGTGGGGTAACCTTTCACAAGATTTTACTCAAGCTATGAAGCTTTCTAGTCTTCTGTCTGGGCCATGCCTTGATACCGGAGCATCCTTCCTTACATACGGAACTGCATGTGCTCCTGATGGTCGCCAGCAGAAGATGAACGTCCTGTACATTCCTCTTCCCTTCTTCTTTACTCGTAACCCCGGAGCTGCTCTTCCTCTGATTGCACTTCAGTACCATGAGGTAAAGATTAACGTTCTCTGGAATGAGACACAGTTCATTGCTGGAAACTTTAACCAGGCTGGCGTAGTACCTCCTGCTATTCAAGCGGCTCTGTACATTGACTACATCTACCTGGACACCGAGGAACGTCGTCGTATGGCACAGGCCAGCCACGAATACCTCATTGAGCAGACACAGTTCAACGAAGATAAGGGAATTCGCGGAGCCAACAGCCGCATTGACCTGACTTTTAACCACCCGGTAAAGGAGCTCATCTGGGTTGTTCAGCCTACTGCTTACACTGATTGCCGCCTTGCAGCTGCAATTGAGCGGCCGTATACATATGTGGAGAATAAGGCAAATGACACTACTAGTACACTAACAGCTAATAGCACTGCCCCCGCTGGTTTTACTTCAGCTGCAACATTTACCTTTACATTTACCACATCTGGCGGTTTGACTGCTAGTAAGGTAACTTCCGGAGCAGGCTATAGCGTGGGAGATATTCTAACATTCAACCAGTCACAATTTAGTGGCTATGCAGCTGGAAACATTGAGATTGAAGTTCTTACAGTTGGTCTTCCAAATGGAAACATTCTTACATTTAGCATTAGGTCAGGAAGTCAGAGATACGTGGCTGAAACTCGTCTAAAGCCATTCACATATGACATTGACCCAGTGTTCGACCAGCTGATTCAGATTAACGGTCAGGACCGTCTAGACCGTCGTTATGGAGACTACTTCAGCAAGGTACAGCCTTACCAGCACCACAGTGGAGCTCTTGGTGGGGGCGGCGGGGGCAACGCCGGTTACGGCGGCGGGGGTGGTGCCTACATGTACTCATTCGCTCTTCGCCCGGAGGAGCACCAGCCTTCTGGTACTTGCAACTTCTCTCGCATTGACACAGCTACTATTGTAATGAACATGGCTGGTCTAACCGCATCAACACCCGGTGGAGACTTTGATTTCAATGAGACGGATAAGACCAACGATGTATACAACGACTGGAACGTCCGCGTATATGCAACCAACTACAACGTTCTACGTGTCATGTCCGGCATGGGGGGCCTCGCGTACAGTAACTAGAGTGTCTGCTAGTTGTTTAATTTTTTCAAGATAGAGAATACCATCCATTAGCTCTTCCTGAGCATGTTGAATCCACTGTAAAAACGTTAGGTCATTACGGTCTAATGTTTTTCCATATTTAACTTGTCCAATCTCTGCACGCTTTTTGAAAGCAGAGATTACACTTGAAACTACCGAGTCGTACTCCATTTTATGTTATCCATTCACGTAATGTCTAAACTTACCAACTCATGACGATATCATCCATCCGACACTGACCATCGGCATCGTCCTTCTTCTCTTCCTGCTGGACCAGCGCATTTGCATGAGCAAGTTCTGAAGTATACAAGTCATTCTCTTCATGTCCTTCAGGCATCCGGGATTCATCTACTAGGATATCCACAAACCCAGTACCACAAGGTGGCTTCTGACCAAACATGATGTTTGCTGAGACGCCGCGCATAGAATCAAACTCTCCAGACACTGCAGCATCAAAGAGAATCTTGGAGGTCATCTCGAAAGAGGACTTGGCCAGAACACCATTCTCCAACTTGTTCATACCAAACCGGTCAATTGCAATCAGATATCCGTGGTAAGTCATTGCATCAACCAGCAAGCACGGGTGCCGGTAATTGATTGAGTCTGCACCAAACACTGCCATCATCTCCTCATACAGTGCCATGCGTGCAGCTTCAATGCCAAATACATTCAGAATCTCATGAATGTCATTTGAGAACGTACGTGTTGGGTCTACATTGGGGAATACAAACAAGTCAAGCAGATTGGTTCCCTCTGAGTCCAGAACCCACTGAGACTGAGGAACGTATCCACCAACACGCTCATCAAATGTCAGCTCACCAAGCTTCTCACGAGGGAATACACGCCCAATACCATCAATACCAGTCAGTGTAGTGTCTAGTAGCTTATCTTCGATGAAACGAAGAGACAGAGCATTCTTTGCTACATCGTTGCCAAATGTGATGCGCATTACCAGCTTGCCCGTTGTGTTTGTATCCGGGTGAACACACTCGAACACACGCAGAACCTTATTGCTCTCAATCTTGGTACGAATCTTAGTCATGTCCAGGATGTTTCGGGAAAGCATCTGATTGGGGTCAAGCTCCAGACGGATAATCCAAGGAGAGACACAGTTCTGACCATGACTGACACTGAACTTCTCGTAAGACAACAGAATCTCCCGGTCTTCCTGAACAATCGTGTTTGATGATAGAGGATTGGGGTCATAGTAGATGCGTACGGACTTGGTAATGTCTCGTAGCGTTGTCTTCTGGATTTCCTTCATGCTTGAGATTGAGCCCTGGTGGTCTGCCATGTTAGGCATGAGATAGATTACATTGGACGGATTCTTGGGATTCTGTGACACACTCAGTAGCTCTTGGATACGAGGAACACCTTGGGTTGCATTGGCCTTGATAGTACCGGCCTGGTGGAAAGTGTTCAGAGTTAGCTGAGTCGTAGGCTCACCAATGGACTGAGCAGCCAAAGGACCAACCATCTCTCCAGCGTGGACAAGAGCCTTCTTGTACTTGTACTTGACATCACGAATCAGCTCATCAAACAGAGCAACCGTGAATCGGTGGATAATGATTGACTTCTTAGGAGCCAGATTGTAACGAAGCAGGCAGTGGAACAGGAAGTTATCAGCCATGTAAGGTGTCTTACAGAGCTTGTCAAGCTCATCTACAACATACTCGGGCGTCAAATCAGTCTTTACCAAGTAGTTGTTGCGGTACTTGTCAACAAGGCGCTGAAGGTGAACAGGTGCCCGGATATCAGTCTTGTTTGTATAGCGAATCACACGCTTTACAAACATATCCCGGTCATTAAGAATTTGGTCAACCATATCACTTGGTGAATTACCAGTGTCTGGAGAAACAGCCTTGAAGTCATCCTTCGTAGCTGCAAACTGAGCATACACTTGTTCCATGGTTAGAATACCAAGGTCACAATCTTGCTTCTCAATGCCAGTAGCATCAATACCATCCTCACCGTAGAGGAATTGAACAATAGAACCGTTGATATCACGTACAGTTCCATCCTGCTCTACGTGAATATCTTCCATAAGCTTCACCAGACGGCGCTGGATGTAGCCAGTATCTGAGGTCTTAACTGCAGTATCAATGAGACCCTCACGTCCGCCCATGGCGTGGAAGAAGAACTCAGCAGGCCGGATACCAGCAATGAATGAGTTCTCAACAAAGCCACGAGACTCTAGGCCATCGTCATATTTTGCAAAGTGAGGGAGAGTACGGTTGTCCATGGTGTACTTGATACGAGCACCATCAACGTGTTGCTGACCTAGAAATGCAACCATCTGAGTGATGTTTACAGCAGCTGTACCCTTTGCATTAGCCCCCTTATCAGACATGGTAATCATGCGATTTGTTCCGGGAAGGTCGTCCACTACAGTTGTGGTACCCTTGCTGTTCATGTCACCAATGGCTGCACGAATGTTGTTCTCAAGTTCCTCGCCATCAGCACGTCCTGAAAGGTTCAGAAAGCGTCCGGCGTGAACTGATGAGAGAACATCGGAAATCTTTTGCTTGCTGTCTACGATAGCCTTGTTGATTGCCTCATATGCCTGTAGAGATGCAATAAGGTCTGAAGGACCTGTAGAAAATCCAGAAAGCAGATTGTACTTGGTTACAATGTTCTGAAGAGAGTTGATGAATGTGCCACAACGTTCCGGGCCGAACTCATTGTAGATTGAGTGTACTACGCCCTTAGAAGCTCCCTTGAGTGCTCCATCGTTTAGCACTCCCTTGACAAGCTTACCATTTTCAATTGTCACATTGCCTTTTAGGTTCATCAAAGGGAAGGCATGTGATACTACGTCTGTGCCGGCCATTGGAAGGTCCATGCGCCTGAACTCTGAGATAGCGCGTGGGCTACGAGCCAGAATGTTCATTGCAAGGTGTTCCGGGATGGTAACATTGGGCTGTGAGATGCGGTAAGCACCAGTCAGTGTGTCCTGGAACACAGAGATAATTGGCTGGCAAGTACGCGGTGATATAATCTGACGAAGGAGAGTCGCAATGATGCGTAGTTCGGTTGCCGCTGCAATGCTCTGAGGCACGTGCATGTTCATTTCGTCACCATCAAAGTCTGCATTGTATGGCTTAGTAGCTGATACGTTGAGGCGGAAGGTTGAGTAAGGGAGAACACGAACACGGTGACACATCATAGATGCCTTGTGAAGTGACGGTTGCCGGTTGAATAGCACAACATCACCGTCTACAAGGTGACGGTGAACAATGTCACCTTCCTGGATGTCTAGGTCACGATTGACAAAGCCAAGCCGGAATGCCTTTCCTTCGTCTTTCTTGAAGACGTTCTTGGCACCTGGATACTTGTCCGGGCCATTCTTGATAGCAGCCATGAGCCGGTCACGATTGTAAGACGTAACAACTTCAGGGAATGAGAGGTTCATTGCAATCTCCTCTGGGACACCAAGCTCATCTACGTCGATGTTGGGGTCTGGAGTGATAACAGAACGTGCTGAAAAGTCGACACGCTTGCCCATCAAGTTACCACGCACGCGGCCAGTCTTGGCACCCAAACGAGACTTGAGAGTCTTGCGGGGGCGGCCAGAGCGGTCAGCAGTTGGCGGAAGGCCTTTGATATCGTTATCTACATAGGTTGCTACATCAAACTGAAGGAACTCAGTAAGTTTATCAATCATATCTGCATTTTCTCCCTTGTCAATCTTCTCACGAAGCTTGTTGTTCTGACGAACGATATCGATGAGCTTGTGTGTCAGGTCGTCTTCCATGCGCTGGTTGTCATCCATCACTACTGAAGGGCGAACCGTCAGAGGAGGAACGGCGAGAACCGTACAAATCATCCAATCCGGACGAGAGAACTTGGGGTTGAATCCAATCATTGTCACATGGTCATCTGTAATGCGCTGAAAGCAGCGAAGTACGAGTTCCGGTTGGAGGGGGATAGGCTCTGCTTCCTCATCGTATGTGTGTGCCTGAAGAGCTGCTACTGAGTTCTCAATCTTTGAGACCTTAGCGATGGTGCGAGCTCCGCAGTGTGCACATGCACGAGATTCCTTGAGGGAATGAGTCTTATAGTGCTTGGTCTCCTCTCGTACAAGGTCAAAGCGTTCAACTCCTTTTGCGAGTTTGCCGATGCGCTCAAGTTCCTCGTCGGGTAGATAAGGATTAGAGCACGCGAGACAGACAACTACTAAGAGCTTCTGAACTACATCGATGAACTGGTATAGGTATACTGGGCGTGCGAGACGAATATGTCCGAAATGGCCGGGGCAAAGCAGATTAGTCTGCTTGCACGTGGCACAAATCTTTCCATGGTCTGTTACTCCGAATCGTGAATCAAATACGCCACCGGGAATGGGCAGGCCACTCTGGTAGGTCTTGTCAGTTTTTACTTCAACAACACTGCGTGACGTGATGTCATCAGGGTTGGCGATGCCGAATTGAACTCCAATAATAGTGTCACCCATTCTTTATAATATTGCGATAGTCTTTAGATGGATTCGTTTTCCTGACTGAAATGATTCTTCTTAAACCTTGGTGATGTAGTATACTGGTGCGAGCAGCAAGTCTAGGACACCTAAGTGATACATGACAACAACTAAGCCCAGCTTTATAAATCCAAGAGCCCAAGACTCCTTTGCAATTAATGCCACAAGGTCTTCCACATCAGACGAAACACCTGGCATATCACGTGTAAGCAGCTTCATGTATATTTCCTTCAAGCGCCCCACATAATTACTATTGACCCCAAATCCAAATAGTGTTAGTAGTGGCTGTGCTAGAATTGTAAGAAACGCGTGGAAAATTAGATAGTACACTAGGAGCAGAGGAATACCGATATATAGATAGTATAGAGACCGGAAAGCAAACCCGGATGTTGAGGATGAATTGCGCTCAGCGAGAAGAGCACTTAAGAAACCACCTTTAGCCATTTATATTACTAGGCTGACAAAAATTTTAAGTGGGTGCTTAGTCTATCATATAGTGTACTGGTCCAAGTAGGGCTCTGTTTACCGTAAGACCAAAATTTACAAGGTATATAAAGTAGAGAACTAATGCTATCGTGAGTGCAATACCAACTCCCGGGACGACTGTTTGAATTCCAGAAAATACAAGACCATAAACAAAGTAAAACACAGACGAGATTGCTGCCCAGTATATTCCAACAAGCAGAAGTATAATAGAATACTTAATTAGATTTCCTACAAACTCCAGCCCAGTCGTTGACTTTCTCTCTGCTAGAAGCTCTGCTAGAAATCCTCCTTTAGCCATTTATATTACTTATATACTTTTCTTAATTTGAGGGTGAGTTCGAAAAACTTATCATCTTTAAGAAGTTCTCGGACAGACTCTTCTGGGAATTTGATATCCTCGACAAGTTTTTCATAATCCGGACCAAGCCTTTGTTCAAACTTCCGCATATCTTTAATCTTGTGAGTAACCATTGCTTGGAAAATTGCTTTGGCCATTTCTTGAAATTGTTTGGGATTCTCTTGGTCTGCTTCCATGGTTCGGACTAAAACATTCCACTCTTCCATTTATAAATGAGACTGAAAACTATACGCCGTTCTCACCGCCCGGAAAAGAAGTGGGATGCTTTATTTGAGACTGACAAGGGGAAGGAAAAGGTTGTTTCCTTTGGGGCTGCTGGGATGTCGGACTACACAAAGCATAAGGATAAGACACGTAGAGCTCGTTATCTTAAGCGCCACGGAAATATGGGAGAATCTTGGAATAAGCCGGATACGCCCGGAGCTTTATCCAGGTGGGTACTTTGGAATAAGCCGTCTTTTAAAGCAAGTGTAGCTGACTTTAAGAAACGTTTTAACCTCTAGAAAAACTATGTTTATTCTGCCAAGAAAACGGAATTAAATTGTATAGAATACTGTGTTTATACGCGCGGGCACCATGTCTCACAGCCTCCAGGTTCCAGACTCGCCCATGTGGGAGGTGGCACCCTATCAGGAGCCGTGGGAGCAGATGGCACCCGCAATCTCGCCGCTCAATGTGGCGTTTTACCTCCACCAGGCGAACTCGCAGCCCTCCTTGCCGCCCGACGCGCAGGAGGTGTGGCAGATGTCGCCTGACTTCCACGGCCTTGCGGGGCTTATGGAACTGCCCCCGCTGGAGCTCCCGGCGGCCAAGCCAGAACCCGACCCCACCACTGTCGCCCTCATCAAGGACGCAGAGGCGCAGCTCAAGGCAATGCAAGACAAGCTCTTCGCCTACCAGGCGAAGATTGCTGAGAAGCGTAGCCACAAGTCAAAGGCCCAGCAGGCCACGGAGCTGAACGAGCTGACAAAGGCGGTCAATACGGCGGAGCGCTGGCTGACAATGGTCAGCGCCTACTAATACGCCTTCGGGCCATTTTTCATCAAAACGGAACTATTGCTCAATTGTTTCAATATTATTAACAAACATGCCTACTGTTCTATACCGTATTGCGTGGCGCTCTCTGCTTACCTCGAATGAGGGGTGTGGAAAGTTCATCTATACTTACGAGGATGCAACGAAGCATGTCGACGAGCTAAATAGCCGATTTCCCGGCACCATCTATCACTGGGTGGAATGGGAATAAACGCCTTCGGGCAATTTTTCAATTAGTTCTATCCAGGTTAGCGTGTAGTCAGATTCTTTATATAACTTCATTATGTGATTGAAAGAATGCACATAACATAATGCAGTTGTTCCTATTACAATTGGTAAAAGCCAGTTCATTTGTAAACTATATGAATTTAAAGACGAAACCAAATACGCGGGTGGCGTAATTTCCAATCACGATATCCTGGAGGATTTGCTCCAAAAATAGTCTTTTTAGAAACACTCGGACCCCAGCGATTATTTGGAGTTCTATCTGAATTGACTGCTGCACTATATCTAGGACCCATTTCTCTTGCCACTTCCCGGGCTGTAGCCATCACTGCAGATGCAGAGCTGTGATAATATGACCGATATTCTTTTATTTTTAGCTCTTCTGCTCTTTTAGTAATCCATTCTCTGGCTTCTTTTTGAAGTTGACGTAATGCTTGTTTGTATTCATTCTTGCCTGTTTCATATTCTTCTCTTGCTGATTTAACTCTAGGGTCTCGCTTTACAGCCAAAAGGGTTGTTCGCATTAGACCCTCAATTTCTAGTTTCTTTTCCGGAGACTTATCTTTATTACAGCTTGGACATGCATGGCGTGTTTTGGTCAGAACAAGAATAATACACTTTGTATGAAATGCATGACCACACTCAAGCTTATGGCAGGTTTCTGTTCCTTCCCCCGCATCATTGTAATCTCTCATATCCATATCTTCATAGCATATGGGACAAGTCATTTAAAGTA
>Ga0181362_1000135_pt1 | contig 13895 bp, 16 predicted proteins | sample Su13NDMM110SN_FD_130095 | JGI IMG/M metagenome (GOLD analysis project Ga0181362, IMG submission 130095) | Freshwater viral communities from Lake Michigan, USA - Su13.ND.MM110.S.N | ecosystem: Environmental > Aquatic > Freshwater > Lake | place: USA: Michigan | collected 2013-07-16 | reverse complement strand
TTGGTATACTAAAAATAAAGTATCACCACTAATAGATGTTGTACCGCTTAGTTGATTTAAGTATTGTCCTGGCATTTTTGTTTTATTTAATAAATATTACGATTATATAGTTTATACCACTAAATAATTATCACCACTACCCACATATAGAAAAATACCAGGAGAAATTAATAGAACACTATCCAAACTACTCACAACCACAGCAATAGTTTGGTCAATATTTCCAAAATAAAAATAATACGTACCAAAACCATTTTCAGGAAATATTGGTGATGAAGTTAAATTTATTGTGTTTGGGAAACTATTATAAGACCCAACAAAAGTTCTTGATGAACCACCTTCAGGTGTGTAATATAAATCGTAACTATATCCTGAAAATTCAGATGAGAAAAAAGTTATCTGAGATTGTTCCTTATCGTAAGTAATATCATTAATTAAATCATCACTACAATCAGGACATCCATAGTCAAAAAGTAAAAACGGATTTTTTAAGATATCAAAATTATGAATAACTTCAGGATAACTTAATGGTTCAGTATACATTCTAAATTGAGAAATCGCCCCGTCAAAAGAACCTCCAAATGTCGGTTCAATTAAAATATTTGTGGTTAACGCCGACAGTGATGTCCCCGATAATGTTTGATTTGGCATAACCTCAGGGTCTTGAATATAAGTTAAACCTGTTAAAGATGTTGGACATCCTGTAAAGGTTAAACTCTCTCTCAATCCTTGTGTTCCACCACCCCAAGAAATATTAAAAGGAACACCTAATTGTTTTTCTTTTTCGGTATTTAACGCTCTTGGAATAATTTCTTCAAACCCATTAATAACATAAAATAATCTTCCGTTAACATAAATCTTTAAAACACCCAATCTATCTTCTCTTTCAATTAACCATCTCTCATTAAGATTAACAATTTCCACTTGCTCAGCAGGAGCCGAACCCTCATGTGTAATTGGTGGTTGAATAAGTAATATACTATTATTTGATAAACTATCAACATACTCAGTATCACTAATCAACCCTAACCCACCTCTGTAATATAAATCACAAGTATCATAATAAGTGTTTCGTTCCCATACACAGTCAATCAAAAACCAATGTTCTTTATTTAAATAAAGAGGGTTATCCGTTGAACAATAATTAAAAATTGTATTGGATGAACAATATTCTGTAATCGTATACCCTGTTTGATACGTAATACCTGTCGTTGCACAAGTACCCGTTGTTACACAACCTCCAGTAAAAGTTAAAACTTTAACACAAACTTTTGGATTAGCAGGGTCACCAGATAGTCTTAAAGAAAACGAATTAGACATTGAGTCGTATAACGGGTCTTTATCATTATTTGGGACTTGTGTGGTTGCATTACACCCACAATCACAAGTAGTGTTGTGTTGTGCAGTATAAACTAAAGGTTCATAAACTTCCACACATCTTGAATTTGTAACACCTGTATTTGAACACGCACAAGTTTTTAAACACCCTTCTAAAACACCAGTAACTCTTGTATATCCACTATCAGAGGCAGGTGAACCTGAGGCATGATGATAAAATTTATTTTCAGCTCTTGCCCCAAAGTAAAAAAAAGTATTTTCATTTTCAGGGTATGTTAAATTTAATGTTGTTTGAGCAGATGTTGGGATAAATTGGTCTTCCTGTCTTGCTCTTAATAACATTTCAACAGTCCAACCTTCGTTTGTTCTATTTGGAAATGTTTCATAGTCATAACCAAATAACTTAAAAAATCCCTGATAAAACCCACCATATAGTTGATTATATACACCAATAGTATTACCTGTTTTGGTTACAATATTATAAACCGTTTCTTTTGTATTCCCCGAAAATCTTTGATTAGGTGGATTGGTATATCCTGTAATATTAATTAATTTTTGTCTTCTATCGTAATAATACCTATTCCATTTACTACTACCTGTAAACAAACCCATAGTATAATTAATTGTCTCACCAGTCATTTGTGGTACCAAACCGTTATCTATACCTGTTAAACCAATATCACATAACGTTGAAGCGGTTAAACAATTTAAATCTACATTTTCAGGATTATAATAATTTAAAGAAACTAATGTATTAGCAGATAAAAATTGACCATATGTTATTGTAAATTGTTGTGATGAATCACTGTTATTTAAATCAAAATAAATTGGTAATCTATCACCATCGTTATAACCAATAAGATTTGTTGAAAATACAACCTCTTCGTTATAATCTTTTTCATCTGATGCTAAACAAATGTCAAAAATTTTTGGGACAGGTTTAATATACCATTTATTAAAATTGTATTGATTTATATTCTGTTGAGCCATTGTATTGATAAATAGTTAAATCAAAGTATTTATATGTAAAATACCAAATGGAATTTAATAAAGAATACTTTAGTACACCATATTACTTCTATATCAAAGAGGGTAAAGATAGTATTTCCGTTTATTTTAGTGTTTCAAATACTTTAACTGAAGCCAGAAAAAAAGACGAAATTGTAAAATTTAATAAAAAAGACAAAGAAGAAGTTAAAAAAACAATTTCAAAAATTCAAAAAGAAAAAAAATTAAAAAATAATTCCGACGTTAAAAAAACTTTAAATAAGAAAAAAGACGAGTTAGGAGAATTAGTTGACTACGATGGTTCCTTTTTAAGTTCCAAAATTCCAATCTATAATCCATACCTTTCACCAAAGAGTACAATGGACCAAGAAGTTGTTGCAACAAGACAAACAAACAATCCTATTACTCGTGGATATCGTGTATATTGGGGTGAGGGTGAAGAAGAAACAGACGAAGTAATTAATGAAACAGATTTTTCAGACGCATTTGGTTACGAAGAAACAAAAGACAAAAATGGCCCTGAAACATTTAAAACATTTGTAAAAGAATTAGGTTTAGATAAAGACGAAGCGGCAAATAGAACAAGACAACAAGGTAAAGAACCCGATGTTAAAAGACATAAAAGAAAATTACAAAATGTTCCTAAAAAAATTAAAGACCAAAAAGGTTTTATTGATAAAATGACAATCTCTGAGAAATCAGAACTTGAAAATATTAAAAAACAACAGGTTGTCGACATGGTTGAAGATATTGTTTTAGGTAAAAAAAGTTCAGACAAAGAAGTCGGCAAAAAGAAAAATACTCTTAGTAAGTTACTAATGAAAAATTTGGAGAATATAAAGAAAATTGCAGATAAAGAAGGTATTGAAATAAATGACTTGGTTAAAATATTGAAGAAATGAATAGTGATATGTACGGGAAACAATACCAAGTCCCACAAGATGTTTTGAGTTCATTAGAAAACCATAAAAATGAAACTACAATAAATAATATTTTTGTCAAAGGTTATCTAACATATCAAAATATGAAAAAAATACTTCACGATATTGATAACAATAAGTTTGAGGGTAAAGATTTAAGTTCATTAAAATCATTTATTACCCAAAATTTAAGTTCAGATAGAGGAAGTGTTCATAGACAAAAAAGAGATGCAAGTGATTCAGGTATGCAAAACCAATATTTATCAGCACATCAAAAGAGTGACCCAAGAAATATTACAAATAAACCACATTCAAAGTTATATGAAAATAATAAAGAGGTGGTTGAGAATTTAAAAAGAATAAACGAAATAATGAGACAAATACTTTAAAATTATGGCAGCAGAAAAAGAACCAGTTGACACACAACAACCATCTAATAAGTTATCTGAGATTTCAGATAGAATTAGAAAAGATTTAATCACCAGAAATAACTACGGTGGTGACAAAAACATCTACGGAGCAACAAACAAAGATGCTATCGGTGATGGTGACCTACAAGGTAAAGGTACAGGTAGTTTCTTAGACATCTATAACGGTGGTAACATCACCGATAATGTTGAGAGAAAAAGTGAAATTAAAATAAATTCATACCAACCAGAAAAACCTTACACGATTCCAACTGCGTAATGAAACTTTACAATATTTTAAAAAAAGTTATTGTTGAAGCAAGTACTGATGATATTACCTCCTCGATAAGAAATAAAAATTTGGTAACAATTTATTATGACGGGGATGATGATGGAAACTTTACAGGAAAAGGTTTAAGAGTTATTGAACCATTCTGTTACGGAACATCAAAAAAAGGTAATATGGTAATCAGAGCTTGGGACCGTGAAGGTGCCTCGTATACAGGTTCAAAAGGTGAACAACCTTTACCAGGATGGAGGTTATTTAGAGTTGATAGAATGGGAAGTTATTCTGTTAACCCTTTAGAAAATTTCACAGAACCAAGGCCACTCTACAATCCTGATGATAAGGGTATGGTAGGACTAAAAATATGTGCAAAATTTGAATTAGAAAACAATGGATAGTTTAATAGAAAAATTAATGATGTCTAAAAAAATCATGGATAGACACAACGAAATGGATAAAGGAATTGTTCCAAAACCAAGTAGGTCTAATATGTCTGAGTCGTATTCTCCTACAGAATATAACGAAGCTCCAATACCCGCAACTTACAACATACCTGAAGAATTTTTATCTTCAGCTCCACAAACACCTAAAGTCCAACCTGCGGTAATGACTGAAGATAGAATTAGAAATTCAAAATTACCCGACGCGATTAAACAATTAATGATGGAACATCCAATACAACAACCACAATCATACGCTCCAACATTATCAAATGAGGTTATTGAAAAAGCAGCAAGATTAATGGGTAATAATAAAGAAATTGTTGTTGAGAATAAAAAACAACAACCAAATTCAACATCTTATGGTATAAGTGCCTCTGACATCAAAAAAATTGTTAGAGAAACAGTTGAAGAAGTGTTAAGTGAAAATGGGTTAATGGTTGAGTCAACTCAAAAATCTAATGAGGTTATGACTATTAAAGTTGGTAAACACATTTTTGAAGGTAAAATTTTAAAAATTAAAAAAGTTCAGTAACACATTTTAAATATTAAATTATTGTCCCCTTTATGGGGACTTTTTTTTTATTATAGTTGAATTATAGATGTGTTATTATTATCTTTTAGATTATGAAAGAAAAAATTAAAGTTTTAGTCATACCCTCTGACGGTACTGGCGTTGGTAGGTTTCGTTCAATAACCCCCCACACTCATTTACAATCAAAATATGGTGATGATTTCCATGTTGATATTGAGTTTAATCCAAATTTAAATGATTTAAATTTTTTTAAAAATTATCAAATTGTTCATTTTCACCGTTCATTAGGACAAGATATGGATTTATCCATTCAGGTAATCCCAATTTTAAATGCAATGGGTATTATAACAATTGCAGATATTGATGATTATTGGTTACCAGGAAAAGAACATCCGCTACATCAGTTGATTGTTCAAGAAAAAATACATGAAAAAATTGTTAATAATTTAAAACTTGCAAAATATGTGACAACAACAACTGAAATATTTGCAGATGAAATTCGTAAGTTTAACAAGAATGTTGTGATTTTTCCTAACGCAATTGACCCCAAAGAAGGACAATTTAATGAGCCGACAGAAGAATCTGATTTAGTTAGAGTTGGTTGGTTAGGTGGTTCATCACACTTACACGATTTGATGTTACTCGATGGTATGGTTTCAAAACTATCTAATATCAAAGATAAATTACAATATGTAGTTTGTGGGTTTGATACTCGTGGTATGATGACTGAAATTAATCAACAAACAGGTGAGAAGAAACAAAGGCCAATCAAACCACACGAAACAGTATGGTATGACTATGAGAAGATTTTCACAAATAATTATTCAATTATTTCACCTGAATATAAAAATCATTTGGAATTATTTGTTGAAGCACCATTTGAAGATGAAAAGAATTTACCATATCGTAGAGTATGGACAAAACCTGTTACATCTTATGCACGTAACTACTCAAAATTTGATATATCTTTGGCACCGATTAAACAACACATGTTTAATAAGGTAAAATCACAACTTAAAGTTATTGAAGCAGGTTTTTATAAGAAAGCGTTAATTGCAACCAATTATGGACCTTATACAATTGATTTGAAACACTCAATGAAAAATGGTGAGTTTACAGATGGAAACGCTCTTTTAGTTGATGATGCAAGAAATCATAGTGATTGGGCAAAATATGTTAAGAAATTAGTTCAGAACCCAAATATGAGAATTGATATGGGAGAAAGATTATATGAACACGTTTCACAACGATACAGTTTAGATGTAGTAACAAAAACAAGAGCAGAATTTTATAAATCAATCGTATGATAAAGCACCCATTACACAAAATCTTATTTATTGACATTGAAACTGTCGGTATTTCAAGTAACTATGAAAATTTCAAAAAGGATTATCCTGAACTTCATTTCCAATTTATTAATTATTTAGATTGGTTTAAAAAAAGGTTCCCTGAAGATAGTGAATTAAGTTTAGACCAAATTTTTGTCAATCGTGCGGCGTTAGTTCCTGAATTTTCAAAAATTGTTTGTGTATCAGTAGGATTTGTTGACCCAAAAGGTGATGTTAAGAAACAAAGTTTTTTTAACTCAGATGAAAAAGCGTTACTCAAAGACGCTAACACATTATTAAATCGTGTAGATAAATTAGGTTTTATTCTTTGTGGGCATAACCTTAAGAATTTTGATATTCCTGTATTGGCAAAAAGAATGTTAGTTAATGGTATTTTACCATCATCAATACTTCCATCTTATGATACCAAACCATGGGAGATTAAAGCAATTGATACCAAAGAAATTTGGCAGTACGGTCAATTTGGAGCTATCAGTTCGTTAGAGTTGATGTGTGTATCATTAGGTATTGAAAGTCCTAAAAACATGGAAGTAACAGGTAATAAAGTTCATAACGCATTTTGGAATGAAAACAAATACCAAGAAATACAAGAGTATTGTGAAAAGGACGTTGAAGTATTGATAAAAGTTTTAATTAAATTAACTAACTTATGATTAAAGAATTAAATTTTAAAGATGAATTAGAAACATTACAAAATTTTCTAAAACAAATGTCTGAAACCAATACAGACGAAAACGAGTTGTTAATCTCAAATGAGGTTTTAGAACAATTAGGTGATGAAATGGAAAATATGGTGTATAAAGTTGACCTTAACTACTCTTCAAAAGAAGGAAGATTATTAAGTTATAATTATGAATCTGATAGTGGGTTTGACTTATATTCTACTGAACAAATTACTATACCTGCATTTGGTAGAGATTTAGTTCCAACAGGTATTGTTTTAGATATACCTGAAGGATTTGAGGTACAGATAAGGTCTAAAAGTGGTTTAGCCCTTAATCAGGGATTAATGGTGTTAAATAGTCCTGGCACAATTGACCAAGGATATATTGGTGAGATTAAAATAATTCTTTTTAATACTAATAACCATCAAGTTATTGTTGAACGAGGTATGAAAGTTGCTCAAGCGGTGTTAGCAAATGTCGTTAGTGGTAAATTTGTAACATTAAATAAAATTGAAAACGTAGAACAAAAAGAAAGAGGTTCTAATGGTTTTGGAAGTACCGGTATCTAATGTTAGAAAAGTATTTTGATAAAATATATTGTATAAATCTTGATAAAAGAATTGATAGATGGATTTTTTTTAAAAAACAATGCGAAAAATATTCAATAAACTCAGTAGAAAAAATAAACGCGGTTGACGGTAATTTAATTAATCAAAACGATTATCCTAATAAATTTTTAAAGGGTGAGATTGGTTTATTATTAACGTCAATTAAAATTTTTGAGGATGCAATAGACAATGGATATGAAAATATTCTTTTGTTTGAAGATGATTGTTTAATAAATGATAATTTTTTAAAATTAAATGAATATTTTAATCATCTTCCTGAAGATTGGGTTATGTTATATTTTGGGGCAAATCATAATACTCACGGAGGATGGGAAGAACCTGAAAAAATTAACAATATGGTTTTAAAGTTAAGTCATAGTTATTCTGCTCACATGATAGGATTTAAAAAAATAATTTTTAATGAAATTTTAACAAATCTAAAATCTTTTACAGACCAAAGTGATGTTGTTTATTCTAAGTTACAAAAAAAATATCCGTCTTATTGTTTTACCCCAACATTAGCAACCCAACTTGTTGGGTTTTCAGATATACAAAATAAAGAAGTTGATTATAATTGGTTAATAAAATGATAACAATAGGATACAGTACTAGAAATTCTAATCCTGAATTTCAAGAATATTTAAAAAAATCTTCGGGACATCCCAAAGTTCAAATTATTGAAAAAGTTAATAATGGTGAAAAAAATCTTTCACAAGTTTATAACGAGATTATATCAGAATCTAATTTTGATATAATTGTATTATGTCATGACGATATCTATTTTGACACAAATAATTGGGTATCAAAATTAGTTAAACAATTTGATAAAAATCCTGATTATGGAATATTTGGTATGGCCGGTACAACAGAAATGCCAACAAGTGGAATGTGGTGGGAAGATAGGTCAAAGATGTATGGTATAGTAAACCATGAATCTGAAGGTAAAAAATGGGAGTCAAAATATTCTAATTCATTAGGGAATGATATTAAAGAAGTAGTTGTTGTTGATGGTGTATTTATCTCAATTAACAAACAAAAAATTAAATCAAATTTTGACGAAACAGTTAGTGGGTTTCACATGTATGATGTTAATTTTTGTTTTAAAAATTTTTTAGAGAATGTGAAAATTGGTGTTTTAACTAATATCAGATTAACACATAAATCTATTGGGATGACAAATGAAAAGTGGGAAGAAAATAGAAACTTATTTGTTGAAAAATATTCGGATTTTTTACCTAAAAAAATAAAATTTACTGAAGATAGTAAGTTAAATGTATTAATATCATGTTTATTTTTCCAAAAGTTTACAGGTTCTGAGATGTATGTTTTTGAACTTGCAAAAAATTTAGTAAACCAAAACTGTGATGTAACAATTGTTGCATCTGAAACCAACGGACCATTAGTTTTAATGGCTACTAAATTAGGGATTAAAGTTAAAAACATTAAAGAAACACCAGGTTATAAATTAGGTGACGGTCAATGGGTTGTAATGACACAGGATGGGTCTAAACCATCGGTTCCTAACAATTATTATAAAATTTCAGAGACTCATTTTGATATTATTCATTGTCAACATAAACCTATTGTTGATATTATGAATATGTTATATCCAAATGTGGATAAAATATCAACAATACATTCTGAAGTGATTGAGTTAGAAAATCCTGTAAAACATGATAGTATTAAAGGATATATTGCAATACGTCCCGAAATTAAAGAATATATGATTAATAACTTTAATATATCTAAAGACATGATTGATGTTATTTACAACCCAATAGATGAAACAAAATTCTATAATAAAAATTTAAAATCTGAAAATTACATACTCTTTGTTGGGTCTATTGATTATTTAAGAGAAAATACAATAAAGGATTTAGTAAGATATTCTAAAGAACAAGGAAAAAAACTTTGGTTAGTCGGTGAAAATAAATCAAATTACCTTCAAAACCTTTTACAGGATTCTCATGTTAGACATTTTGGTCCAACATTGGAAGTTGACAAATACATACATAAATGTTCAGAAACTGCAGGAATACTTTTAGGTAGAACAACTATTGAAGGGTGGATGTGTGGAAAAAAAGGATGGATATATACAGTAGATAATACTGGTAATATAGTTAGTAAAGAATTATTTGATATACCTGAAGACATTAATAAATTTAAATCTTCAAGTATATCCAAAGAAATAAAAAATGAATATATTAAATTATTAAATTTATGATAATTTTAACAACAACATATAATTGTGAAAAATACGTAGAAAGATGTTTATATAGTATAATGAGTCAATCATATAAAGATTTTAAATGTTTTATTACAGATGATTTATCTACAGATTCAACTACAGATATTATTGAAGAAATAATTAAAACCGACAATCGATTTATTTTAATAAAAAATAAAGAAAAAATGTATCAACCAGGGAATTATGACCAAATAATTCGTGGTTTAAATATTAACGACAACGAAATATGTGTTGAGGTTGATGGTGATGATTGGTTACCTAACTCAAATGTTTTTTTATTTATTAATAATGTTTATAAAGATGAAAACGTTTGGATGACAAGTGGTTCATTCAAATACCATGATGGTAGACCAGGATTTGCTAATCCACCTAAAAACTTTACAAATGTAAGAAAACAAACTTTTACATTATCACATATGAGAACGTGGAAGTCGTGGTTATGGAAAAAAATTAAAGAAGAAGATTTAAAAGACGATATTGGAAATTATTGGAGTGTCGCGGGTGACTTATCATTTATGTTTCCGATGTTAGAAATGTCAGGTGAAAATCATTTTAAATATATCTCAGATGTCTTATATACATACAATGAGTCAAATCCTTTAAATGACCATAAAGTTAATATGTCTTTAGTAAATAACACAGTTATTAATATTAGAAATAAAAAACCATACCAAATATTAAATGATAGAGTATAATTTATTTGTAACATCTTTTTTAATGGGAGGTTTAGGAAATCAAATGTTTCAAATCTCCCATGCCGTTTGTCAAGGATGGAAGAATAACGTTCCCGCATTATTTAAATCAGTAGCATATACTCCTATGCAATCAAATCAACCCACAAAATATGTAGACAATATATTTCGTAACATAACTTTTTTAAATTTTACTTCCCAAACCAAAAGGATTAATACCCCTTGGGAATATGTTGATTTGAATTTTGATTTGGAATCTCCAATAGAATTTTATGGATATTTTCAGAGTAGTAAAAATTTTTATGGATTTGGAGATAGACTGTCTGAATTATTTCAACCAACAAATAAATTTATTGAAAAAATTTACAGAGATTTTCCTGAAATAAAAAAAGAAAATACAATATCAATTCATATAAGAAGAGGAGATTATTTAACAATTAATTCAGTATTACCTGTAATAGGTAAAAGTTACATTGATGAATGTTTAAATAAAATAGGTAACTACGACCACATTTTTATTTTTTCAGATGATGTTAATTGGTCTAAAGAAAATTTAATTTACGAGAACTCAACAATTGTTGATTCTTTGGAGGACTACGAAGATTTATGGTTTATCTCTTTATGTAAAATTAATATTATGTCAAATTCATCTTTTTCGTGGTGGGGAACATTTTTAAACAAAAATGAAAATAAAAAAACTTATGTCCCATCAATTTGGTTTGGGCCAAATGGAGAAAGAAATTATTCTGACATATATGAGGATAATTGGATTAAAATAAAAGTTAATTATAAAAATGGAGAATTAGTATGTTATTAGATTTTAAAAATTTAGTTAAAAAATACAATATGAAAATAACTGGAGTTATACATATTGGAGCTCATTATGGGCAAGAACATTCGTTATATGAGTCAGAAAATATAACTAACATAGTTTATTTTGAACCTTTGACTAAAAATTACAAAGTTTTAAAAGAAAATGTGGGAGAAAAATCAGTCATTTTTAACTGTGCTCTTGGAAATGAGACTAAAAAAGTTATGATGAATGTTGAATCCGCAAACCAAGGTATGTCCTCGTCAATATTAAAACCTAAACTCCACGTTAATCAATATCCACATATTGTTTTTAATGATACTGAGGAAGTTGATATGAAAAAACTTGATGAAATTGATTTTGACTTTTCAAAATTTAATTTAATTAATATTGATGTTCAAGGATATGAATTAGAGGTGTTTAAAGGTTCAATTGAAAAATTAAATAATGTTGACTATATAATATCCGAAATAAATAGGGATGAAGTTTACGAGAATTGTGCTAAAGTAGACGAGATAGATAATTTTTTAAATCAGTTTGGATTTAAAAGGGTTGAAACTAATTGGGCCGGACACACTTGGGGGGATGCATTATACATAAAAAATAAAAATTAAAAAATGAATAAGTTAATAATAGAAGACTCATGTTTCAATCATTCAACTTCTTCAAGTTGGTATCATAAACCAGAAAAATTTGAATGGGATAGGAATACTAATCAAGAATTTGAGGAGATAGTTACTACAAATTTACATAGTGTTGGTAATTACCCTAATAAAAAAGTTTATGGGTGGATTATTGAACCTCCCGATATCGGGGGAGGAGCTTATGATTTTGCTAAAAATAACTATGAAAAATTTGAAAAAGTTTTTACATATAATAAAGAGTTATTAGAAATTTCAGAAAAATTTGAGTTCTTACCAATTGGTGGGTGTTGGATTAATGAACACGAACAAAAAATATATGATAAAAACAAACTAGTTTGCACAATAAATTCTTCTAAAAAGATAACTGAGGGACATAGATTTAGACATGAAGTGATTTCACAGATAGAAGGAGTTGATTTATTTGGAAATGGGTATAATTTTATAGAAAATAAAATTGATGTCTTAAAAGACTATATGTTTTGTATAGTAATTGAAAATCAAAAGATGGATTATCTTTTTACTGAAAAAATTATTGATTGTTTTATAACAGGAACAATACCAATTTATTGGGGATGTCCGTCAATTAATAAATTTTTTAATAAGGAAGGTTTTTTTACTTTTAATACGATAGATGAACTTAAAAAAATTTTATCAGAGATAAATGAGGAAGTATATCAAAATAAAATTCAACATATTAAAGAAAATTTTGAATTATCTAAAAAATATAGAGTTTCAGATAATTTAATTTTTGAAAAAATAAAAAATGAAAAATAAATTAATTAAAAGAATTATTGAAGTTTGTCATAATTCTAATGAGGGTCACATACCTAGCTCATTATCTATACTAGATATTTTATTGGTTTTATATAAAAATTTTATATTGGAAAATAAAAATCATTTTATTTTAAGTAAAGGTCATGCTTCTTTAGGATTATATTCTGTTTTGGAATATTTTAATTTATTAGAAGAGTCCTTGGACAATTTTTGTAAATTTGATAGTAAGCTAGGTGGACATCCGTCAAATAAAATTAAAAACGTAGAGTCTTCTACTGGCTCATTAGGGCATGGTTTACCTATAGCGGTTGGAATGGCTTTAGGTGAAAAAATTAATAAATCTAACAAAAAAGTTTATGTTATTATTGGCGACGGAGAATCTAATGAAGGGACCGTTTGGGAATCAGCTTTATTGGCTTCAAATCATAAATTAAATAACCTATATTGTATTTTAGACTATAACCATTCAAATGACAGAGCTTTAATTATTGGAGATATGAAGAAAAAATTAGAGTCTTTTGGTTGGGAATGTGTTGAAATAGATGGTCACAATCATGAAAAAATTTTTAATTCATTGACTATTGAATCCGATAAACCTATTTTTATAATAGCAAACACAATAAAGGGTAAGGGATGTGACATAATGGAAAATAATCCTGAGTGGCATCACAAAATACCAAACAAAGAAGAATATTTAAAAATTATTAATAATCTTAGTATTGATGAGGAAACAATTAGTTAAGACAGTTGGTGATATATTAGATTTAAATACAAAAACTACTTTACTGTTAGGTGATATTGGTGTTTTTGGATTTAGAAAATCTTTTGAGTCTCATCCCGATAGAGTTTTTAACATTGGTATCTTGGAACAAAGCACTATAAGTTTGGCATCAGGAATGTCATCAATTGGACTAATACCTATTGTCCACACTATTGCGCCATTTTTAGTTGAAAGGTCTTTAGAACAATTAAAAATTGATTTTGGATATCAATCACTAAATGGTAATTTTATAACAATAGGTAATTCGTATGATTATTCGGCATTAGGACCTACTCACCATTGTCCCGGAGATGTTCAACAACTACTAACAATTCCAAATATGGAGATAATTGTACCAGGTTGTTCTTATGAGTTTGATTTACTATTTAAACAAACTTATAATAATCTCT
>Ga0181362_1000133_pt1 | contig 14060 bp, 17 predicted proteins | sample Su13NDMM110SN_FD_130095 | JGI IMG/M metagenome (GOLD analysis project Ga0181362, IMG submission 130095) | Freshwater viral communities from Lake Michigan, USA - Su13.ND.MM110.S.N | ecosystem: Environmental > Aquatic > Freshwater > Lake | place: USA: Michigan | collected 2013-07-16 | reverse complement strand
GTTGATTTAGTTACTCATTCACAATCTGGTAATATTGCTGAAAATTTAGCAAATAAAAAATTAGTAGGCGGAAATAATACAACCTTAAACCCTGCAATTATTGGAAACCATAATAAAGATGTTAAAGTTGTAAAAAGTGTTTTAGATCCAGTTAGTTTATTAACTAATACAACAAAAAATGATATTAAAATTATTCCTAAAACTATTGATCCTATTGCAGAACATTCAACAAATATTCTTGATAAAACTAAAGATAGTGTTTTTAAACCTGTTTCAGATGCTTTTCAACCTGTAACAGATGTTACAAATAAAACACAAAAAAAATTCAATAAAATGTTTGGGTTTGGTGTAAAAGCTTTAAAGAAAAGTGACATTAATAAAATAATGAATTATAATTATGAAGATTCTTCAAGTGATGAAGATAATGAAATGAGTGGTTGCGGTCTTGATGAACAAAAGATTATTAAAAAAATGGGTTCATTACATAAAGATATTGCTAAATTACATCAAAAACATGGAGTAAGACCAGTTGTTATTAAAGGGTTTAAAGCTTTAGGTATGGGAATTATTAATAGTGGTATGTCACCAGCTGTTGAACCAGCTAAAGGACCATCTAAAGCACAATTAAAAAAATTAATGGATGATAGTATGAAACCTGCAGTTATGCCTATGGATTATGTTAGACCAACGAAATTTAAAGGCGGTGAATTATTTAGCACTGCAGGATTTCAAAAGAAAGGCGGTAATGATGGTATGACTAAAGAAGAAACAAGAGCGGCAAAAGATAACGAAAAATACACAAATGCTGAAGCTATGAAAGATACAAATAAATCATTAGATATATACAATAAAGGAGGATACAATACTAAAAAATTGGGTTTTGGTATTAGAGGTTGTGGACCTAATGAAAGATGGCGAGAAAGTCAAGAAGGTGTTACAGATCAAGATTGGATTGATGCATTTGTTGAAGCAGATAGAAAAGTAAATGGAAGAGGAGCAAGTGGAAAGATGCTTAAAAATGCTGCAGTTAATTCAACAGCTGGTGTACTTAATTCAGCTGCAAATCGTGCAATGTATGAAATGGATAACAGAGGTAAAAAAGGATCAGGATTTAAAAAAGGATCTCAAGAAGCTAAAGACCATATGGCTAGAATTAGAGCAATGCGTAAAACTAAGTAAGGATTAATTATTCTATATATATAATATTATGAAAATTTATATATATAAAATAGAAAATAATACTGATAAAGATAAATTTTATATCGGTAGTACATTAAATTTATCAAGACGTAAAAGTCATCATAAAAAGAATGTCAAAAATAGGGTAGGTAAATTATATTGGTGTAAATTATATGTGTATATACGTAATCATGGAGGATGGGATAATTTTACTTTTACAAAATTACATGAATTAGATATAAACTTATTATCTGAAGGGACATTTTTTGAACAATCGATTATAGACGAATTAAAACCACCTTTAAACTCTATAAAAGCCTCTAAAAAACAGTTTAAAGAAACAGTTATATAGTATATATAATGGAAAATACTGAAGAACAATCAAATGTAATTCAAAATTCTGATACAATATATAAAACAGATATTGAATGGGTTAAAGATATACCATATCAAGAACCAACTGATTATGAAAAAGATATGATAAAAGATACTAAAACAGCAGACCAGCTACTAAAAGAAGAACAAGAAGAAGTTATTGTTTTAAAGACTGAAGAAGAACTTAAACAAGAAAAAATTAAAAATTTAGTCCTTATGTTTAAAGTTATTACATGTGATCGTTTGAATTTACATCCATTATATAACTTATCAAATCTACAACCATTACAAATTGAAAAATTTAAAAATAACATGAAATCATTAAAAGAAGATTATGACAATGATATGATCAAAGAAATTACTGATGAATTTAATAGAATCTGTAATGATAAATTATTTCATTGTGGGTCTGATGTATCATCATACCCAGTGTATTCTTAAATGACATTTAAACACATATTATTATTAATAAATAATAATATGAGTGGTCAACCTTATAGGTATGCTAAAGACATTGAAAATTTTAGAAATGAATATATGGAATCCTTAAGTCTTAGGGCAAATATAGATGATATGAATTTTCAAGCTAATAAAATATATAAAGAAACTGGAGCTTTGCCTCCAAAATCTACAATGAAAGACATGAGAACAACAGCTGAAATTTTAATGGATGTGGAAAAATTAAAACTTAAAATTATTGGTGATTTTAAAGGATTAGCAACACCTCAAATGGTTCAATTAGTTATACAACGTGTTGAATCATCACCATTAAATGGGGATGGATCATTTTTCACATGGTTTGCACAAAATACACCTGAATTAGTTACACAATTAAAGAAAAAATATTCTTTAGGAATTGAAGGAAATACAAATGATGCTGAACAAATGTATTTATTTTTACAATCAACGTATAATTCAACTAGGAGTTTAAATTCTAGTGTTAAAAGTGCATTTGATAGACCTACAAATAGTGCTAATGCGGGTATTTTACCTAATGATTTAACGACATTAAACGCTAAATATAATGAAATTAATTATAGATTACAAACATCACGAAATACTCTTCCAGCAGGTCCTTTAGATGTATCAATTATGAGATTTGCACAAGAAATTAAAAATAAATTTAGTTCGTTAACACGTGTTATGGATACACAACGATATAATGATATGAGAGATGTTTTTAATTTTATTAGTAATCCAGCTAATGGTATGAATCAAATAGCCATTAATCAATCTGGATTTACAGAATGGTTAAAATTTACATCAACATTACCATCGGCACAATCTTTATCAACTATTTTAGAACAAATTACTAAATCTCTTGAAAATGAAAATAGAGAATTAACTGTCAAACTTCTTACAAATCTTACATCATTACTACCTGAAGTATCAGAAAGTACTAGAATGTATAATCTTACAGGACAGCTTATTGCTGCTAATGGTGGAGTTGCACCAGTATTACCACCAGCCCCACCTCCTGCAGCTGGTGGTGTCCCTGCAGCTGGAGGACCGCCGTTACCATCGGCTGGTATTATGACGAGTGATTATTTAACTAATTTAGCTAATGGTTTAAATGCTATTGTAAATGATAATGTAAATGTTGTTTATACAAATGCACAATTTCAGCAACGTATTAATGCATTGCTACCACAACTTGAAGCACAAATGGATGCTCAATATCCAAATTGGGATACTCCAGCAAATACAGATTATAGCAGAGCATTTATACTTGCAATTATTAATTCATTAACACGTGGTTATGATATAAATTATACAAATGGTTCTGTAACATTTGGAAGAGGTACATTAGGAACAGCAATTCGTAATGATCCTGCAAGATTAGGTAGAATGGTAGGAGCAAATATTGGTAGAGCTGGAAGACCGAGAGGATCTGGAATTGTTAAATCAATTTCTGAACGTATTGATAACACACAAGGAATCAAACAAGGTCATACACATGTCCCATTTGGTAAATATATTATTAATAAAAATAGATTAGATGATGATATATTTTCATTTAAACATGTCAAAGGTTATGGTGTCAAAGGTTATCCATCTAAAAAAATATCTAGAAATTTATCTAATGTAATTAAAACCATTATTGGTGGAGGTGTTCCTAAATTTAATGAACTATCTAATTTATCAGAAGATGAAAAAGAGTATTTACATATAGTCTCAAGTAAAGCCGGAATTATGGATAAATTGAGTGTTCCTACACCATCCAAGGATTCAATGGAACAAGATGTTCATTCATTTAATGTGATGAAAGGCGAGATATTAGCGGGCAATGATTCATCTGTTCTTATTAAAAAATTTAAATTATTATTATTAAAATTATCTAAGAATGGATCTCTACCTAAAAGAGAGTGTCAGGAAATTATGGAAGACTTAATTCAGTTAGGTTATTAATAATTTCAATATTCCAATTTTAACTCTATTTTTAAAACTTAGTATACTTTAATTTATATTATATAATAACTTTATAAAATATAAATTGGAATTGGATTTTTGGAATAATAAATATATAAAGATAAAATCATATATAAGGATAATGTCCGGTATATACAATTATCATATAAAATTAGATCATCTTAATGAACAACTACCACAAATGTCGTCAGAGATGTATAGACCTCCATTTTATTTTGGAGGGTCACAAGTTCCCGTTAACTTAGGGTTTGAACATTACCCATCAATTAAAACACCTTATACATCATCATCTGATCATATTAATGATATTCCTATGATGGGTCATGGGCTTGGTGTAGGTCTCAAAACTACAATGAGAAAAAACGACAATATTAGACGTGCTAAATATATGTATCATAAATAATACATAAAGATTTAAAAACAAACTAATATATATAAATAATGTTCGTAATAGTAATGAATGGCACTAATATTGTGCAAGATGGATTAAACAACAAATTAGTGTATAAATTTCCTAATTCAGTAGTTTTTAAAGACAAATATATAGCCGTAAGTAGTATTAGTATGTATTACTCATGGTTTAACATAACAGCAGTATATTTAAATAATACATTTACATATACATGGAATGGAACAACAAACCAAACATATACTGTGACCATCCCAGACGGTTTATGGGATATATCAGCAATTAATAATTTTATTCAATATACATGTCTACAAAATGGCACATATTGGACAGTATCAGGAACATATTATTATCCTTTTGAATTAATTATTAATGCTAATCGTTACGCAGTCCAATTAAATACTTATCAAATTCCTACAACAACCCCAACTAATGGAACAGTCCCGCCTGCTGGATGGCCTACAGTCGTGTTTAATAGTGTCGTAACATTTCCATCGGCTTTTAATGCAATTGTAGGTTATACTGCTGGATTTGCTAGTGCTAATAATGTTGGAGGTGGTATTACATTTGCCACACCTTCAGCATCAATAAATTATGCTTCAGTAAATTCAGTAAATACAATTTCATATTTATCTAACTTAGCCCCACAAGTTCAACCAAATAGTAGTTTATTATTTTCATTATCAAATATTAATAATCCATATACACAACCATCAAGCATTATATACAGTTTAAACAGTAATGTAGGTGTAGGAGAATTAATATCTGAAAAACCACCTAATTTTATGTGGAATAAATTAATAGACGGAACTTATAATGAGTTACGTCTTACATTTTTAAGTCCTACCCTTCAAGCAATTACAATTAATGACCCTAATATGACTATATTATTAACTATCAGAGATAAAAATGAAAGTTTTTTAGGTAATCAATAATAATATAATATATATTTAAACAAATAATATATTATATATATAATGGACGAATCAAAACTTAATACACTTATTACTGATATTAACAATGAAAAAACTAAATTATTTAATGATTTAAAAAATGATACAGAACTACAACATGAAAAAGTTATTAATTCAAAATTAGCTACACTAGATAATATGTTAAAAGCTGTATTTAAAATGCGTAATATATTAATCAAAGAAAAATTAACTTTTAAAATATAATTAAAGATTAAACATCTTTTAAATACTAATGGTATATAATACAACTAGATTAATACAATTACCGCATCATAATGCGTCTAATTTAAGTGCCTTATCAGCATATCACAAAGGTATGAAATTTGTTAAAGGTGAGGGGATGGGTTCAGTCCTATTAAGAACCGGAGGTGCTGGAGGTGCATCATCATACATGGATATAGATGATTATATTTCAACTACTGGAATTAATCCTTATACCCGTGCTGGTGTATCACAGGGTAAAGGATTACCTAAAAGTTTAAATTCAAAATTATCAAATTTAAATATTGCACCACCAGTTAACGCAGTAAGAAAAAACATTGTTATGCATATGTAATTATATTATTATTTTATCAATCCTTAAAGATATTTAAAGATTAATAAACTATTATTCCTAATGTGTGATAAACTAGTATTTGACCTTTCCCAAGAAGTGGAAGGAAGCCCCAATGTCTTCGTTAGAAAAGACTGGGTTAACATCTTAGACAACCAAAATCAAAATTACTCAAATTCTCAATCGATTATCGATACGAGTCAGCTCTCAAACTCAAACAAGTATATGAGCTACAGAGAAGCCTATTTGGCAGTGCCCTTACTGTTGACAATGGGATTACCTTTAGGCAATCTTTCAATGACAGCAAATGGAACAGGTGTAACAACAGCTGTAACATCAGCAAATCAAACATTTTGCAAATGGGCTACAGCAGCTAACAGTGCCGATTATGCTTTAGGGCTTAAGAATTGGTTCGGAACAATTATTCATAGTATGACACTGGATTACAACGGTAGCACTACTTGCCAACAAACCCCTTACATAAATATGTGGAATACTTTTAAACTGATGACCTCCCTATCATATCAAGATATTATAAGTCAGGGTGCACAAATTGGGTTTTTTCCTGATGATTCAGATTCATTTCAATTCTTTCAATCTTTTGGTGCTGGAACAGCTGTAGGAACACCACCAGCAATCGCAACAGATGCTTTTATGAATGGAACAACAAATAATACTAATGAATTAAGTGCTTCATCTTTATCCGGTCGTTTTAATTCATTTAAATCAGCATGTGGTAACAATGGATTTTTAACAAGACAAAGAAACATCAATTTTGATGGTGATGGATTATTATGTGCTCTTGATACATATGCTGAAGGTGGAACTTCATCAAATTTTTCATCATTATTATTTAACGGAACTGGTTCTTTAACATTATTATGGAAATCATATATTGTTAATAAAATTAGTGCAGTTATTTCCAATGCTGCAGGAACTGCTGGTAATGCTGCTGTTGTTACTTTTACAACAGCACCACTTTTACAAATTGCTGTTATGGGTATTATTAAACTTAAACATGTTCATAGTTTTTTCAATATGTGTCCTTTACTTAAAGGTGTGTTTATGAAAATTACATTAAATTTAAATAATACTTCATCTACTGTTGTATGTGCATTAAACACAGCTGTAGATGGAACAGCTGGAAATCCTTCACTTGCCAATTTTCATTGCACAAGTGTATCTAATGCTATTGGTGGTGTAAATCCTTTAATGATTGCTTCACCAGCTACTGGTAATGGTAGTGTTGGATTAGTAACAAATACATTCGCATCTACTGCTGGATCTATTGGTGTTAAAGCTACATTTATTATGAATGTTTCCGTAGGTGCTACATGTTTAGATCAAACTTTATCAGGTATTGCTGGTATTACTACAGGTCCGTTAGCTAAAAGTGTATATTTATATATTCCAGCATATACATTTAACCCTCCATTTGAACAAGCTATTTTATCATCACCTATTAAACAAATTAACTATACTGATGTATACCAATATCAAATTATTAATATTCCGACAGGTCAATTTATTAATCAGCTTATTACAAATGGTATTGCAAATATTAAATCAATCTTATTATTACCGTTTTATTCAGCTTCTGCATCTAATACAACTACTACAGCATGTGCTAAAACTGGGGCTGTTAATAACTCAAATACTGGGTTTGCACAAGGTTTTCCTGTATTCCAAAGTCCTTTTGATCCTGCAGGGACTGGAAATACCTCACCGTTATGTCATCTAACTTCTTTCAACGTGCAAATATCCGGACAGAACGCCATCTATAACCTTCAGAAATATAATTTCGAACAATTTAACAACCAACTTTATGGTCAAAATGCTGTAAATGGTGGTTTAACAGATGGATTAACTTCTGGATTAGTTGGACGTGAAGATTTTGATATGTCTCATTGTTATTACTATGTAAATGTTGAACGCATGTTACCGGTTGAAATGGGTGTACCTAAATCTGTACAAATTGTTGGACAAAACTTAAGTTCTAAAGCATGTGATTATTATGTATTCGTTGAATATGGTGTAAAGATATCTATCGATATTCTTACAGGGGCCCGTGTATAAGGAATACATCAGTGACAATTTTTTCAAAATGTTTTTTAAAAATATATTTTATATATATTATATATAATATATATAAAGTAATAATAATATATATATTATAAGTTACTTGTTCTATGTTTAAAAACTAAAGAAATTATTAATTAATAATTAGATAATATTAATTAATAATTAGATAATGATTAAATCATTTAAAAAGATAATGATTTAATTATTAATGCACACGCTTCAGATCGACGCAAGTCCACATCAATTAAGAAAACTTAAAAAAGGCCTAATGGTCAGAATTAAAAAAGGTACAGGTTTTGAGTTACTCGTCCACCCTCAAACATATAATATTGTTAGTAGAGCATTTACTAAAGGTAAAGGCTCACAGGTTCAACTATCACCTGAAGAAATTGAAATGAATCAAGGTATTGCTAAAGCTATCAGTCCAGAAGCCCATGGTATCGCAAGAGAAGGCACAGCTATGCCAGTTAGAACATTGGCAGCATCAGGTCCAGCTTTAGGACCATCGCCTATGACAGGGGGAAAATTGTCACGTCTTAAAAAAGCAAACCGTTGGCAAACATTTACAGACGCAACTTTACGCGATACTATTGATACCGCTGGTAAAGCTGGAAGAGTATTTAATGATACCACTAGTATGAAATCTCGTGCTGGTTTTGGTATTCACGGGTATGGTATTAGTTCAGATGCTAATCATCATCTAAATCAAGCACTTAACGAACAATTAGGTTATGGATACGGACGTCTTGCACGTGCTGGAATGGATAATTATTTAAATAGTCAAAATAGTGCATTGATGCACAAACACGGTATTGATGCTCGTAGGGGATTAATTGATGCAGGTCATGGATATGATGCATTTGCACCACATTCACATATGAATGGTGGTGCTATTGAAAAATCAACTGTAGGGTTAAAAGGTAGTATGTTACATGCATATATACCTCCTGCATTAGTATCACAACCATTTAGTGCAAATTTCCAATTCCAACATTTTCTTCCTGTTCAATTCCAACACTTTAATTCTGGAGGTGCTTATGACGGTAATGATATTATGGGTAATGGTTTATATGTATAAACAATATAAAGAATAATTTATATATATTATTAATAAATGTCACTAACAGATACACAAATAACAACACTATGTAAAAGGATGAATATCCCTTTAGCAGAGATTGTTTTCAAAGATGAACTTCAAGCACCATTAGAATATAATAAAGCTTACTTTGTAAATTTAGAAGATAGTCACAATGAAGATGGATCTGAAAACGATGGGACTCATTGGACTTTTCTTCAACTCATAAAATATCCTAATGGTAAAATTGAAAAGATATACTTTGATCCATACGGAGCACCTCCAAGCGAGAATATTAAAAAAGCAGTAAAGGAAACAACTAAAACACAAGGTCTCCCATTTACAGAAAAAGATATTCAAAGCTTAATGAATAATGCATGTGGATATTATTGTTTAGCTATTGGTCACTTTATTAATACATCAAAATTCAGATCAGGTAGTTTATATGATGATGTTTCATGCTTTATGGATATGTTTGACGACCTTAACACATCATGTGATTTTAAAAAGAATGAATATATATTGAAACATTTTTTCAGGTCAGAAGATCCATCATTAAGAAAAGAGATTGACGTCATAACAAGTCAAGATGAAAAAGGCGGAATTGACTTACTCAAAGTTCCTGTTGATGTTAAAGTAATGAACAAATAGATATAAAGGAATAATTTCATTATATATATAATGAGTGAAATTGAATCCGTTAAATATAGTTCTTATACACCTGCTCAAAAGAAAGCATCCCAATTATATAGATTAAAAAATAAAGATAAAATTAACGCACAACGTAAACGATACTATCAGAAACGAAAAGAAAATGATCCAAACTTTTTAGAATACAAAAGGGTTAAAGCTAGAGAATATTACGAAAAAAAGAAACTAGATAAAGTAGTAAAATCTGTAGATACTCCAGAAGTTAAAGAAGAAGTAGTTGAAGTAATTAGTAAGGAAGAAGAGAAACCCCAACCAGAAATTATTGAAGTGGTTGAACTTGCTCCAATTCCTGAAGCTGAATCAACTAAGAAAAAGAAGACTAAAAAAGAAAAGAAACAATAAATCAAATCAAATCAAAACAAATAAATGTATTGTTGATGTGACAATTACAATACACCGTATGAGTTCCCGAGCGGTCAAAGGGGTAGGTCTTAAGATCCTATGCTTCGGCTTCGTGGGTTCGAATCCCACCTCATACAATCAATAACATATAGTTATTATTTAATAATAATAACTATATATACTATTTATTCATCATCATAAAAAGGTTTGTTTTTAAACTCATTATATAACTGATCAACCTCAGGTGGAGTTAGATGATGTTCAAACTCTCGATTAATCTTAGCTTCAATAAATTTGGTTTGCCATCCTGTACCTTTAAATGGTAATGCAAAAGCTATCTGTTCTAATGTTTCATTTATAGATTTAATATCTTCTGTTTGTTTATCTCTATTCTCCATATATTGTAAATGAGTTGACATAATAAGATTAATATATTCATCTACCCTTTTAACTTTGCGATGTAAATCCATGTGAGAATATAATATGTAACTAAGACCAATAACAATACTTGATGTGAAAACAGTTTCATTTGTAAGTTTCATTATTATATATATATAATATATCTTTAAGTAATTATATAATAGATCTATAAAAGTACATTTTTAAATTAAAATACTGGAAGAATACACATTTTCGTGTACAGATAACAGAAGAAAAGGGTAAAGAACCATAAAATAGGGGCTAGATTATCCGAAAGTTAAGATTAATATGTGAATTATGATGCAAATTATTAATAAACATATTAATTAAAAATTTTTAATTAATATTAATATATGATTTATGATGTATTATCCATATATTAAGATTAATAATCAGATAATCGCCCCCTTTTATTGGTGTTTATCTCTGTCATTGTGAAGTTCTTACAGTGTATCATGTAAAGAAAGAGAATCATGTCACTGAAAGTATCGCCTCTGATGATACTTGTGATGTTTTGATATTCTTTAGTATAATTATCTCGTCTATTGAAGTAACACCCTTGTCTCCAGTCTGTACGTGTATCAAATTCCATTATATATATAATGATATTATATCTTTATATATATATTATTTAATTGTTTTATTCATCCTCATCAGCTGGGATGAAGTCATCCCACTTGTGTATATAATGATCTTCATCATATCCATTAGCCTCTATAGCATCAGCACTCATCATCCTGTAAAAGGTATATTCAATATAGTTTACAAATATATCATCATACTTTCCACGATTCAATGCACCACCCTTTCTCCAATCAGGGCGGGAGATAGGGCGGGTAAATTCACGAAGATACATCAAGACATCATCAGGGAGTTCCATTATATATATAAGTTAAAGAATCTTTAAATGATTTTTAGGACTTAAGGAGATGGTATCCATAGAGGGTTTTTAAGGTATTTTATTTTATTTATTTTTTACATCTATTCACAACTAAACTATAGTACTTAAAGAACTATATAAGGGATGGTAACCATCATATGATATTTATTTATTTTTATTTTTTAATTATTCTCTTCTATACCATCATGTACCAAAAATCCAAAATGTTTTTATATTATATAGCTATCTATATAATATAAAATTAATTATAATAAGTTTTAAAAACTACTATATTTTTGGACTTTTGGAACTATATTAATTAACAACTATATATTCAACAGGGACTTCATCGATTATTTGTTCTTCAATGATTGGTTCAGGTTTTTCTGGTGGATGAACTACTTTTTTAATACGTATTCTTTTCATATATAATTATTCAATTTTAATCTTTAAATTATTTTATATTTTTGGACTTTTGGACCTATACTTTCTTTATTAAAGAATCTAATGAAGGTCCTCTCGTTGTAGTCGGTTGTCGTTGTAATGGTTGTGGTAATTCAATTTGTTGTATGGGATCATTAGATTCTAGTTCGACAGATCTATGAATCTTTATACAACAACACTCAATATTATCACATTTTGATTTAAATAGATATTGTGCCAGTGCTAATATACAAGCTATAATTGATGTGATCATAAATGACCAAAACATTTCAGTAATCATTAATATGAATAATAATTTAATGTTTAATACTTAACCTTCATAAATTTTCATAAATAGATGTTCTGACATTGTATCAAATCCATTCACAGCTAATTCTTTACATACGTTATTTAAACCTTCTGGATCTGACTTGTTTAATCCTTTAGGTAGTATTGTACTGTCTTTTGACTTTCTCATGTAATAATTTCTAGCTTGATTAAATTTCTTTAATTCTGCATCAGTCATGTCATCTAAATGTTTATATTTTTTATTCTTATTTTCCTTTCTTACTTCTTTGGCCTTTTCAGAATACTTCTTTTTCCTTGCTGTACTTTTTTCCTCTGACACTTTTTTCTTTTCTATATTATTAGATTTTTTTAATAATAATTTATCAACAGCTTTATCAGTCTTAAATAATCTTAACATTAATTCAGGATATTTTTTATTAAATTTATTAACTATATCATATGAATATAATTTAACTTTCTTTTTAACAATAGAATCAAACTCAGGTGTTTTCATGCTATGTGCTATCTGATCTACAAGACTTAAATTATTATATTTATAAGGGCTAAGTAATAGACTTGCTTCATCAATCTTTGCTTCTTTTTTATCTTGTTCTGATGGGTGATACTTCAGATGTACTTTATCAGCCTTTACAAGTTTCTTTAACTCTGATGGTTTCTTCTTAGACAGTTTTTCAACTTCTTTAATAATACTTTTAACATCATTCATATCATCTTTATATACTTTCTTTTTTGGTGCATTAATAACATCTTCTATTAAATTCATAGCTCTAGAAACATTAGATGTTTTAGCTTTCTTTTTTATTTTTGGTGACATAGATATAAGCTTTTTAATATCATCAATATCATTTTTATTATTAGATTTTAATAATTTATTATCTTTAATATATTTGTCAACATCAGATATAGATTTTATTTCATCATTACCAAATGCATCCCTTAACATAGCCTTATATTTAGAATCAATATCTTTATTTCTAATATAATCTAATATAATTTTGTTTTGTTTTTTATGCTCTTCTCGATGTTTTTCATTCTTTTCTCGTAATTCTCTTGTCTCTTTCATAAATTGTGATGATTTAGCTTTTTGGTGTTGTAATATAGCTAATCTTTCTTTTTTAGTCAAATCTTCAGACATCATTTAATATTATTATATACTATTTATTTATATACTTTTATTTCTTATTATACTTTTTTTCTATTTTTTTATTTTTATTTATAGGAGCTGGATCTTGTTTATTATTTTTAGATTCTGCTTTTTTAGTTTTTGCTTTACCAATTTTACCCTGTAACCATATCTCATAATCGGCACTTAATGAATCAGGTGGTTCTTCTTGTGATTGTATTTCTTTAATTCTTTTCTTTAATCCACTTGGTATCACTGATTTCATTGCTTCAGCATGGCGGTCTTTAATAATTTTCATCATTTCAGCTTGTGTAAGTTCTTCAACACCATTTGTATCAATAATATTTAAATTATGTAAATTCATTAAAAAGTGATCAATAACATACATTTTTTTACCTTTATTAGGACCTTCTTTTTTAACAATAATTGCAGACGGTTCGTATGGTCCTACAGCAATAGGTGCTACTTCAGCTATATGTGTTATATCTTTATATCTTTTTAAAAATTCACGTTGTGATGTTGATAAAATACAATTATCTGTAAGAACTACATAAAGAATATCTTTATTTGGATTTTTTGATATTTCAATTAATGCTGCACGTGTCTTTGGTGTTACTCTTTTTTCATTACTTTGTAATTTTTGTATATGCCGTTGACCTTTAATAAATGGTGTATCTGGGTTTTCAGGGTCTTCTTTAGGTAATTCTTTTTGAAATATATCAAATTTTGTAAATTTAATATGTGCTCCAGCTGTGCTAATTCTTGAAAATTC
>Ga0181362_1000125_pt1 | contig 14357 bp, 37 predicted proteins | sample Su13NDMM110SN_FD_130095 | JGI IMG/M metagenome (GOLD analysis project Ga0181362, IMG submission 130095) | Freshwater viral communities from Lake Michigan, USA - Su13.ND.MM110.S.N | ecosystem: Environmental > Aquatic > Freshwater > Lake | place: USA: Michigan | collected 2013-07-16 | reverse complement strand
TATGAAGTATGTATCCGATAAAGTTGGCATCAACACCGTTATAAGGTATAATAGAGATATCATATCTTATGCAGAGATATTTACAGGGGAGTACTCTGTAACCTACGATCAAGAAAAGGAATGGGAATGACAAAAGAAGATATTATTGACCTAATGCTAGAGAGCATTAATTCAGATAACAGAGATATATGTAGAAACTCTGGAATGAGCGATGAAGAAGCAAACACTCAAATAGATCAGAGCCAGCCAGCACTAATCTTTATGGTTTCGAACATATACCAGAAGTTAAAGGAAAGTGGAGTAATTGCCTAAGTTTTATTACAAGCCAATTTTGGAAAAAGTTCAAGAACTATATTTACAAAATGCTAAAAAGGAATATATTCCTGGGTTTGATATTGAGTCAAATGTAAGACTTGTTATTGAGGCAGATACTGAGGAATTGGCTGATCTTTCTAGATATGGGTTTGTTGATATACGTATGTGGGAATTGGCCAGTGAAGGTTAACCTTCTGTCCGCCGTATCCTAATATGAATCACAAAGACAAAGACTGGCTTGAACGTCAGTATGTGGATCAGGAAAAATCTATTGACACTCTTGCACAAATGTGTAATGTTGATAGAAAAGTTATTATAGATGCTTTAAACGATTTTAGGATATACCGAAAATATGATCATACTAAACACCCTAAGCGTTGGTAATTAAAACTTACTTGCAAGAACAGTTGCTGCAGTAGGTTTCTGAAAATATTTTTACAGCCAGGTTAGGCTCTTCTGGTCTTCCCATGTCTTCCCAAAATTTTTCTCTACCCATGTTATCTATTTCTTTCATAGGCTTTGATTCTAATTCAGGCTCATCATTCATATCCCAGGCATTTTCTAGATTATCCAATATTCCCATTTATTTTTTATCTCCTGTCATGTGCTTGTTGTACTCTAACTCTAGAGCATAATATCTATTATACAGTTTATTTATGTTTGACCGTAGAATATACACGTCTTCTGAATAATTTTTTAATAAAATATCTTCAATTTCATTTTTTACTGCATTTGTCTTTCTTGGAAGATTTCCTATTTCTGGTTCATAGATTGTATCTATTAGGAAGGCTGCTCTTTCGGAAATTTCTTTGTAGGTTACTTGTTTTACATTTTCTATACTAGGATATGTATATGCTATTACGCTTATAACCTTATTGTGATCTTTTGTAAACTCCTGAAAGGGTGCTATAAAAAATTTAGGATTGTCTAAAAGATATTGAGTGTACTCTTTATATCTACCTACTATGGTTTCTAAAAGTGTGCTTTCCATATCGTGTGATCCATGTAACTTATTGTTATACATATAGTCTCTGTATATTTTTGAAGATGCAATTGAAGGAAGAGCATCTCTTAGAGCAACTATGAATGGATATTCTTCATCATACTCTTCTAACGTGCTTAGCATGTGGTTTGTCTTTCTAACAACATCTATTCCAGTTGACATGGATATGGCAAAAGCAAAAAATGTACTACCGCTTCTTTCTAAAGAATCTAAGTATATTTTCATATTATGTCAATTGTATCACAGCAAAATCTGAAAAATTTTGTAAAACCTAAATAGCCTAAAATCTGAATATTTTGTCCAGATGTATGATACGTACTATAAATAAAATACAGGCAAAAAAATAGTGCGCCCATTAGCACACTATCTCTTGCACTGGTACCTGCTTAAACTCTTAACACTTGCAAGGGTCTATGCGTGTCTCATTGTCAGAGAAAATGATGATACCTGTGTCTCCACATGTCTCGCATGTGTGTGCATACATTCCGTTCATTGTGATACCTTTCGCATGTGGGCTACTACATTGACAGAAACCTTTTGTAGGTCTGCTACTACCTTATTCATTTCATCTGCTGAGTTAGCAGTAAGTCCTGCGCCTAGTAATTGTGCGCCGTCCCATAGTGAGTATGTGATTGTCATCTTAGAAACCATACCACTTCTTGCGAATTGCTTCGACAGTAGCGATTTGTGCTTCATCAGCAGAACGATAAGCCTCTACGCTCTCTCGTATCCATGGGGATTTAGCAATAGCCTTTTCATGGGCTTCATGGCGAGCAACTGTCTGCTCTGCTAGTATTCTGTTTAGTGTATTCATTGTGAACACCTTTCGTTTTTAACTGTTAGCGATTTGCTAACCTTTTTGCTGACCTAGGTTATTTGCCTACTTAGTAGGGCTCACTAGGATTTGTGTTACTATTTAATTTTTCTTATACTAGAAGTATAACACCTACCACTGACATTTTTACCCCTTTTGGGGGGTGTGTCTATGTGATTTGTACCACACTTACTTAGCCTGTTATTTAATTGTATAGGAGTATCCTATCACATACCCTGCGAAAAGTCAAGGCGACACGCCGTATAGGGGATGTGATGTGCGACACATTGACCGCTCCCTGTGGATAACTATGTGGATAACCTATGTGACCCTTATCACAAAAATACTTTGCAGACACGCCCGAGAAACAGGCTTATTTGTCAGTCCCCCCTGCTACACTTACAGTATAAAGAAAAACAAGGGTAAAGAAATCCCTTAAAGAAAGGTGGTCTCAAATGACTACATTAGATAAAACAACAGTATGCGTAGAGCATAACCCTTACTTCTCGGCTATCTCGGAGGTTAATGATTTCCAATACACCTTCTGCCAAGATTGTGAGCAGAACATAGATAGGTTCTGGTTAGACTTTGGAATGGAACGACTACCTATGTGGTCAGATTGGAGTGTCACTAAATGACAAATAGAATTTTTGAGCCTATGGCTACAATACATAACTACCCAATAGGGTTAATGAATGTATGTGTGTGTGGACAAGTAGTCCTTGCACCTAAAACAAGACATGAGAATTGTGAGAATAAATAATGAGTACCTATGTAACTGTTACCTCTGTATGTGGTAAGTCCTCTACATCTATTGACATGTATGACTTAGAGTTAAATAACAATGTCGTGTGTTGCGATAATTGTAAATCTATTCTCATGTGCCGTAGTGCATGGGACTACCTATACAAGGGAGTTAAGTAATGACAACACTTCAAGATAAGTTAGATGCAGTAGCCCTAGTACTAGAGCCAGTACTATGGGAACTACTAGATGAAATTGAGGAAAAATAAATTGTTAGTTGTATGTATTGCAATGATGGTATTTGGTTTTCTTTATTCGCTTTAATTAAATAGATCCCGTTGAAAAATGGGACCGCCCCCCTGTGACGGACATCACATGCGACACGCCGTGTTAAGACTTGACTTTTTGACATTTCTTTGCTATACTTCTAGTATAACAATTAAATAATGACTAATTAAGCAATGAGCCTTAGCAAATAAATGTGACCTAAATCACAGCGAGCCTAAGCAAATAAGTGCCCAATTTGTCAGCCCCCTAAGATAAGATAGTCTTATCAACTTAACGAAAGGATGACATCCATGTCATACACTGTAACACTAGAAACCTTTTCAGGTTCTACAAAAAAAATCAACCTAGCCTCTAAGGGTGCAGTTGCTCAATTCATCTCAACCTACCCAACACAATTACCTGTTGGCGTATCTGTTAAAGTATCATGTGACGCACTAGGCGTTACAGGTACACTACGAGGAAGCCGAGGTCTATAAATGACTAAAATAGAACACTCTCTAAAATTCGTAACTGAATTTGATGAAACTCATCCAGTAGCACTACAAGCACTTTCTATGCCTCACTCAGTTTTAGTAGAAATGCTTGAAGGAATGCTAAAAGAATTGTTAGTGCCTGCAATTGCTTCAACACTTGAAGAAATAAATGCACGAGGCTCTTACGCAATTCTTAAAGTGGCAGAATAATGATGACACGAAAAGACTACATTGAAACTGCAAAAATTCTAAATCAGTTTTCAGATACTATGGACTCACATTCATTCACTGATTTAGTTTTTGAATTTAGTGAATGGTTTAGTGCAGACAATCCAAGATTTAATGAAGACAAATTCTATGACGCTTGCGTTAAAGAAACTTTATTAGCATAATGAAGAAACTAATAGCCCTTATACTAATCTCTTTACTTATTCCTATTCCGTCTGCTAGTGCAGACAATGATATTCCTAGTACTTTTGTAAAAATAGTAAGTGGTAACGATATAGAGTTAGCCCCAGCATGGCAAAAATACAGTGGGTGGGATTCAAGAGCAGACTATACAAAAGTTTCTTTAGGTGTTTCTATATGTAGGTCAGGCAATATTGGTTGGATGGCAATATGTGGAGTGGATGCAAGGAAAGCAACCTTTTCTATAGTAGACAATGACGGAAGAAAAGTTACTATTTTTGACCAAAGATTTTCTTCTTATGGTCATGGATTAGATTTGCTTTTAGTAAAAAACATCAATCTAGACATACTTCCATCTGTTAAATTAGTCTTACCACTAAAACTTAAAGCAGAGTTTGAATTTGTACACACTTCTCCAATAACTCTACAAACATTTTACTATCCACTAAATGTTAAACTAAACAAAGTTGATACTGCGGAAGCAGATGCAAAAGCCAAAGCAGAAGCAGACAGATTAGCAGCAGAAAAAGCGATTGCTGATGCTAAAGCCAAAGCAGAAGCAGAGGCTAAAGCAAAGGTAGAAGCAGAACTAAAGGCTAAGCAAGAAGCAGAAGCAAAAGCAAAGGCTGATGCAGAAGCAAAGGCTAAAGCAGAGGCAGATAAAAAGGCTGAGTATGATAAGTTTCTTGCAGAACAAAAAGCAAAAGTAGAAGCAGAAACAAAAGCAAAGTATGAAGCCGTAACTTGGACATGTAGAGCAGACCTTAATCAGTATTATTTTGACACCTATAATAAAACTGTTCCACTAATGAATGGGGCAGATTCAGATATTTTTTGTAAAAATCTTTGGGCAGAAGTTACCAAAAAGGAATTAGTACAAAAAGAAGCAGAGTTAAAGGCAATGCAAGCAAAAAGAGATTTAGTTAATGGAACTGCTTGCAAAAAGTTAGGCTCTACAAAAATAGCAGGTGGAGCAACTTTTACTTGCAAGAAAATTAACAAAAAGTTAATTTGGAAAATGTAAAACAAAATCCTGAGCATGATCTAAAACTGCTCAATTTTGGGACCGCCCCGCGTTCGGGCGTGTCTGTGGATAAGATGTGGATTAAGTATGTGAGTTTTATCACACGACTTGAGCGTCTCATTATTTAAGACTACTCGCTAGTAGGTTGATAATTTATGACTAATAGGCTAGACTTACATAGTAAGAAAAAATAAATAACCGAGATTTGTCAGACCCTAATGGTAGGATAGATTTAATAACAAAAAAGGAAGTGACACTATGTCAGCAAGAAAATACTCAGTAGATAACCTATTAGTAGGAAAATACTATCGTTCAATCTCTCGTCATGATGAGGGAATTATTAACTACGCAGAAAAGCGTGATGCAATTTGGTATGGTGAAAACCTGCAAGCCTATGCAGTACGAGTAAGCCCCACTCGTGGCATAAATGATTTTTGGGCAACAGTAGCAATAGAAACAGGAGAATAAATAAATGGGTAACTTAATTGAATTTTTGGTTGATTGTGTTGATTGCCATGATGAGGGCGTAATCTTTTGGGGAAACTCAGGAGGCGAATACGACTCAGAATTTTGTGAATGCAACAAGGGCGTGTCACTTGCAAGTCAATACGCTGAATGGTACGCTAGTACAGTAATGAACGAATTCTATAAGGAGAATGAATAATGAATGACTATCTATACTCTGTAACTTGCACCTATGACTCTGAGCCTACCCCTAAGTGGGTTGGTCGTTATAGTGATGCTCTATCTGCCGTTGAAACTTTTCAAAAATTCATTGACCATGGATTTGCTAATGAGTATGCAACAATTAACTTATCTGAGCCTTCAGGTAAGATGCACACAAAAACTTTCTACAAAACAGGAATGGTGGTAACACGATAATGGGAAGCAACTTCGCAACAGAATTAGCAGAAAACATTGACATAACACTTGAACAGGCTATTGGTTATCACTTACAGGGTAATCATTACCCACCCGTTCCACTTTCTATGGTGCAACCTTGCATAGATGCAATAGATGCTTTCTATGATGAGGACTATGATCGATTTATTGCTATGCCTGAAGGCGTATTCTATAAGGGAATGAGCCATGCCCCAGCCAGTGCAATTGTTGAACAACACCACTTGCATGCATGGTTGCCAAACGATGAATACTATGGTGAAGAAGATGCAGGCTATGAGTTAGGGTTGGGATTAGAATAATGTCTGATACAATGGTAAACATGGAATTGATCCACGCAGATAATTTAACACCAGACCAGGTTATGCTTGGTGATTTAATTAAAGTTAGTGATGACATCGTTGAAGTTCTTTTTATTGAAAGTGATTCTACTGGAGATAACTATGACATACAAACACAAAACGAATTTGGTGAGAAAGAAGTTACACAGTATTCTTATACTGATTTAATTCCTCTTTATGTTTTTATTGATGAAGAATAATTAATCAATCCCCTGCATAAAAATGCGGGGCGGTGGCAATGTCCGAATTGTACAGAATATCCCAATTACGTTAGTTGACATTTTTCCCCCTGTCTGCTAAGATTAGTTTATGAAGAAAAGTAAAGAGGAATTACGCAGGCTTATGGAATTACGCCGTAGCAATGCAGCCTCTGCCGTACCCAATAAAAAAAACTATGACAGAAAGAAATGTCAGTCCCTTATGTTAGAATTAAAGAAAGAAAGAGGCCCTCATGACTAAACTAAAACGCTCTAACGATAGAAAGGTGGCTAACCTTGTCACAAAAAATGGAAAGCAAGCAGCAATTGCAAATACCTTCGGCCTCCCTGCTGGAAAGGCTTTCTCGTGTCCTGGTGCCACTAGCGTATGTGAAAGCGTATGCTACGCAGGAAAACTTGAGAAACTATTCAAGGGAGTAAAGGCTAACCTGTTACACAATTGGGACCTGCTTAAGGATTCTGATCAAGAAACCATGGAAGCATTGCTCTCTGAGATGATTGCAGACTTCAAGGCTGATTGTATAAAGAAAGACGCCCCTATGCTATTTCGTATTCATTGGGACGGGGACTTCTTCAATGATACTTACACCAATGCATGGAAGAATGTCATAACTAATAATCTTGACATTCAATTCTGGGTATACACACGTGTGAAGAGTGCAGCACTTATTCTTAAGGATGTATCTAATCTATCATTGTACTTCTCTGCAGATAGCGAGAATGTAAAAGTTGCCGTTGATCTAAAAATTAATAGTGGTGTTCGCATGGCATACCTTGCTAAAACTTTTGCTATTGGTCAAGCCGATGTAAAAGAAATGATTGGCCGTCCTGCTGCTAAGTGTCCTGAAAATAATAAACAGATTCCACTTATCTCTACTAATGGCTCGGCTTGCGTTTCTTGTTCATTGTGTGTATACTCTAAGAGTGACATAATTTTTTCTGCTACTAAGAAATGAGACACTGTGAGTAAAACACAAATCATATTCCTTGTGTGGATGTTCTTAATGTTATTTCTTTATCAGTAAATTCCCTGCAGAAATGGGGCGGCCCCCAACTTCGGGTTTGTCAAGTTACGACACGCCTTTAAGATGTGATTAAGCACACACCATAAAACCCCCCCAAAATTGGTATTTATGACATTTTTCTGCTAAAATTATACTATAAGCAATTAACCCCCACAACAGAAAGGCAAGACCCAAATGACACTATCAGGATACACTTACCAAATCGGTGATTTATTCACAACAAGCAAGACAGGCGTTACAGGTCGTATCGCAGGTTTTGAGTCAATGTCTAATAAGGTTACTAGAGTTTCTCTAGTCTTGTCAAATGGCTCACGCCGTTTGGCTATGGTTAAGACCTCTAAGTAATCTCACAATGTGAGAAATGTCAGGTTTCGATTTGACATTTTTACAACCAAAATGTTATACTTAGGTATAACTAAATAACAACCCCTAAACAGAAAAGAGAAAATAATGTCAGTAGCAACAGCAACATACAAAGTAGGAGATACCTACACAACACAGAAGTCAAAGGTAACAGGCGTTATCCAAGAAATCACACCTAACCCAAATGGTCAGAGTGTTCGTGTTAAGTTAGATGTCAATGGGGCAACTCGTTACACAACTTGGACGGCTAAGTAATCTAATTACTAATTCCTGAGCATGAATACAAAAGGCTCAACACCCCCAACTAACACCCAAACAGAAAAGAGATAAACAGATGGCTAGAGCAAAAGCAATAAATGTAAAAATCCCCACAGTACGAGTAATCGCAGGACTAGAGCAAGCACTTGCTACACTAGAAGCAGACTACGCATCACAAGAAGCAAAAGAAGCACAGTACGAAATTGCTCGCAAGGCATGGCAGAAAGCAGTTAGCGAGTTCGCAGTTGCTAACATCTTAAAGGCAGAAAACTTCCGTACTAACTATCGTTCATGGAACAAGACACTTAACATTGACTACGACTTGGTAGTAGATGAAGCATCTTTCCCAGTAGAGCCTGAAAAAGATTTCGAGACAATTCACATCAGCACTTATCGTGAGTCAAAGAAAGAAATCTCAAACGCTATTCGTCTGCTCAAGATGACAGATGAGGAAGTAGTTAATACTTCCACATACAACGCAGTAGCACAGTACCTCTAAGCAAAGTTGGGTGGGGTGTAAAAGCCCCACTCCAATTCGCCAGGCTGATTAGGGCGATCACAGAAATACTATAGAGCCAGTTCACACCAACTGCAAGAAGTGTAACTACCTGAGTATGTATCAAAACTGCTCCCCGCAAGGGCCCTTGACAAATGTCAGTGGTGCCCAGTACAATTGAATTAACCAACAAACAGAAAGAGGCCCCCCAATGGACCAAGCAATACCAGCATCAATCACAGACATAAAGACAACAGAAGATTTTCTTAAGAATCAAATCATCCAAAAGGATGAGCGTATTACTCAACTTGAAGACCACATTCAAAAAGTAACTCAGCGTTCATACACAGAATCAGCAGAACGCACCCGTATGCGTAATGAAATGCAAGAGTGGACCTTGGAAGCAACTGATGACGGTACCATATCAGAAGACACTGCACAACAAATTGCAGACATATGTGGATTTGAATTAACAAAAGAATTCGAAGTTGAAGTAACAGTTCTGTACTCGATGACAATCAATGCACGAGATGAAGAGTCTGCACAGAATGCAGTTCATGATATTGATTTTGATACTGTAAGTTATAACGATGAGAATATTTCATGGTTATCAGCAAGCGTTGACCGTATAGATATTTAGTAGGGGGCTACTAATAATAACCTGAGCATGTTTTAAAACTGCTCCTCTGTCCCCTGCTAAATGCGGACCGCCCCGTGTGATCAATATCACAAAAGGGTTACGATATGTCCGAATTGCCCCATGATTACTTATACGATTTGACTTTGTCAGTCCCGCAATGTATACTTAGATTAACAACAACAGAAAAGGAAATAAACTCATGGCACATGAACTAGAAACGCAAAACGGAAAAGCATCATTCGCATCTTTCCGTGAGCCTGCTTGGCATGGATTGGGTACCGTATTCACAGAAGAAAAAACAACATCAGAAATGTTATCACTAGCAAATCTTGATGGTTGGAATGTTCGTCTTGAAGATTTGGAAACCCCTACACACTTAACAAGTGACAAAAACTATCAGTACGTTTTGCGTACTAACCCAACAGATACAACACAGACAGACATTCTTGGTGTCGTAGGTGAACGTTATCATGTTATGCAGAATGAAGATTTGTTTTCATTCGGTGACAACATTCTCGATGGTGGTGGACGTTGGGAGACGGCTGGCTCAATCAAGGGTGGACGTGTCGTGTTCGGTGCATTAGCATTAGAGCGTGAAACAATTCTTGACCCTAACGGTGTTGCAGATGTTGTAAAAACTTATTTGCTCATCAACACATCACACGATGGTTCTATCGCAATTCAAGCAAGCATCACACCTGTTCGTGTTGTTTGTGCTAACACTCTCAATCTTGCACTTAACACAACCAAAAAGAAAAATGGCGTTAAGCAATCATTCAAGATTCGTCACACGCAGACTGCATCAGGCAAGGTTGCCGTTGCTCGTGAGACTCTTGGCATGGCTCATAAGTACATGGACTCTTTTGACCTTATGGCTAAGGCTATGATTGAAAAAGAAATTACAGCGATTGACTTTAACAAAATCATTCTTGCTGCATACCCAAAGCCAGAAGCAGATGCTAAGGGTGCTTTCAAGAAGTGGGAAAACAAGGTAGATGTTATCAACGACATTTACACAGGCGAGTTTAACGGAATGATTGCTGGTAATGCGTGGGGTGCTTTCAATGCACTTACTGAACGCCTTGACTGGCACCGTTCTGCTCGTGGTGGTTCTAACGAATCCATTCTTGCATCAGCATCAGGTTTTGACCCTGCTATCAACGCAGAAAAAAATCGTTTGCTAAAAGTTGTGCAAAATGTTTTGCAGATTGCATAACTAAAAAAATTCCTGAGCAAGAATTAAAACTGCTCGCAAGGTTCCATAGATCAATTGGTTAGATCGCTACCCTGTCACGGTAGAGGCTACGGGTTCAAGTCCCGTTGGAATCGCAAGGAAAATGGGGCGGTCACAACTTTCAAAAAATGTCAACTTAAAAAATCTTTACGAAGATAATTACAAATCCCCCAAAAAATGTCAAACTTAAAAATCTTTACGAACGACTTGACATTTCCCCCAATCTCTGCGATAATTAATACATGACCCAAACAATGAGAACGGATAAGGCAGAATGATTACATCACAAGAACTAATTGATTATATGTATGATGACAACTTGGCACATTTTGATGACAGAGATACATCAGATGATTGTGATTGCTATATTCACATAACACTTAATACTATGATTAAATATATGGAGGCAATTGAATGTTAGGCTATACTGAAACTGATATTGCAGTAATGACAGATGCTATGGAAGATGCTATCAAATCAGGTAGACTCTCCTCTGAGGTAACAGATGGCCTGGAGAAGGCTATGTCTTTCTTTGATGGCTTATGGGCAGAAGGGTACTTTGACTAATGTGGAACTGGACTAAGTATGATTATCTATGTACTGACTGTGATGCTCTTATTGAGATCACTACCCTGAAAGATGTGTCTGAATATTTTCAACCCCTTTGCCCCTGTGGATCTTTTAATATAATTAATATCGGGGTATCAGATGGCAATGCCCCTATCATTACAGATGTGAGCAATGTCACACCCCGTACAGTTGTAAAAATCAACACAAACCCCTATAATTGATATATGGACCTAAACACACTCAAAGAATATCTACACATCCACCTGATTAGCCTTCAACAAGACCTAGAAAAGATTGACTATGTAAATGGACATCATTTCTATAAGATTAAAGAAGCAGAGATTGATACTGTACTACATATACTAGGAGTTATCAATGAGCGATAAGTATCCCTTCATCCCCGAACATTTAGAGAAGGCTCTAGAAGATGTAACTATCCCATTAATCGACCTATTGCACGGACATCTCAAAGTTGAAATGGTCGAGGCAGAAAAGAAGTTAGAACGTTGTGACCAGTCAGATGAACGTGAGTGGCTAGACGGATACATGCAGGCCTTGACAAATATATACTGCATGACGTATAATTTATCTATAGACAGAAAACACATAGAGGAGACCAAAGTATGACCCCACAAGAAATGCTTCGTGACATGATTGACGATGCTTGGAAAGAATTTAGCGAGATTGCCAAAGAGGAAGAAGAAGATGACTATAGTGACGCTATGGTATCTATGGAACGCACTTATGCAGAAGGCTATGCAGAAGCATTGTCAGTTGCCTACTTCCTAATCTACGATGAGCAATACGAGCCTGTAGGTAAAGATGTCAACTAACGAACGCTTTATCGAAATGACTGAAGAGGATTGGTTTAACACTTATAAGCCTATCAAGAATCACCTTGAAACCAACTCCTCATTTGACGGACATATGTTTGAGACATATGGCTCAGAGGTAGAGTTTGTTAAGTCTATCCCTGAAGACCGTATCTGGATGCTTGGTGACGGTGACGACGGTGGTCTGTATATCTGGAACGGCTGGGGATTTGTAAATAGAATAGGATACTTTGTCACTGAGGTACCCTGCCCACCTGACACGACCATTCAGGTCCAAGTTGGTATCCCATGGTACTACTGTGAGGCCTGTGACTCAGAATTGGAAGACCCTGATAATCTTATTAGAGATGCCTTCCAAGAGCAGGATTTGGAAAAATGCCCTAATTGTGCTACCATTGAAGAAATGACCCTAGTAGGATTGGAAACTAAATGAACGAATATAGAGTAGATGTAATCTTTGAACCCACTGGAGATTACATGCATTTTAAATATGAAGCAGAGGCAGAAGATGAAGAAGCCCTATGCAATGAAATTTTAAGCCAACTGTCAATTGTATCCTGGAAGGAAGAGAACTAATGGAAATCATTTTTGGAGCAATTATTGTTATGTGGTTTTTAGGAGCACTACTAGGTGGTGCCACTGGCTGGACCAACGAACCGAAACGATAGGGAGAGAACTAATGGGAGCACGGATCAACTATGTATTTAAAGACTCATTAACTAAACCTTCAGTTGTGCTGTACAGTCACTGGGGTGAGACCGAATGGCAGCGTGATATCGCAATGGCCCTGGAGCATGCAAAGCCACGGTGGATAGACGCCTCATATGGTACCCGTATGATGATTAGTTATCTTACGCAAGACTCAGTCTTAGATGAGACAGGGTTTGGTATCTATGCTATTAATAACGATGAGTATGAATTTTGGGACACCACTGTAATCATCGACTTCAATACTAAGACTATCTATGAACTGGGCTCAGACATCCAAGTCAATTGGGACCTGTTCGTAGCAGCATATCGACCAGTTTTCCTGTCGCAGATCTAGGGAGTGGGTCCTCTAGATTATAGGGTGGAAGGGGCAGGCGTGGGGCTTGCTCTTTCCCCCACTTTTTGATACAATGGATACAAGGGAGAACTATGCGTATAAGCAGACGAGTCACAGAGGAGGAGAAGGTAGCCATGAAGTTAGGCAACATGGTTTCTGACCTCAGAGTTGATTTAGAATTAGTCGGGGAATACCTAGCAAAGTCTCAGCCTAATGTTGTGTACAATAGATTACAGACAATCGCAGAGTCAGCAAAAGAAACTAAGGAAGGTACTAACTATGCTTACAACAACCTTTGAGAACAAGGCACTAATCCTAGGACAACTATGGATTCAGTACAAAGGAGATGACGAAATGTCAGACTTCTTTGAGTACAACGATTTAGGTTTGCCACTTGCTTTCGCATTTGCCGAGGGTATCATCAATCACACACCTACACTAGAGCAATACATAAACGAAACATTTGATTTGTTCATTGAAGGTTTGGATGTTGAGGATACAGGGTTTGAGGACATTGCAGATTTGTTAGACGGAGACTAAGCCTTCTGTTCTGGCCCCTGCGGGGCTGGAACGGGGCGGTGACTCTTTCAAACCTTTAAACCTTATTACGAACCAAACCTAAAAATCCCCAAACCAGGACATTACGAACCTCCAAAACTTTCCCCCAGCAGAACATTACGATCCAAACCTTAATTTCCCCAAACCTTATATCATATCAAACCAGGTTTGTCAAACCATGTTATAATTATATTATGCCAAGAGATCACTTTGCTCAACTAAATAGACAAACCTCACATCGCCATGACTCTCCTTCTGACTCTGTAATGTTTAATGAAGCAATGAGTGCTATATCTGGTATGTTGTATAGTGTTATAACTCTTAAGGCTTTCTTTCCTTCTGCTCCCCCGCCACAAATGAATCATTATCCTGTTAAGGACGCTGCAAGCGGGGATCTAAAGTATACACAATTAACCCTATGGTAATAACAAACCATTATGTCCTGGTTTCTTTAAATACTATAAAGGTTTGTTAAAAAAACATTACGATTATCGACAATTTCTCCCTGGTTTTGGGAGATTTTTTTATGGGGTTTTAAGGTTTGAAAGGACTTGACAAACCATTATATCTGTGGTATCATCCGCTGCGAGGATATAAGGTTTGAAGGTTTGACAATATGAAGGTTTTGTGATAGGAGGTTTGGGGCCCCCAAGACATTACGAACGCCTCTTTAAAAGCGCCCCTATCTCCACTATCCTCCACTTCACTCCACTTCTAGAATGTCTAAATATATAATCAGTAAGATCAATCTGTGGATAAACCTGTGGATAACTATTACAAAAGGTACATTCCAAACCCTATTTCCTA
>Ga0181362_1000124_pt1 | contig 14406 bp, 16 predicted proteins | sample Su13NDMM110SN_FD_130095 | JGI IMG/M metagenome (GOLD analysis project Ga0181362, IMG submission 130095) | Freshwater viral communities from Lake Michigan, USA - Su13.ND.MM110.S.N | ecosystem: Environmental > Aquatic > Freshwater > Lake | place: USA: Michigan | collected 2013-07-16 | reverse complement strand
GTCGAGACAAAAGTGGCAAAACCGCTAAAAACCGCAGACCTCGACTGACAGTAGCCTTCCTGCCGTGTGTGCGCAGCCTCTAACCGTGTCATACGGCGGGCGCCGCCAGGTTACTGTACCACACCGCCAGCTCGGGAAAGGCAGATTCAAAGTTCAAGCCTCTTCTGGCATCATACTGTGTGTAAAATGATTTAAAGTCTTTTCTCAGGGTCTCAAGCTCAAAAGATTCTGAATGCGGTGTTTTTACCACGTCCAGATAGTCCACTAGTCTTTGCAAATGATTGCGCTCGTGCTCGTGCAGTGAGTGTGTGTGTGCGGCTGCCCAGTCACGCAGCACCTGACTGTAGTGTGTGCGAATCGAATCGGGTAGCACTAGCGGACTCTGAAATGATGGAAATCTCAGGATATTCAATGTAAAACTCACGGCCGACACGCCGTGGTCCCGGCGCCAATTTACTATGCATTCCAGCAGCCTTGTCAAGGTGGTCAAGCACAGTGCATTAATGGTTGCCATCACATGCACACAGCGAAATTGGCCTGAATCCAGCAAGCGTTCTACATTGCGCACCCATGCGTCCCAGATCAGCCCTGAGCGTATGTATTCAGCTGCCAGCCCCACTGCTTCATTACTGGTGTATAGGTCGATTGCCATTCCTTGCGTGGAGTCAAGCAGTCGGTCAATGTCAACGTCGGTTCCCAGGTTACTATTGATAGCCAACCTTGTGCTACTACGTCCCTGGTTGTCTCGAAACCAGTCAATGAGTCGCCAGGTATGGTGGGACATGAGCGGCTCTCCTCCGGTAATTCTAAGTTCTGTGAGGGTATGATGTAGATCTGTTTCCCACCATGCAAAAAATGCATCAACATAGGGATTAGATTCCGTGATCTTAAACAACTGAGCACTATCATGGGTGTGGGTAAAGTGATTGCGCCCGTCACTCGCAAGATCTTGATAGGGTCCATTATTGCGTATGTCCTTGACCCAAGTTGTGCTAAAAGCAGGGTTGCAGTAAGAGCAAGCAAATTGACAAGTACGATCAAAAGCAATTTCCAATGTACGGAGATTGACATCGGCGTCGGGTGCAGTAACAAATGCTTCATCTAGTGCCTCTCGAGGATATATCCGTGACTTGTACACACGGTCGCTTACAGCGTCCCGGCCCATGTCTTCAATCTTCCAACAATACTCACAGCCAGGGGGACGCTCCCCCCGGAGCATCCGGCGACGATCCTCTTTCTTTTGAACAGTGTTGTGCAGTAGCCTGGGATTGGCACGAACTTGATCCGCATCCACCTGGTGAGCCGGCGGGTGATGGCAACTTGTGGTCTGCCCCGACCCCAGCCATATGGTAGCGTTGTACCACTTGGCTGCACAAAAGCTGGGGGAAATGGGGTCTAGTATCTGTTGTTTATAGTCAAGATCAGTCATTAAATTAGTATAGCACACTGTGTGCGGTGATGTCAATGTATTTAAGAAATAAATATTGGATCAGAAATGATTTGCAAAAAACTTCGGTACCCACCAGTTGCATAAGCTACAATATACAGGCTGGTGTAATGTGGGCTACTCCTGGAGAGAACACATGCCCAGCAAAAATTTTTTTGCGCAAAATTTTTCTCGATCTACAGCTGCAGCTCCAGGTTCCAGTGTTTACTGATCCAGAACCAAAATCTTGCACTAAATTCAGACTGCAAGCTCACATGTAGTTCACGCAACTGCTGCTGATTGTGCTCACACACACTTCTACAAGCCTGCACAAATGCCCCCAGGTCCTGATCACACAGATCTTGCACAGTGAGTAGCACACGCTGCCACCGGTCCTGATCGTTCTCAACTGTGTCATAGCTTTCATCTATCACGTGACCAAATGTTTGAAACCCCAAGTCACGTAGGTCACGCAGATAGCCACGATTGGCCACTACTATCCACGGGTGTGCCTGGGCCAGACATTTGGCTATTTTTTCGGTCCTGAAACTGTGATCACCCTGGGCCACAGTTTCTGTTACCAGACTAAAGGCACTGTCACGATATGCTGCAGGGTTGATGTAAATTTCACCCCATTTGCCCCCAAACAGCTGATTCTTCACAAAACCCTGCTGATCCACCTGCATGAATGGTCTATATTCTGCCACTTCGTACTGGGGTGGTAACACACGTATTGTTCCCATGTGGCTGTCCAAGCAGGTGTACAAGGCTCGCGCCAGCAACCCACGTGATTGCAGTTGATTCAACATCCAGCGACGATGTGGTCTTGAACGGCCATTCAGCATGAGAAAATCATAGGGTTTCTCACCTGAACCAAAGTTTTCTTCAGCTTGCAGTGCTGCCACACAGTTTTCTTGATATCTAAGGGGTTGTGTGAGAAAATGATCATACAACAGCTGCTGGTTCACACCGCACACAGTACCACCCACCACGCATGGCAATTGCCCGCTTGACACCAGATCTTCCACGCCATACCAGCGAACATGTTGTTCAAATGTCGTTGCCCCTTCTGCTGGATTTGAAAATATCACCCGTTGACCCTGCTGAATCAGTTCACGCAAGCGGTCCACATGCAGTCGCAGTTGTTCACGACCCACCACTAGCACATGCTCAGTATTTTGTGGGATTCGGTCAAATTCATAATAGTGTTGTGTGGCTTGCCAACCCTGGGGCACTTGGTTCAGCATGCCCGCAAGTTCACAGTAGTGATCCACCCACAACATCATGTGCAGTATCCTGGCATTATTTTCCGGCGGTGCGCTGCTGCGCTGCTGCGCTTCGCGCTGAAAAGGCGTTAGAATTGGGCGCCACCATCATTTTCGGTTCATGCCCTCACACCTGGCCCACCAGTCACGCATTTCGGGGAAAGTTTGTAAAAAATCAGTGCCTCTGCGGCGATCGTGCTCTGAGAAGAATCTATAAAAGTCAGCTTGTGCAACAGCATGATCTTGAGTTTGAGCACTGCGCATCCAGGCAATGTCTCGGTCTAGTCTTGCCACTTCGTAGTCTTTGAATCCATGATACAAGTTATCACTTGTTGTGAGATTTTGACTCATCCAATCACGAACTGACTGCAGTTTCTGCACGTAGGGTTCAGGAAGTATCTGCAGACTCTGCCATGCAGGTTCACGAAGCACAGGCGTGTCAAACCACACACGTTGATATGTTCGGCTGTGTTTTTGACGCAGTTCCAGTATGCCCTCCAACAATTGTTGCAGACTGCTCACTGACAGATTGTTCATTGTTATAATGAACGTTAGACTATTGTAGGAGGGCACTTGAGTCAAGTATTGATCCACACGTGACCACACTAGATCAAACGTCATGCCGTGGCGCATGTATTCGGCTTGCGAGCCCCATCCATCTAGGCTCACATACTGCATGAAATGTTCTATGCGTCCATCGCAAATGGTTTTTACCGCGGACATGTACTTGTCAAACAGGCCTTGTTCAACACTAAAGTTTGATGTAACATTCAAGTGCAGTTTCTTGCTGGGATTCTCAATCACATGATCAAATACTCGATAGGTATTACGATCCATTAGTGGCTCACCACCGGTCATGCGGAAGTGTTCCAGCGCAGGATACAGCGTGGGCCACCAGGACCAAAATGCGTCTACATAGGGATTAGACTCTCGAGCAGGAATAATGCGCCTGTTGCCGGTAAAGTGATCCATGCTGTTGTGCGGAGTACTGGTAGCATAAGGCCCCATTCTTTGGGATTCATCTGCCCAAGAGCTCGAAAATTGAGGACTACAATAACTACACCGCAAATTACAAGCATTATTAAAATTAACTTCAACGTAACTAGGTACAACATCTTCGGTTCCTGTACTATTTTTTATTTGTTCAAAATCCACAGCGGCCCAGGGCTCTCCAGATCTATAATGCCTGTCGCTGAGTTTGCCCTGATCTTCCATGTTCCAGCAGTAGGAGCACTCTGTGGGACGTTGACCCTGTAACATTATTTGACGTTGATGTTTTTTATGCTCTGTATTGTGAAGCAAACTGGGATTGATTTTTATTGCTTCTGGATCGATGGCATGCAGTGGGGGATGATAACAAGAGTTGTTTAGTCCTGTGGGCAGATGTAAAGAGACTTGTTTCCACTTGGCCAAGCACAATGCATGACCCAATCGATCTTTCATTTGTTCGGCAGAGCCCATAAACTTACTTTTGTTGCTCATACTCTTTGTATAAATCTATAACTGGTGCAGTTGGTCCATGATTCACAAAACAATCCCAGGCTAGATCAAATAGATGATCAGATGTATCCAACTCTTTACGCATCACTTGACCAAACTCAGTACAGTCTGTGTCAATGTCAATCACTGTGCCAATATTCCAATCCACTGGATATTCTGCATAATAATTATGGTGCCACACAATCATGTCAAACATTTGCCCAACCTGGTCTTGTATTGTGTGTTTGTTATACAAGTACTTCATAACCGCCCGCCATTCTCTGCACAACGATTTTTTAAAATCGGCTTTGATTTTTACAACTTCGTGTTTAGGAAAAAACCTTTTGAGTAAGGTATCGTTCAAAGTATGTGTTTTTTTTATCAACACCGAACTAACTTTTTTTTGTGGTAGATCAAATGTTAGATAATTTGGGTATTCTAAACACACAAACTCAGACTGATGCATGTGAACACCCGGGTTATCAATTGGTAATTTTTTTAAAAATAAACCATAACGATGTCCGCCTGATCCAGGATAGTGTGCAATTATCATTTTTTACGCAAGGAAAAATACACAATATCAATGTCAAACAGTTGATCCTCACAGACTAGTCCGTTTTGTTCAAACTGTTGACTTATTTTGTCAATGATATCATTGTAAGTATGCTCGAGACGGTGAAAAAATAACACAGTAATCGGCAATGCTACAATGATTCTATGTTGACTTCGATTTGAAACATGTACCACAGTGTCCACAGCCTCTGACCAATTTTTATATTTGAACTCTGAGATGCCACAAAGAATCAAGTTGTCAAACTTTGCGTTGCTGGGCAAATCAATAATTGAGCGTAAGAATGATATTGCTTGTGTTTTTTTTATAAGATGCTCAAAGATTGTTAGTTCATACACACAGTCAACATTGATTTTTAACGCCCAAGGAAAACTGTCTACACTTAGTATTGAGCCAGAAACCAATGAATCTTTTACAAATGTCAAAACGTGCGGACTAATTTTACGAAATCTCAGCAAAGGATGGGCGGCCTTGTATTGTTGTCTACTTAACTTTCTTTTGTAGTTGGTCATGTGTTTTTTCCAAAATACATATTGGTTGTAGGATGAGCAAAATTATAACTGTGTCCTAAATCTAAAATATTGTGTCTACTGATTTCTATCAATCCAATGTCTGTTACAAAATCTGCCAGAAGATTCATGAGATCTCTATCATAGTCTATAGTCAGATTGTGCCAAGTTTTGTCGGTGGTCACCAGGTACTTGTTTATAGCAATATACATCCAGTCCGGGTTGTGCAATGACACGCATCTAGCAATGTCAGAAAGAATGTTTTCAAATTTCATTCCCAGCCGGTTGGCTATTATCACCAGTAGCCCACCAGAATCTGACGTGTTAAACTCACAGTTTGGAAGTGCTGTTTTTAAATAATCTAGGCTAGAATCTCCTGCCAAAGTCAGACTTGTTATATTGTTTTTCAGCACAAAATCTAAAAGTTTTTTTTCCTGTGGAATAACAAATCCTGCATCTTGCGCTTGTATCTGTTGTTGACGCCAACTATCATTGTTCCAATTATGCATGTTATTTTTGATTGTTTAATTTTTTAATAATAGACGTGTATGTTATGAACTTGTTTTTTTGATTGGTAATATCAGTCAATATGCGCAGGCATTCTCTATGTTCAGGATGTGACGGCATTAGAATACTATTGTCAAGATAAGTTCCGTTAGCAATGGTCCAGGTATCAGGGGTTTGTACTGTATCATAATTCCAGGTTCCCCAGTCATCCAGTTGATGTATACAACCTGCAAAATTATACTTGCGACATAATTCTACAAAATTATATAAATCTTTATAGTTATTTTTTTGAACAGCAAAATTTAATGTTACCAAATGATTTTTGTTATTTTCAGTTAAAAAATCAAAATTGTCCATTAGTACGTCCCATTGGCCTCCTCGACGAACTTGCTTATAAACTGTTGCACTGCCTGCATCTACACTAATACTAAAAATTTCTATGTGCGATAATAGTTGACTGTTGGCCAACTGTTTTCGTATCAGCAGTCCATTGGTGATTAAACGAAATTTATGTGTGTCTTGGGGAACAAAATTTTTAAACAATGGTCTAATAACTTGACTGGCAAACGGATCACCATTACCAGACAGTGTGATTTGTATAGGGTGTTGGAATTTTTTTAACCAACCTAATATAGTTAACATGTCCTGTTTTTTCTTGTCAAAATCAGCACCGCTGGTATGCATGATAGTATCTCTACGACAACTAGGACAATGTAGGTTGCAACTTTCGTCTATGTTAATTGCCAACTCATATATTGGTCGAAATATGTTCCTGTCACGTATGCCACAATGTTCTACTGCGCACCAGGTAAATTTTCCCGAGTCTACATCTTGTTGAAGTACCTTTGCTATAGCACTGTTCCAAACTGCCTCCAAGGTATCAAAATCCTGCACTTGCCCCACTGGAATTGGAAGATATCCATCACAACTACACACAAAACAATTTGATTTGAGATCTACTACCAAGGCACGATGCGGGGTATTACAATTAAATGTAACAGGAACCCCAGCGTCTTTACCTCGGGGCAAAGACTTCAGTTTATATTCATATGCTGGATCAAGATCATTCATCATTGTGTATCAGCACGTAGTCTTTGAATTCAACAAATTCTCTATAGTTGTTGCTGGCATGTAACTGTTGACGTTCAAACTTGAATATAGAACCTGTGTGCCATTCTGCTACACCGTCTAGTTGTAAAAAATCCACAATTGAAGGTTGGCCCATCCAACAATTTCTCAAATCAAATTTGTTAGAGATTCGCGGCTGTGGTTGAAAACTTTTGAGATCAGTTTGAAAACGTTGGAATATTGCATTTAATCCTGACTGTGCTATTGCAGTTTCTTTCCATACCAAGGTCTTAATCCTTTGATCAAATGTCAAAGGTATCATTATGGTATGCCCTCGACAATCTCTTTCATCAGTATCGGTGTGTATTCCAACAGGGTAAACAGATCTTGAAAATATTATGGGAATCGAGTCTTTCAATGGATTTGGTAAAATCCTATTGACTATGCTCCTAACCAACTCTGCCACTGGGTATGAATTTATACTGACTCGCTCTTGTTGTATTAGTGACTCGGATTTGGAATTGTACAGTTCATGTATTTCGTCTGGATTAGTTAAGAGATAGGTATCATTGAATTCAACTCGGGCTTTTAACTCAGCAAACTCTTGTTGCAGGTGTGCTATTTCTTCGGCTGTGACTGCATTTTCAAAAACAGTCAGCATTACCAACCCTCCTGCTGACGGATAACATCTATCTCACGTGTCATAACGCCACGATTGTGCCAGTTTGAACGATAGTGATATTTGAAAAAACTACTTTGTTCTGACTCTAATATTGCCATGGGCAAATCTAATTGGGTGCCCAATTCAGGTCCCAGTTGATTGCTTAAAAGTCTCGGTTGGGAATCTTTCACTGTCGACCATAATTCTGCCAGAGCGGAAAAATCTTGAACCAGTGTGTAGTCCCAGGCAGTGAGCATAGTCATGTAAGTTCCTTGACGTGCACCAGCTATACACCATTCTCCATGTTCTGCATCTGCACCCACATTGTGCCATATGGTCAAATGGTCAAGGTTGCGTAGTATCTGTTTTTTAAATTCATCCAGGGTGGGCCTACGACCACGCTGTAAACACATTTTGACCCCTTCACGAAACCCGGCACGCCAAGCATGGAATGGTGATTGATTGGGATAGGTAGTAGAATAGCAGTCGTGCATGGGCCAGTATAGCGTATCAAAACAAAACTCTACTACAGTTTCGTCACGGCCGTCGGTGTTCTCGTGTGTGCGCATGTTGATCACATGCTCACGTGTCCATGATGAAAGTCCACCGTTGCCGTACATGAGTCCGTTCACATGATTACGTGCTCGCCATCGGAACACAGCCCGCTCATGTTCAGTTGTGGGAAAATCAAGTGTTTGATTAAAAAATGCTGGATCCGGGATATTATCTCCATCAACAAGGATAAATCGTTCCGTGTTACTTGTCCGGGCTGCGGCTTTGTGTGCCGCATCACTTCCTAGTACACCATCCACACGTTTGGCCCAAGGCACCATGTTTTTAATCCGGATCCAATATTGTTCTTTTTCGGGTTCATCATATGATAGATAAATGCAGTCTAGATCTGCTATGTCAATCGAATTCATGTGTTTTCATACTCCATGGTTGGTGTGGTTCAGTCAACGGCACCACTATGGCCACGTTGTTGGGATGACAAGGTGTACCCGAGTCTGCAGGTGCCAGTTTACGCACAGCTGATTTCAGTTCTATTAGACGACCTGCTTGTACTCGAACATTGAATGGTGCTCGTGCATAAGTTTCAGCATCAACGTCAATGTATGTACCAGGTAAATCTTCCATACTGTAGATTATTGGTTCACCTGACGCATTGTAGTACAAGCGCCACGACACCGGTGGAGGTTCCGGCATGGCATGCAAGATGGCCCAGAATTCTTCAGCGTTCATGGCGCCAATTCTTTACGTTGTAGTGAAATGCGCCACGTTGCATCACTGTATTCACTCGCAGTTCATAGTCACGATATTCGCAGATCAGTTCATCTACCCAAGGATCTCGCTTGGCGGCAATAATGTGTCGCTTCATGTGTATGATTGTGGGATAACTGGCAAACGGCATGGTACAAGTTTCTGGGCCAACAATGGTAGCCGCAATGGCATACACCACATCAGTCGACGGCGCATCTTCAGGGAACTTCAGCATGGTACGATATTGCGGCCAGTTTTCAAATATGTTGCGCACTGTCAAAAAGAATTCCTTGGCTGTTTGACTCAAGCGCCAATACGTTATAGCATTGTACACGTCCGGCAGGTTGTTGGCATCAAACACTTGGCGATAGTGCCTAGACTTGGCTCGCTGATCTTTCCAGTCTCTACAGCCAGTAGATACCACCACATCACGATGACGCAACAGGTTCCACCAGTGATCAACAGGGCTGGTGATCAACATGTCTGCTTCTAGTTTGATTGTTTCACGAAATGGTGTGGCGTAGAACACTTGCCAGTCATTGGCATAGGGATTTGCTGTGTCGATAGGAAACGGAAACTCACGCACATGATCAAACAGATGATCTGGTTCACGGACTTCATTGGTTAACAAACAGATCCGTGCGCTAGGATGCCAGTACTTGATGGTCTTGGCCAAGGTCTCACTGCAATTCACATAGTCTGTGTTGGCAGTATTGGTTGCTACTATTAGGTAGCCTTGTTCCTCAACAGGTTTCAATTATTTTCTCCAAGTGACTCTTGCCCATGGCATGAAAGTCTTGATGGTGTATAGTGGTCCAACGTGGTCGTTTGTCTTGATCCACATAATCTATTCTGTAACAATCTTTGCTGGTTCTGGTCACTGTGTGTTCAGGTGTGATGCTGGCCAGAGCCCAGGGTATGCTGTTGTATTCTAGCGTTTGTCCATTTACAATATTTAAGGCTATGCTTAGTGCATGATCATTGCGATAGGTGGAACTCACAATCTGATACAAATCTTTATAGTGTCGCCAATTGGCTCGAATCATTTGCATACAGTCAAATATCAATCGAGCATGAGTGCTCTTCTGAAACATCATCACAGTGGCCCAGGACATGGGTATCTTGTACTCGCCGTACTCATTGAGTTCTGCAAAGTTGTCTTGGCCGGTAATATCATAAGCCGAGGCATGTGCCAAAAACTCTTGATTGCTGTTTAATACTGTCTTTAACTGATCACTGGCCACAACATAGTCTGCATCTAGTACCAGGGTTTGATCCCAAGGACTAAGAGCATAGGCATCAGTTCTACCTGCGTTGTGCCATGTAACAGTTGCCGCATAATCCTCAAACCAACGTGTTCCTCCTGCATCAGATACGGCGCCGATGACTTGATCAAAGCCTCGAAGTCGCGGATCTTCGGGTGGGGCATCAGTGACCACGGCGGTAGGTATGTTGAGGTGCCTACGAATGTTTCTAGCACTCCATGAAGCCATAGCAACGTAGTTGGTTGATTCATTGTCAAAAGCAAATATTAATGCGCCTGTAGTCATCGGTTCTTGTTGAGGTTTTCATGTTCCACACGCCAAGCATTCATTTTTTCTTGCCAGCGAGCATGTGATAGAGCAAACAATTCTGGAACGTTCACACGCACAGGAGTTTCGTACAAGTCTAGTAGTACAACGTCTGTATCTTGGGCACAAGCCAACAACACACATTGTAATTCAGGTCCGGCTCGCCACATGCCGCCTGCATGAGCAAACAACATCCGGGCTTCGTATTTTTCTTTCAGGGTGCGTCGTGCGGCCGCATGATCGAATCTAGCCCGTGCATGGGCCACAAGTTTTTCAGTTTCCATAGATTTATTATACAAGAAAAAGAGGTAGAAGTCTACCTCTTGTGCGGGAGTTCTACCGATTAGGCTACACTAGCCGCAATAGCAGGTGTGCCCCACGAATTGGTCAGAGACGTGGTGCTTGGAGGAATGTATGTGACCAAAGTTGTTGGCGCTGTGCCTGAGATAGTGGTTGAAGGGCTGGCGGTTGCTGTGCCGCCCGTAATGTTCGCAGTAGCGCCGACTGTTCCTGTGCCGTCATCACTCCAGACAGTGCTCAAGGTCAACACAGTGGAACTGGTGGCTGTGGCCTGGGTGCGGATAAAATTGGTTGAATAAGGAGAAACTGTGTCATTGAGTTGGAAAATGGTAGTGGCTGAACCGGTAAGGTTGTACCAGCCTGTTGTGGTTGTCAAAGTGGTTTGTGTGCCTCCTGTGCCACTGAGTCTGGTGGTTCCGGTGTAACTTTGAGCCGCAATGGTCTGGGCCGCACCGGCCACACGACCAGTAAGATTGATAGTACCACACAGTCCAGAAAAGGTATTCCAGTCAGCATCAGCATCTGTGCCTGTGCTACTCTTGCCATACTTGAGGCGCACAATGCCTCCGGCGTTCCAGAAATAACGTGCCTGGTCAGCACTTGGGAATGTCACAGTGTGTGTAAACGTAATAGTCCAGGCTGCTTGGCCTGAGCCAGTGCCAGTGGTCTTTGACGTGGTGCCTGAGAACACACCATATTCTGTGCCCGATGCCACAGCGTTGCCGCGATTGGTTGTGACTGAGGTAATGTCGGTGCTCACATTGGCCAGGATAGCAATTAGATTTCCTGTGACAGGTGCGGTTCTTGATGTGAGAGTTGTACCTGTCTGCGTGCCTGTAGTGGCCAAGTTATTGACCAAAGTAGCCCAGTTTGTGGCTGTGACAGTTGCCGCCACAGACACAGTGGCAATGTCAGTTTGCCCCCATCCTGCATCACCTGATCCTGAGCTCCATACTCTATTTAGGCCTGCGGTGGTATTGCCTGCAAAGGTATTGTAGTCTGCGGCTTCTATTAATTCGCCTAATGAATAAGTCATTACTATTTCCTACTAGTTGTTGATGGTCACAATTGCTTCAATTGTACCTGGTTCTGGGGTAGTCTTGTCAACCAAGCTTCGTCCTATTACGTTGAATGCAGTAGCTTCTCCAGGCTGAGCTGCTCTCGCAATGCCTGCACCTGCTGAAACCAATCTATCACCTTTTTGTACAACACCTACAACTTTGACTGGCACACGTCCGGTCATTGCAACTGGAGGATGTGTGGTGTTTTCGCCTGCGCCACCGTTCATCAAGTATGCCGCTCTAGTACTTATTACACCAAACACGTTGTCACTTAATTCTCGAAGTGATCTGGTGATTTCGGCTGGGCCGCCCAATTCAACCACGGTGCCCGGCTCCAGTATTTCATCTGCCCAAAAACGTTCTGCCACGTCAGCATACAGTGCTGTGGTTGCTGTGGCAAAAACCTGGTCGAAATAACTACTGGAACTACCAATGTTGCCTGTTGCATTGGTACCAAGATGTGTGATACTGTTCACACCCAAGATGCCTGTTGTGCCCGAAGTGATCAAGTTGCCACCCGTAATGTTACCAGTGACTGAGATCAGGCCACCTGTCAACACGTTGCCGCCAGTGATATTACCAGTGCCAGAAATAATTCCTGAACCAAATATTACATTGCCACCTGTGACGTTACCGGCTGCAGAAACAGTTGTGGCATTTACTCTGTCAACAAATATTTGATTGAAAAAGTTTGTTGTGCTACCAATGTTGCCTATTGCATTGCTGCTACTTTTTGTGATGCTTTGTACGTTGGCTACGTTGGCAAACAGGGTGGTGGTATCAATCACAACCACATTGGCAGTTCCGCCAATGTTGATGGTTGCACTACCACCAGAACTACTGAACTTTATATTTGACGTGCCGTTTTCTATCTGGGCCGCCGATGCTGCGGCAGCAACGCCTGTCAGCTGGGATCCGTTGCCCAGGAAGAAATTACCTGCCACGTTGCCAGTGGCCGAAATCAAACCGGCTGTGATTATATTTCCACCCGTGACGTTGCCACTCACACTCACAGTTGCACCTGTCAACGTAGTTGCATTGACATTGGCTCCACCTAGAATGTTGCCACCCGTAATGTTACCAGTAGCACTTATTAATCCTGCGGTGCGTAAATTACCACCTTGTACGTTGGCAGTGGCACTGAGTGTTGTGGCAACTACCAATGTTGTGTTTACATTACCACCTGTAATGTTGCCAGTTACACTAGCAAAACCACCTGACAATATATTGCCACCAGTGACATTCCCAGTGGCTGTGATTATCCCGGCTGTGAGTAGATTACCGCCATCAATGTTTCCAGTAGCATTCGCATATCCAGCAATGTTGGCACCAGTGCCGGTAAATGTTGCCATCACAGTGCTGCTGTTTGTGGTAACGATCACGTTGCCCGAGCCAATCAAGTTACCACTCATGTTGGTACCTGCTGCATTGCTCATGGTCACACCTTTGAACACTGTGGGAAACAAGGTAGCGGTAGGAGCTGCCGCAGTGAATGTGGCACCATCGTTGTAAATGGCCACTCTATTGTTGTTTACATATATTGACGTGACAAAATGTGGGGTGGCACCAGAGTCGTTAATAGTTTCAGGAATGGCACCTGCTGTGCCACTTGCACTGGTGTAAGCAGGTCCAACCACTAAAAATGCCGCACCAGTGTATACATTCAACTGTTGATTGGTAGTGTCATACCACAGATCACCTTGAACATTGGACGAAGGAGCAGAAGCACTGGCAGTTGTGATTGACAGTGTTTTGAACGCTGTGCCATTGTACACGTTCAGTAGGTTATTGGTTTTGTTGAACCAAAGCTGTCCAGTCAACGGAGCTGCAGGGGCTGTGGTTTTTGCAAAATTTTCCAGCATCTGGATAAAATTTTCATCTAAAAATTCACCATAACCGGCGTAGTTTTTTCCCACCAACGTCACACTGCTGGAAGTGTTCACTGTGCCGTCGTTGACTGTTGCAAAAACGGCTCCGTCAGTAAGATTAATTGTATATGCCATGTCGGTTTCCTATTTCAATATTTATACCGTATTGATGTTGCTCAATGTCTGAATTCTCAGCGTGTAATCAATTTGAATTTGACGATTCAAACTTTTTTGCACAGGGTGAAAAATCACATGTGTTATCAGACGCAAATTGTCCGCCGCGCCGTTCCAGACCTTGAGTCCCAGCTCGTCAAACACAAATTCACCATTAAAATTGGTTGAATTATCAAAAGCCTGTTGTTGTGCTGGTTCTCCGTAGTCTAATAAACAACTCACCAGAATATCACTGTACACAGTACCTGCTGTGTGCAACACAGTCATGTTGTTGTTGATTGGATCAGTATCAGCTGCTGAATTATCGTTTACTACTTTTTGATAGGTTTGATTGTACAAACTGGCATTTTGTCCTGTGGTATTGGGCGGCAAATAAGTTATCACACCAGTGGGATCCACACTGCTTCCCCCGTTGCCAAACGCCATTTGATAGATATATCCTAAATTCCTGTCACTCAAAGTCTGCGCCATTGCTACTGAAATATTTTCATAGTTAATTGCATTGTGATCGTTGTAGAATATTTCACCGCTTGTGGGATCATAGATTTTGACATGCCCGGTAATTTTGGCTGGTCCAGTTTCAATCATGCTCGTCCCTCCACAATGGTTTTTTGTGTGTTTGGATCAAACACTCTAAAATATCCTTGCACATTGATGGTTCCAGTCTCGTTGGGTTTGGCGGGCAT
>Ga0181362_1000122_pt1 | contig 14508 bp, 17 predicted proteins | sample Su13NDMM110SN_FD_130095 | JGI IMG/M metagenome (GOLD analysis project Ga0181362, IMG submission 130095) | Freshwater viral communities from Lake Michigan, USA - Su13.ND.MM110.S.N | ecosystem: Environmental > Aquatic > Freshwater > Lake | place: USA: Michigan | collected 2013-07-16 | reverse complement strand
TTGGAGTGAATATCCATTCGTTTCCCACTGCTTCCATCGTGTAGTCTATCATTGGAATACGGAGAGTCATTTTTTTCTATAGTCGTATCCTATTTTGTCTCAGTCAATTTTTTTACCAGAGGATACGTGAGGCATAAAACCCCCTTGACCCTTCTACCTGAGCGTCTGCCTTGTGCCTTTTGCGATAAAGTGCTTGTCTCCGCTCTGCGACCTCAAACCCATCTTCCTCAGCGTAGATGATAAAGTCTTTGTAGCGTCTATCGCCAATAGAGGTAATATACTCTCCTTCTTTAGATAAAACATCAATCTTGTAGGGTGATTTGGTGGCAGGACGTATGACGACGCCCAGTTTGCGTGCTTGGAGTTTGTGATACGGTCTTAGATGATACATCTTTATATACACAATAGAATTTTGGATTTAAATTTAATTTACAGAGTTGAATATGTCTATTACGCCTACCATAGGAGATGGGTTCTATGTGACCCACAGCAGACGAGGCATACGGATGTCCCGCCGTTGTCTCAGTCAGGCACAGGCAGAAGAGTGTCTACGAAATATGATAGAGGACGAGGTGGTGGACTTGCCTCGGGTGCGATATTATTTCAACCGAGACAAAACGATGATACTGAAGAAACCCAACCTGACTGACCCGCGATGGAAGTGTCCTATGGAGCAATATTAGAGTCTAAGTATCGTTTGGCATAGTCTTTCTTTCTCTCTGCTCCAGTTTTAATCTTTTGAACAATCCCTTTGTGTCTCTTGTATTCTTCTTGTGCTTCTTTTTTAGACATCGCACAACCATAACTGATTTTGTGCTCCTTCGCATACTCTTTCAAAAAATCTGTCCAACGTGTCATATAGTTTAGAGATAGATTTCTATGATTACTATAATGCTCTGTCCCGAGACACATTACACGCCTATCCCGACCGTCGTGGAACTGCTCAAAGACGTAACCTTTGTCTCGGACGACGTGACCCTTGAACCCTGTGCGGGGCGAGAGAACCGTTTCTACAATCTCATTACAGGCAACAAAGAGCGTTGTGAGATTGATGATGGAATAGACTTTTTTAAATACACAGGTAGTCCTACCAAAATCATTACCAATCCTCCCTTTCATGACCAGAATAAAAAGAACATCTGTGTCTCAGTCATAGAGCACTGCCTCAAGGTCGCGACACGGGAGGTGTGGTTATTGCTGAATACCCAGATGTTTAACAGCATGACCCCGTGTCGCCTCCATAAGTATTTGAAGATGGGGTGGAAAATAACCTTTATCCGTATCTTGAATATCCCCTGCTGGTATGGGCGATACTTTTGGATTTGTTTTAAGAAGGGACACTGGGAAGGTCAGGAGGCAAAGTCGTTTCGTCTTTTCGCTTTGCCCGCCACTCCTTGTGATACGTAGGGTGGTCTTTGACCCACTTGGCATTGTATTCCGTCTTGTAGGCAATCTTGTCTTCAATGTATGCTTTGTTGTGATTCATCGTAGGTAATAATTTATCCATCCAGTATTGCTCACGTATCTGTTGCTGAATGTGGTTCTGGCACGGGAACTCTTCCAAAGGTTTCATTTCCCAGTTGTCCCAACCGCCGTTGTCTCGGATGGTTTTGTAAAGTTGTTGGTTGTAGTTTTTGTGGTCGGGTTTGTGGCAGATACACTTATGGAGTGCCTTGCGTTTAATGTAGTTGGTGGTTGAACCCACGTATCGTGCGACTTGTGTCGGGTCTTGACAAACAAAGTGATAAATCACGACCTTTCCGTAATCCATGGCAATCCTAGGCATCTTATACTGTCTTATAGATTGTCTTTAAATCCTATTACCAAAAATCTCAATGTATATCAATGGACGATTGCCGAGACAAAGTAGCGGCGTTGAAGTGGTGTATGGCGTTGACGCCCCAGAAGTGTGACCCGTTGCTGATGGATTTGTCTAGGTGCTTCGCAAAACATCTGTCTATCTAAATGCGAAGGTTGAGACAAGCGTGTAGGTCGTTGGGACACTGGTTATACATTACGTCAAACTCAGTCTATAACCGTGTGGTCATATGGTATGCCGAGACAAAGAAACTTAAATGAAAAAGGTTCGCCTCCTTTTTCATAGCATTGCTTCACTCCATGTCCATATTTCGCCATAGAATCTGAAAGACGGGTTTTTGGAATTTAGGTAGGTTCCAATCGTAATACGCCAATTCAGGAAATTCCTCCACAAAGTGGTTGTAAAGGAAGTTCCAATTCTTTTTGTAGCAAACGGGACAGCGTAAGAGTAAGTCCAATCGTGGTCGGGGCAGGTAGGTGAACCAATCGTCGTATCCCCGACAATCATAACACATATGACCATCAGCACAACTCCCGCAGTTAAATTCGGTAAACTTAGTCTCAAGGCACATACAGCATTCAAATTTTGTATCCATGGTGTCTACTCAAAGACGATACATTCAATTACTTACCTAAATTCCCGTCAATTTTTTTTGAAACCCCAAAAGTCTTAAATAGTCCCAAATAGTCCAATGAAAAAGGGGTTGCCCCCAAGGGTCTTCATTCGTCTGGAACATAGGTGTCAGGTTTGTCTGCTTGGTAGATGGCAAAGTATCGCACTGCCCATCGGTGATGCTCCTCGCGGTCGCGGTGGTCAACAGGGTCAGGAAGGTTAGAGGTTGCCCACAGTTGCTTGATTACCTCAATGTCTTCGTCTTTGAGGCGAAAGTAGCGTTCTGCCGCATAGTAGCAGCGGAAAGCGTGGTTCCAATACTGTCGCGGTGACTCGTTTGTGATGCGACTCCACTTGGACTGAATGAAGGTGTCCATGCGGATTTTAGTAATCACTAGCATGAGCGAGTCATGAATGAGTTCGTCGTCAGTTTTGAGCATTTTGCTTTGGGTGTTCATTGTCTCGTGAAAGACTACACATTCAATTACTTACCTAAATTCCCGTCAATTTTTTTTATCCCCAAAAGTCTTAATCCAATTCATAGAACTGGTCAAACCCCTTACGGAAGGGTTGTTTAGGATTGTCCAAGTCCAAAAGCAAGAATGACGTAAAGTCTTGTGTGGCGTCCTTGTAGAGTTCCATCGCCTTGTCTTTGGAAATGCCAATACTAAAGTCCTTGATTATCATCTGAAGGTTGCGTTGACTGGAGACCTGCTTTAAGATGATATAAGACACGTTGTTGCGAATCATCTTGGGAATGGCGTAAAAGGATTGGGAGATGTAAACCAGACTGACGCCCTTCTTACGTGCCCGAATGAAATAATCACAGATAGGTTTTTGCTCTTTCGCCGATTGGTTGACAAGGTCGTCCATCACAATCAACGAGTTCTGGTCGGAATGGAACTCTTTGAGGTCTGGGAGACCCTTCTCGTCAAAATTCTCAATGGAGACATTCCCATGCTTTCCGCCTGTCGCATCATACAGGTATTGGTAAAGGGGTTCGTTCTTGTCCTTCGTGATGATACAGATGCGGGTGAAGGTATTAGACATGACTTTGATAAGGTTCAGCAGTGTGCTGGTCTTACCTGTGCCCGACGCCCCAATAATGAGCATACGAAACGGCACTTTGATGTGGTGGATTTTGAAATTGGGATTGTGATTGTCCTTCATATACTTTTTGACGCCCTTGTGTTCATAAAAATTGGTAAGGGATGCCATCTATACTATACGGTAGAGGATTTCTCAACCTATACTATATGTCTGTCTCGCCATTTCCCGACCCAAGGACAACGAAGTTTATTCCCGAGGCGTGGCAGTGGATTGACCTTTGGAAGAAGTTCAGGAACTTTATTGTGTCCTACCCTACGGCACAAAACGCGACGATTAACTTTCTTGACCCAGTCTTTTTGACCACACGAACCGCTTTGACCCAGTTGGCGGACACGGCATATGCGACGAGCGAAATTGTGGCGTGGGTGACTGCGAATGTGACGCCTATTCTTGGGTCAGCATTTACCTCGGCAGTCTTACAGTATTATTTTGGAGGGATAAGGGTTGCGACCATTGACCCTTTGACGGCAGGAGCAACGCTTGCGATTGGGAATGGTGCGACAACGAACAATGTCAATATTATGACGGGTTCAAACACAGGCACACTGACTTTTGGAGCATCTACGAGCACGCTTACACTGAACACTCCTTTTGAACCAATCTATTCCCCTATATTCACATTAGGGCAGATTGGATTTATCCTTCCTACTACTTTTATTACAAATGACGGATTAAGTGGAGGAGGACATACCAGTCTTCGTTCTATCGTCATTCCTGCTGATGGAATTTATATGTTGAATGGAGCAATGATTGGACCAGGAACAAGTGCTCCCTTTTCTTACCCTACGACATTCTACGGTTATAATTTTTCAACTGTGGGACCCAATCCTGCCAATGTAGATGCCAATTTTATCTTGAGACAAGTAACAGGAATACAAATCCAAACTAACAGAACAACTCGTTGGTCAACAACCTTTACTATAGCAGCACGATTAACCGCGGGAACCATTTATTTTAATGGTAGGTTCCAGAACCCTTACACAATGGGTTCAAGTGAAGTAAAGGTTATGCGTATTGCTTAGGCAAGTCTAACTGCTCTAAAGAAAAAGGAGGTAGACGCCCAAGAACCCGCAGCACTGGATTGTCCAATAAGATAGTAAGTTGTAGCGGTTGTATTGATTATAATACTGGTCATACTAACAATTGCGTTGTTTGACCCTGTTGCCATCGTCTCTTGTGATGTAGCACCCACCAAAGTTGCTGGGGTTGTATTTAGACCGATTGCTACATAAGAACCTGCTCCTCCACGACCTACTGAACCTGCGATTAACCATACACCAATCGGCAAACTGGTCATCGTTCCAACGGTGTATGGAGTATCTGCGACGACGGCACCACTTGCTGTAAATGTCCCGTCTACAATATGCCCGATTTTGCCCGCTCCTGTCCCTGCTGCGGAATACGAATAGTTCGGGGTCAGTGGAATATTCAAACGCGTCGTAGAACCGCTTGAACCCAAGGTCAGTGTGCCCGTGTTTGACCCCGTCATAATATTGACATTGTTGGCGTTGCTTCCAACTCCGTTTCCAATGTTTAGTGTCCCGCCCGAAGTGAGAGGGTCAATGGCGTTTGTGACCATACCCGCATTAAAGGTCTGGAGAGCACCCCAAGTCTGGGTATTCTTCGCGTTCTGGACGAACTGGGCGGACGCTGCCCGAGTGTCGCTGGTCGCAATCGCAAGGGTCGGCACGGTAGGAGCGACAAGGAAGGTCACATTAGGTTGTGCGGTAGGAAAGGTCACAAAGTTATTGTCTAGGAAATTGATTTCGTCTTCCGTCAAAGGCGTTCCATCTTCCCACGCCGAAGGATTAAACTCGGTAGTCCGAGGATTGGGGAAGGGTGTCTCTGCCATATAGTATACATAGAGAATTGTCAACCTATACTAATGACGACTGAGTTCCAACCACGGGAACGATTACCGTTTTATATTCCTGAAAATTGGTTGCCTATAGACTTTAACACGGCAGCAGGGTCAGGTTCGTTTATCAACTATCCCACGGCACAGACTGCCAACATTTCTTTTCCAGGGACAATCCTTTGTTCAAACTTTCAGTCCTTTGCTCCCACTGCTGGAATGAACTTGTTTAACAACAGCACCACAGGTAATATCCAATTCGCCAACGCAAACGGATACACGGGAGGGATTGTGATTAATGCGAACAACACTACCCCTGTGGCAAATCAAACCATCATTGGAACTAGTGCTCGTGCTTGTGTCGCCCCACTCCTCCATACAACCGAAATCTATGGAACGGGAGCGTTTGCGGGTCAAGTGACTGTGAACGCAGACTTACAAGTCGCATCAGGGTATGGAGTTTACGCAAACGCTTTAGAACAATACCTAGGGGGGATTTTAACCATATGTGGCAACAATGGTGTGAGACTGGACATAGGCACAGGTGCTTCCCGACCCGACGATATTAACATTGGAACCGATATGACATCAGCAGGAACCATAAATATAGGAAGCACCGTATCATTGATTAATATTTACGCCAAGTTACAGTCAGGTCTACGATTGGACTATCTATACTCTACCTATTCAGGAATAGATACTTATATGGGTGGGTATAAAGAAGGCACTTATAATACCTCAGGAACATTGTCTCTAAACACAACACAAGTCCGCGTCGTAGGAAGCATAAGCAGTCTTCTAAGTGTTGGTATGTATCAAGTCAATGTCCATTCAACTATATCAACCTCTACGCTCAATCCTTATTTAGTCTATCAGGTTTATCTCAAAGTTGGAGCACCCGCTTGGACAAATGGTGCTCTTCGTGGAACATCGGGAACAGCGGTTGCCTCTCTTTTAAAGTTAAACCGAAATCCAACCACCAATGTAGCAGATTTATTTACCCTAGATATGTCAGGATTACTCACTATATCCACAAAAGCATATATCGCGATTACAGTTGGAAACGCAGATTTAACGGTGTCTCAAAACATTACCACTACAGATACATACATAAGCGTAACACGGGTCGGTTAATCCACAGGTTGTGGTATTTGTCTCAAGTCTTCTGTCATCTCTACCTCCACATTACGATGGACTTCTATACAACCCCAACACAGTTTCAATTGGTCGCACTTACTCTTATACATCAGGGCAAGAACCGCAAGAATAAATCCGCCCGTGAAGGTATAGAACCCCGCCCAGAAGGTCTCGCTCAGTTCCATTACTATAGTGTTCTAAATTCTCTTGTTATAACAATGAAGGCACAAGGAACCAAACGACGAGGCAAAGGCATTTTCCAAGATGTCCGAAATAAGTTTGAGAAGATTACCAAGGGCGTCCAGAAGCAGGCGGTAGACTTCCGAGACAAAGTGGTGGACGCGAGCACGGAGGCGGTCGCTTCTATCACGGCGAAACCAACCAAGGTGTCAGCGAAGGTGCGGGGTATTCTCAAAACGATGGGGGACAAAACCATTGTCTCGGCGGAGGTCGTCCGCAGTCCTGTCCAGTCTATTGTCCAGCAGGCGATTAACTTTGTCTCGGGTGGGGAATTTAAGAAAGCGATTGCCGACAAACCTTACGACGATATTTTTCACTTGATGATTGTATTAACACTGGAAGATGGTAAGAAGTATTCTCTAGAAAAGAATGCCATTATTACCTTGCGACCTACGAAGGGACGTAGTGGCGAGAGTAGTCCTGTCTCGGTTCCCGCTGGACTGACCCTGAACAAAGCACTGGAGAAGACTGCCGAGGCAATGGGCGACGCCTACGCGACTTACTCCGCCCGAGACAACAACTGCCAAGACTTCATTCTTGCCTTTCTCAAGTCCAACGGAATGGGAGATGCTGCGGACTATACCTTTGTCAAACAAGATGTCAAGACGCTCTTTGGTAAGACAGACTTCCTTCGTAAGTTTACCAACACAGTGACGGACATTGGGGCAAAGGTGACGACTTTAATAGAAGGGGAGGGCACAAAATCTCAGGGTAAAGTAATGAACGCTTGGATTAAACACGTGAAAGATGTTGCTGCCAAGAAAGGGATTTCGTATCGGGACGCCCTTCGCTCCGCCGAGACAAAGGCGTCCTACAAAAAGGGTAAGGGGTCATGTATGGAGGGAGAGCATCATATGCCTGAGATGTCTCTAGTAGTGGAGAAGGTCAAGCGGGTGCGTAAGGGAAAGGGTATGCCCACGATGGAGTCTTCTCAGGCAATGCTCGCACAGGAAGAGCAGGTTCGCGACCTTGCCCCTGTCGTGTTGGAGGAACAAGTCAAGGTCGTCCGTCGTCCTCGTAAACCCAAAACCGTGATGTAAGAAAGTTTGGTTATAGTATATGAGGACAGTCAGCAACAAGGCATACTTGAAGCAACTCAAACTCGCAATAGCGAACGACAAAAACATCGCACAAGCACGCAAAGGATTAAAGGTTCCTTTGCCTGTCCAAAAACAACCAGACCGTGTCTCGCTTGACCCGCTGGAGAACCGAGCACAGGCGTTTAGTAGTCTTTCCTCTGTCTTAGGACAAACACGAGCGGAGGCGTTCCTTGTGGGACAGACTGACGCAGACGTCATGAAACTGAATATTTATTGGAATGACCTCAAACCAGTCTTAAGCAATAAGATAGGACTAACCAAAACCTACTTTGACCGTATCCTCAACCGACTATAAAATGTCGCCTTAATCTATAATGCTTGTCCGTAATTTACGCAAGACAGGAGATTACCAGCGTGCCATCTTATCGCAGGACGAGAACCTTCGTATGGCGATTGCGAACGACCGCAATGTTGCTCAAGCGAAGGCACAGGCGAGAATGGGTATGATGCCCGAACTCACTACACAGCAACAGAAGAGCAAGGAAGAGGAACTGACCGATTTGGTGGCGATTAAAGCGAAGGCACAGGAGAACTTGATGTCGTTGTATCCAAAAGAGACCGTTGCCAAGTTTATGGCGGGACTGACGAAAGACAACATGACTTATCTCAATGTGTATTGGAATGACCTCAAACCCGTGTTTAAGAACAAGACAGGTCTAACCAAGACTTACTTTGACCGTATTTTGACCCAGCATATCCAAAACATTACAGACAGTCGGGGTATGTCTACTCGCCAGTCTATGGGTTGGGATAGTCCTTCGCTCAATGAAGTAGCGGAACTGAACCAACTGGGGTTTAAGTTTTTGATGACGACTCCGATTATCAGCAAAATTCTTACGAAACTCAATGTCCTCGCCAATGCGTCAAATTCCGATAGTCCCAAGGCAAAGCGAACCCGAGACAACTTGCTAGAGTTTCAGGGTAGTTTGCCTACCCCGCTGATGATACAGAAGGCGAGTGAACTGTCCGAGGCACAAAAGCAGGTCTTTTTCCGCGACCTTATCTTGGCATTTCGTGGATTGTATGTGCCTGATGAAAATACTTGGAATACCGCAGAGGTAGGAGATACAAACAAACTACAGGCAGCAGTTGACCGTTTGTTCCAACCTATCACGGCATACAAGAAGGGAGAACTACAGAAGATTTACTCCGTGGTAGGAGGACGACCAAGAGCGTAATATAAAATGTTTTTCTAATATATATGCTGGTTAGGAACTTACAAAAGGTCGGGGACTATAAAAAATCTATCCTTGCCCAAGATGAGAACCTTCGTCTTGCCATCCAGAATGACCAGAATGTCTCGGACGCCATCAAGAAGGCACGGGCGGGGATTAGACCTGACCTGACGGTCAAGCAGAACCGCATACCCGAGCAAGTCCTGACCGATGTGATAGAGATTAAGGAGAAGGCAATGAATAATTTACGGTCTATCTTTAGCGAGGAACAGGCGAAGAAGTTTTTGAACGGCGACGGACGAACCAAAGCGTTGACCCAAGACGACCTAGAATACCTGAACATCTTTTGGGAAGACCTCAAACCTGTTCTCCAGTCCAAGACAGGTTTGACCCTGAAGTTTTTCCGAGACATCTTGAAGAAGTCTACGGCGGGGCGACGGGCGAACTACGGGTTCTATACAGGACGCACGACTCCTGCCAAGTCCTCTGTCATTAACACCACAGAAGAACTACTGAAGACTGTTCCCCCGATTGATATGTTGAGGGCAGCGAACAAAAAGGCAGCATCTATCGGGCAGACTATTCCTGAGGGGGCATCTCTTTCCAAAGACCTATCTAAACTGATTGGGAACTTTCCCACGGGCGGAGACAAACGCCTACTCAAGTTGGAACAACTATCTTCTCAGGATAAAATGGATTTTTATAAGCGGTTCCAGACTATCTTTGAAGGATATGACCCTGACGTGGAGAAGTGGAAGAAGGCGAATATGAAAGACGACATGGACTTTGTGAACGACATACGAAACCTTATCCCTGACATGACTAACTTTGAGCGTGATTTTAAACAACTTGATGCGGACTTGATGGCAGCACGTGAGGCAATTACTCTTGCCCCTGTGCCTGTGCCTGTAGCACCTTCTGTGCCTACTGTGCCTTCTGTGGCAGAAGCGAAAGACGAACTACAAGAACCTTTACCCGACATTAAACCAGAAATTATTCAACAAGAAGCAAAAGAGACCTTACCTACCTTACCTGATGAACCCAAGGCAGCGATAGTAGAACCCCAATATAAAAAAGAAGATGACGAACCTTACGACATTATGTCTGCGATTGAAGGAATGTTAGACCCTGAAACAGCATTGGTCTTACAGCAGAGTAGGAATGACCTTTTGTCTCAGCAAGAAGAACTCGTAGTCGCAGATGACATCCTCCGAGTCAAAGAAGCAACCCTTATCCAGAAAATGGTGCGGGGCAAAAAGGCAAAGGCAGATAAGGAAGCGAGACTACAGAAGATACAGGAGGCACGAACCTTTATCCACGATAGGGTATTTGACGCAAGACAGGCACGGGCAATGACGCGTGATGACCAACAAATCAAACGAGACGAAACCCAGTCACAACTGTCTAGGATGGGCGTAAACCGAAATCAAACCTTACCTCCTCTCATCTTGTTTGAACCTGAACCTGAACCGCAAGTCTTTACCCCACCTGTTGTTTTAGAGCGAGACACTTCCCTTGATGTATTTAATACAACTCAAACAGATGTAGCAAAAGGACGAGCGTTTATGAAGATAGACGAACGTGAGAAGAAAAACCTAGAGCGTATCGCAGCGGAATACGCAGCGAAGGAAGCGTCTATTCGTGAGAGGGAAACCGAAAGTATGGCGAAAGAAGAGCAAACCCAGCGTTTGATAGAACTAAACCAATTACTGAAGGCACAGGCGACGACCAAGAAGGAACAGGCACGTCTACGACGCGAGAGCAAAGACTTGGAGGCACAATTAGAAGCAGAGCGTAAGGAACGTGAGTCACAAGAATTACAACTCAAAGCAGCGGAGACAGACCGTAAGTTAAAGGAGGCAGCAGCGGAACGTAAGGCAAAGAAGGAACGGGCAAAGAAGCGGAAGGAGATTGAAGACCGTGTCATTCCTTTGGAGGAGGCACCCGTAGAAGCGGAGACAAAAAAACTACCCCCAAAATTGTCTCGGTCAGTCGCCTTTACCCCACAGCGAGGCACACTGAAAGAGGAGCAAACTCGTCTAATGAACCGCTTACAAGAATTGGGACGATTACCCAGTAATTTTTATCTAAAAACCCCAAAACAACAAAGTATTGATGATATAAAGTCAAATGCTATTTATAGTGTCCAAGCAGAATTAGACAAAGTCAATGAGGCACTTGATACAATAGACAAAGAAGAGGAGCGTATCCGTGAAGTTGAAAAGGAACAACAACAACGAGATAGGAACCTTATGTTTTTTGAAGAGATGATGGCGATGCCCACAACCACGTTGGAAGAGAAAGAGAATAAGGCAAACCGACTTGGTTCGTGGTTAGGGAGCAGTAGGGAAAAATACTTTCAACCTGAGGTCATTCAATCGGTCAGAGATGAAAAAGACGCACTTCGTGATTTTCTAAGCACCAAGCGAGAGGACGATTACCAAGCAAAGCAGTTCCTCCTAAAGAAAAACATATCTGTCAAAGACCAGCGTATCTTAGATAGGTTTGACGACGCATGGAAAGAATTGGGACGGTCGCCTACGGATGTAGACTTTGTAGGGTTCAAGAATAGTCTTCGGAAAAAGTATCTCTTTTCAAGTGAATGGTTAGACCCTATCCAAGAGTTCCTCCAAGATGAAGCAGACCGACAATGGGAACAACGAAACTTTGAACGATTACAGCAAGACCGTTTCCAATACAAGTCCGAAAAAGACAAAGCAGACCTATTACAGTTTGAACTACAAATGAGGGCAAGAAAAATGGCGGATGACGCCATTACCGCACAGATGTTAGAGTTAGAGGCACTACGTGATGAATCAGACCAACAAGATGCGGATGCGTTTGACCGAATGAAAGCAGCAAATCCTGACTTTGAAGACTTTGCCAATGCGTTACGTAGAAGCGTCAGTCGTAGTCGTAGCAGTATTGGGTCGCCACGTAGTTTTGGGTCTACGATGACCCCAGGGTCTGAACCTTCCAGTCTTGGGTCTGAACCTAAACGTGTAGTGGTCTCACCTTATAAACCCCGCCCAAGAAGACCTGACCGACAACAAAAACTACTGGCAATTATGGAAACCCCCTCCGCCCAAGTGTTGTCCGCAGAAAAGAAGAAACTGTCTGAAGATGAACTACGCTCACAAGAACGAACGCTCATTGCTGAGAAAAAGGGTATGATGGAAAGTCCTTTTAGAAATGACGTAGATGACCAGCGGATAGAGGTAGAACTCGCAGTGATTCAAGATGTATTAGTCAAGAGGTTGTTTCGGGCACCTGCTCCACCAAAACGCCCAGAAACACCTACTGTAGGAAAGAAACCCCGAACTTCCGCCCCACCCCGAGCACGCCCTTTAGAAGACCTACTGGCACCTATAGCACGGTCAGACCAAGAACCTTTTAGGGAGATGGCACCATCACCCTCTCCAAGGTCACAATCTGCTCCTTCTCGTAGACCCTCGCCTTCCGTTCGCAAACCTTCTCCACGCGACCCATCAGAACGAGCGTCCTCACGGCGAAAGGCCCGTTCAGAAGGTCTATTGGAAGAAGAATTGGCACAGTTGTCTCCAACGGAACGGGCAGCGAGAGAGCGTGCTTCTCTTGATGCCATACAACGCATGAGTGAGTCCGCAAGTAAACGACGACCTTCTCAACCTGTCGTAGAGGCGGAAGACCCTTATGGGTTTGAGTTCACTGTGCCCAAATTCAAGATGCCTCCCGAGAGGAAAAAGTCACAGAACTTGGGACAAGTTGCGAGGGGTCGTTTGTCAGACATACAGTCAGAGATGCGTTCTAGTAGTGTAGATACACCACGTGATACATTACAACGAGAAAGTCCTAGACCTAGGTTTAATCCTATACCCTCTTTTAAAAGACTACCTGCTCCTAAGACCCCCTCTCCTCCTAAAACCCTAGAACAAGTATTAGACATACAACCAACAGAGCAAATCCGTGAGTCTATCTTGGAGCGGAAGCGTGAGGAAGCAAGCAGGCAAATCGCAGAGGCAAGGGCAAAACGATTGTCCGAAGGCAGAGGACTGAAAGCGAAACCTAGAACCTTTATAGAGTTTGGTAAGTTTAAACTGAATGAGAATATGTTAGAGGAAGGAACCCTCCAAGTCAAGACCCTGAATGGGTCGCCTGTCCCCGCCTTTAGCAAGAAGGTTGCCATCAGTGATACGCTCCAGTCTATCCTCATGGACTTGATTGAGACAAAGAAGTTGCGTGGTGTCTCGGATTTAGATGACGAGGAGCGACGCATGTTAGAGACCCTAATTATCAAGGCAGGACTGGCACACGGTCTAGGAGTCAAGAAAGTCCATCAGTCTGACGAAGATGCTAAGAAAGTGAAACGCTTTGACCTAGTCAGGGGCATTTATGATGCGGGCAATAACTCTATGGAAGTCATACACGAACTACGTTCCCTTATCCTTTACTTTATCAAGACCAAGCGACTGGATAGGAAAGCAGGAATAGAGGCACTACAAGAACTACAATAATCTTATTTGCTTCCAAAATAAAAAAGTAGCAAATAAAAAGGAAGCAAATAAGAAAATTAGATTACAATAACAATAAGATTTTCTCCCACAGTAGGTTATACTCTCTGACCTTCCTCTTACTATGTAGAATGAATAGATAAGGAACAAGGTCTTGTCTACCTATCATAGGACATAGTTTAGAAAGTAGGAAGGAGTAGTTAATCATGTTGGTCTTCTTCCTTACCTTAATGTAAGCGTGCTCAACCTGTTTAAACAGTCTACATAGTCTTTCCTTTTCTTGTTGTAGTAGTGTAGGTATAGCAATACCCTTTTGTCTCATGATTTGGTAAACACAGGGATAGAACTTTTTAAGACGATGTTGATGTAGTCTAATCCGAATGTCCTCTTGGTTGGTCAAGTCCTTACACACGTCCATGACCTCGTCAGGGATAAGCACCTTATCACAGAGTTCATCTATCTTCTCTTTGAAGTGTGTCATCTTATCGTAAGGCGATGATGGAGACAAAGGTCTGTCCTTATACTCTACAAAAGGGTCAACGTATCCTCGCTCTATCCTATGGCAACGGGCACAGATATACACACCTTCGTCTAAGCAATAGATGTGAGGGCACTGGGTTGGTTCCTCATATACAGGAGGGAACTCTTTAAGGAACATATCAAAGACCCTGTCCATCTCCTTCTTGTTCATTAAAATACTCACAGATAATCCTTTAAGCAAATCCTACGCGTATGTATATGGACGAAGACTACTTCTTCGTGGAGGACGAGCATAAGTATTTTAACCTACAGTCCTACATAAACTTCTGGATACTCTTCGGATTAATCTACTTGAAAAACATAGACCATTACAGGAGAATTGTGCCGCCGTAAACTAATGTAATAGATTATTTACAGTATATATATAAGAAAAGGATTAGATTATATACGATTTACATTGTTTACAGACGGAAGTTTATAAACTTCCGTC
>Ga0181362_1000121_pt1 | contig 14526 bp, 18 predicted proteins | sample Su13NDMM110SN_FD_130095 | JGI IMG/M metagenome (GOLD analysis project Ga0181362, IMG submission 130095) | Freshwater viral communities from Lake Michigan, USA - Su13.ND.MM110.S.N | ecosystem: Environmental > Aquatic > Freshwater > Lake | place: USA: Michigan | collected 2013-07-16 | reverse complement strand
TCCTGCATCGTCACCTGAGTAAAGTTCACCGTGCCGTTGGCGAGGGCCGTGGGGACAGGGTCAGAGCCTGCGACGGCGCTGATGACCTGGGTGAAGTCCTGAAGGTCAATCTGCAACTGCACGGGTGCTGTTAAAACATCCGTCGGGAACGGGAGCGCACCACCGGAGAGCGCAGGGGAGGAGTGGGGGAGACGGAGGTAGATATAGCACGTACGCTTCACTGGGTCAGCCCAGTCCGCCGTGGAGGTCATGGCCTGGCCGCCCAAGAAGAGCATCTGCTGTTTCTTACCCGAGTCCTCGCACAGGGCAAGGGTCTGGATAAGGTTCTGCTGACCCGTAATGTAGTATAATTGTGAGCTTCCATAGCGATATCCTATGCGCCTCAGGAGGGAATAGCCCCAACCTAAAGGAAGAGCAAGACCCACACCGCCACCGCCGCTGGGCTGGGGGAGCTGGATGGTCAGGATAACCTCCGCAAGACCCTCATTGGGGTTGAAGGTGACCGTGGAGCTGGAGTTGGAGCTGAGCGACTGGAGGCCCTGGAAGAAACGATTGTCCTCTACCGTGGCGTGGCACTGCTTCATGCTGTTCTCCTTCCCTGCGTAGAAGGTGTCAATACACTCCCCGGGGCGGATGGATTGCTGGACGTTCAGGGCAATCTCGGCTTGCATCTTATACTTGGGCCTTAGGTTTTATTCGCGGATGTTTTGAATAATAGTTACCCTAGTTAGAAATGGTTCATAAAGTTGCAGAGCCGAAAGTCTCTATGGCCTCCGTTCAGGAAGGTGCGCCCAAACGTCGTTCTAAGGCTATGGCCAGTGCCGGGGCCAGAGCGCCCCACGTCCGGGGGGATGCTGTCCGTAGCGCAGTTCATGCCGCCCCGGCCCCCAAGTCTTCTGGCTATTCTTCCAAGCCCTCGGGCCAGGCGGCACGTCGGGGTCAGGCCCCCCCTGCCACCAGCATGGTCGGCTCTATGCATATCATTGAACACCCCCAGAGTGGGAAGGAACGTCACGGCGGGATTCCGGGCATTATCTCCTCTACGTCTCTTGGCCCTGCGCAGAGGTCGCGCCTCGTGTCGGGTATCATAGAGTGTCCCATGGTAGGTCAGGCTGTCGGTGGAGCAGTCCATTCCATCATGGGTCAGGACTCTACGGCTTACAACGAGGGCATGGTCCACCTGCGCGGGTCGCATTTCAAATAGGCTCTGCCGACGAAAAAAGTGAAAGCCCGGGCAGCCGGGTATCCTGCTCATAGAATACAGCACAAGAGCAGTATTCTATAAACAGAAATGGAAGCATCCGCAAAAGCCGCAGAAATGGAAGTCTATGCCAAGGCAGAGGCCAAGAGACTGGAGAGGAACCGCAAGGCGCGGGAGCGTTACGCTAACAAGAAGGCCGCAGAGGCCTATGCCCACCATCAGGCTCAGGTGGCCGCGGGCTTCACGCTCTGCACCTGCTGCTGCGACTGGTTCCGGGCAGCGCCCTGGGATGACTCTGTACTCTGCCACGGGTGCTACATCAAGAAGCAGGTGCGCCTGGCTACGGCTCTGGGCATTCCCCTGACCGTGGACGGCCACGACAACAAGTGCGCGCTCTGCAACAGTCGGTTCCCCGACCTCAAGCAGGAAGATGGCAGCTGGATCCACGCGGACTGCGCCTAAGAATTCTCTGGCCCAAGAGTAATGAACATGGAAAGCATCACCAGTTCAACTTTTGGCATCGCAGAACTCAAGAAGACTCTTATCAGGATGATGGCCGAGCCTAGGGAACTCAAGGCCCCCCTGATTCAGCAGATTCTGCAGGATATTGTGAGAACCCGGAGTGAGTTACAGCTTCTAATGTCAAAAAGGTGATGGGGGGCAAAGCCTACCCCACAAGCTGTAGATAGCACTAAGACGTTATCTACAAACAAGATGTCAGGAACTCCTCACGCCGTGTTTATGAAGATGGAAGAAGGCCAGTTTGCGAAGTGGGAGGCCGAAGCAGCTGGGAAGCGCAAAGACATGAAGGCTCTCTTGAAGAAGATGCACAAGAACCATACCTTCGCAATAGAAAATCTGGTCATTGCATCTGGGCCGGGCTACTGCGAAGAGTTTGAAGGATGGCGTGCGAAGGGTGTAGCCGAAGTCATGGGCTTCATGGTCTACAACCCGCACCAGACCAATGGCAAGTGGGGCGGCTGGAACAATGGCTCTATGGGGTCACGCTGGTGTGATGTGCGCCTGAAAGGGTATGACGTCCGCCTAGTGTTCTATTCGCGCAAGTATGACGCTGAGTTCTTCACGAAACTCGGCGTCCATGCAAAGGCAGAGGTGGTCATCCTTATCACCGATTACTTCCAGGGCAAGGATGAAGACGGCCCCCATGAAAGCTGGAAGCTCTAGAACTCATCTTCTGCGACAAGCTCTGCAATCTTGTCCTTGAAGTAGGCCAACACCTCCTTTTTGGCGGGCTTCTCTGCAATGATAGTGGCCAGCCGGGTTTCCAAATCGTCACCGCCGAAGGGATGTTTGCCGTCGGCCGTGCCATGCTTGGACTTGGCTTTCTTACCCTTCTTGGGTGCTGTTCCTGCACCCCCCATAGCCTCCGGTACCGCCGACTGAATAAGAGTTGCCTGTCGTCTTACAAAGTCGCTTAAGAACTTGTTGTCCATCTTACTTTATCCAAACATAATCTCTACACCGTTTAGCATGGAAGCAAAACCTTTTGACTCAAGAGCCTTTGGACTCCCCTTTCGCAAGCTGGATAGTATAGACCTTCCGGCTGGGGGGGGCTGCAGTTTTGGCCTCATCGGGAGTACACGGAGCGGGAAGAGTACCGCCATGATATATCTGTACGAAAAGTTCTTCACGCGCCACATTACCGTTATGACCACCGGGTCTATCCAGGCTGACATCTACGGCCCCCTCCGTAAGAACTGTGCCATCAGTCCCGAGTTCTACCCGGAGCTTATCAAAGAATCCATGATGCTCAACCAGAAGACAAAGAACCACTATCCCATTCTGCATATTCTGGATGATATGTTGGATGGCAAGAATACCAAGGCGCTCTCCAAGCTCTTGACTATCGGCCGTAACTCTGCACTGAGTACTATCATCTGCGCACAGGAACTAACAATCCTCAACTCCATCGGCCGTACGAACTTGAACTATATCTGTTGCTTTCGCCTGAACTCGGATATTGCCGTAGAGAAGGTTGTTAGGAGCTGGTTGCGTCACGTCCTGCCCGGCAAGACCATAGAAGAGAAGTGCGGGGCCTACAAGCTCCTCACCGCCGACCACCACTTCATTGTGGTGGATACTCTGATGGATGAAGTGTTCCACTGTAAGCTGGACATATAGTAGGAATGCGCCTCGTGAGTATTGTCAGAAGCCCCAATCCGGCCAAGAAGTGGCGGGCAACGTTTGAGAAAGACGATGGTCGCCTGAAGCATACGGATTTCGGTGCGCAGGGCATGCAGGACTATACTCTTTCCAAGGATGCCGCCCAGGCAGAACGATACCGTACACGTCATGCCAAGGACCTCAAGACGAATGACCCGACCCGTGCGGGCTACCTGTCCTACTACATTCTGTGGGCTGGTCCGAGCTTTAGAGCGAATGTCGCCGCCTTCAAAAATAAGTTCAACCTATAGTAGAATGAGCTATCCTGCACCTATCGGCTTTGGTACGAATCTGAGCTGTGACACGAGTCTGCAGCGCAACAACGACGCGTTCTTGTTCCAGCTGAACGACGGCGCAGCTACTAACGAATCCACCCTTGTCAGTCCTGCCTCTATTACGCCACCTGCTGCTAATGGAAATGTGTCTCTTGCTATGACTACCACGACACCGGGGGACAGCACTCTAATAATGCAGGGCCAGGATACCATCATTAATATGAACAACCAAGGCGGGGTCAATCAAATCAACATGCAAGGTAATAATACTGCTATTAACTTGACAAGCAACGCAGATGCAACGTTAGGTTTAGTCGGCGGAGGCGCAGGACAACCTGGCGCTTCAAGCTCAACAATTCTCCTTGGTTCCGTTGGTGCGCTGGGCGTCAATGACATCCTCTTCGGAAACCCCAGCACGACGGGCATCGCTCTGTACCAAACCACTACTACACCAGGGCAACTGTCAGTCGGAAATAACTTTACATCCACCAACATTGCTTCATTCAACCAGACCACAAACAACGTCGTTCTGGGGAGCCTGTTATCAGCCGGAACAGTGAATCTGAACGCAGCAACAGTCATCAAGGATAATGTTAGTCCCGCGAATGGACTCGGCCTGTCTCCTACAGGAATCAACACGTCATCCATTAATCAGTTAGTGGCTACCACTGGTATTCTGAGCATCGGGTCTTCTCTTTCTAACGCGACATCTCTCCAGGTTGCAGACTTGGCAGGCGATGCCACAGTGTACGTGCGCAGCACGGATGGGCAAACGCCGTTGGAGATTCGGAGCAACAACACCGGCTCTTCCATTATTCCTGGTACTCCTGCTGCTGGCAACATAACGATTGGCTCCAGCGGGGGGAATCCTTCGGGCCTTACCATCACGGACACTGCCACCACTATCAACAAGCTAGGAGGTGCACCGCAGGTGCTGTTGGCCACAGGGAATCTTCCGCCCAGCACTCCACTAGCACCATTTCTTTTTACGTTTCCAGCTCCAACAGGAGAAGGGCTCTACGCGATTTGCGGAAGCTCCAGCGGTGTCTCTACGGCAAACAGTCGTCAGGCACAGCTCAGTTGTTTCTGCTATGTTAATAACGCAGGAAATGTTGCGATAGGTGGTGCGGGGTATGCTGACCTGGGTGCAGTAGGCTCTGATGATAATATACAGTTTGCGCCCATCAGTAACAATAGCTTTTCCGGTTCCTATGGCGGAGTGCAGCAGGTCAATAACTTTTCCGTTCTGGCTTTCAAGTTATCCGGTCCGATACCCGGAACGTTTTAAATTCACCAGCCTTAGTATAAGATGTCCAGCCCCGCTCAGCCCTTCAACTATGGAATGAACGCAGCTGCCTTTTCCACCGGGTCTTCGCAGATTAACAGCTATGCGACCTCCATCGCGCAGAACCTCCCTGGCGCTATCCGATGTCCCGCTGTTTCTGTCACCGTTGCCACGGGTACCACGGTTGCTCTTCCCGCCTCCGTCTTCTCTGCAGGCTCCGGTATCTATGCGGTCTTCTGCGATGGCAACGGCAACAATGACCTGAGCGCTGTTGGCTCTGTGACCATTACCCCCGCCGGAACCATCTCCGACTCCAAGGGTTTCTTCTGCAACAACTTGAGTCCTACTCCTGTAGTGACCGTTGCTGCCGGTCCTCCCGTCACGGCTACCGCTGCGACCCCCTACACCATTCTCTACATGACAGGCGCACTGGGTGCCTACATCCCCTCTATTTTCCAGAATCTTACGGCTTCAATTGTCTACTCCGTGTCAGCAATCAAGCTGGCAAACTAATTCGGGTCCCTTAGTATAATGGCATCCAACTTTGCTTGTGAGTCTGTGCAGCGTTCAGCTGGAACAGCCCCGAAGTATCTCTACGCCCCCGCCCCGGAAGGCACGGCAGAAATGTTTGGCGGAGTGGTCACAGTCCTCAACGTCGCGACTGTTAGCGGAACACCACTTTCCATTGTGTCTGCATTTCCTGCAGGCGCGAATGGTGCCTTTTTGATAGATTGCACTACGACGACCGCCACTTACAACATTAGCTCCAGCGGCATATTTCTTGATGTGCCAGGAGCGGGAGTGTCTGTTACTGGATTCAACAACGTGAACACGGCACCGGCGGGTGCTACGGAAGTTGGTCTTCAAGGCGGTGCTGGTGCTCTCACGCTCTACCAGAACAGCGGCGGCCCTTTGGTTTATACAATCACCATCTCTAAATTAGCATCTGTTCAAATCTCATAATTTCTAAGACACTAGTAGCGATGGATGACCAAGTGATTCCTGATTTCAACCGACCTGTAGAGGTTGAAACCGTGATTCCAACCATAGCAGCGCCGCCGCCGGCTGCTCCCGTGTATGTAGCCACCCCCGTGGTCTATGCTCCCCCTCCGGCGACGGAACAGGTGGCTCGTCCTCCGGGGGACTTAAAGAAGCCAGAGCCGAATAATCCGGCACCGGCTATCTCCTTGTTTACACTGGGCGACCCCGCTCCTGTGCAGACCATCAACTTGGCCCCTGATATCTCTACGTACCCTTCTTCAAACGAGCCGTACTTCCAACTGAGCAGCAACATAGGCCCACCTGTTATTCCCGATACGTGGTATGAGTATCCTACGCAGACCGGGTCGGTGCTGTTCAACAACACGTTACCTCTGCCAGCGCCAAGCCCTGGGCAAGGAGAGCTGCACGCCTTCGGGCCTTCCATCTTCTACAACGCCAGCAGCCTGATGCCGTCCACCTGGTATCTTAATCCATCGCTAAATGGTGAGATAACATTAGTAGATGCCAGCGGGTCACAACTTCTACATTCTATTAATGCTGATTTGTACTTCAATAATGAACTTCTGGCAAAGGCTAATGACATACAGGATATTGCCGACTGGTCCCTCTACCCCGCACTCCAGTCGGTGGATTTCAACAGTAATGCAATCACTAACGCATCGGATGTTGCATCTGCCACCGCCACTATCGGAACAATTAGCGGAGGAAGCATTGGAATCACCGGAGCCATCACAGCAGGAGCAACCGGAACCTTCGGCTCCATCAGTACAGCCGGAGCCGTCTCTGCTGCTTCCATCACCACCTCGGGAGCCGGAACCTTTGGCTCTGTCGGCACCACCGGCTCAGGAACCTTCGGCTCCATCACCAGCAACGGAATCATCAACGCCGCAAGCCACCAAGTCCAGAACGCGACGGCGGTTACCATCGGTCCGGGCGCAGTCGGCACCCTCAGCAGTCCAGACGGTACCGTCCTCACCTGGAACGGCAACTCCATAACCACCGGAACAGGAGGCGACGCATCCAACTGGTCAAACTATCCCGCTATCACGACAGTGTCAGGAATTTCTACGATACCCCTGGCCCTCCAAGCTGGTGCAGGTCAGCCTCTGACACTGACCAGTCCCGACGGCAACATAACACAGTCTGCCCCCACCGGCTCTATCAATTCCACAACAGGAGGAGCTTACAATGTCACTGTGGACAAGGGTGTCAACATCGTAGCAGCCGCCAACGTCAATGTCACGGCACAGAACGGCAGCGGCGGGAATATCCAGCTCAACGCCCAGCCAGGCTATCAGCTGGGGAACCAACAGGTCGGCTTCGGTCAGATTCAGTTGAATGCCTTTGGCTCTTCCAACCAGGTGCTGGGACTCGGAGGCAAAATAGATATAACCGCTTATTCTGGTGGCCTTGGGGAATACGGCAGCGCGACCAGTCGTGTCAGTCTATCCGCAGCGACCTTGGCTCTTTCTGCAGGGGCCGCCCCCACCCTGCCTGCCTCTGCGGGGTCGGTCAATCTCTTTGGTCAGGACATCATCAGCATCGTAGCGTCTCCCATTCCACCTATCCTGCCGCAGTTCCCCGAAAGCGTATATATCTACGGATTAGGTGTTCCGCTCATCTCAGGAGGTGTACGTCTGGAAAGCCCCAACGGTATCCAGCTAGCCGGCAACTCCGACCTCTACGCCACAGACATCTACCCCTTCACCAGCTTGGGTCTCAACCTCAAGGGGCGTGCCTCTATTCCTGGGCCGGCTGCAGATGTCACTATTGCAGACTGCGCCTCCATCGTCATGCGTAGCGCAGCAACGATATCGGATGTGACCGCGTTAACCATGGCAGGAGTAGGAACTATCAACGGTGTCAAGACCATCACGGCCGACACAGGGAATCTAACAATCCAAGGCTCAGGCCTCATCACTCCCTATCTTGTATCTTTGGCCAACGTCAATACTCTAGCCTTTGAGCCGTCGGGGACTGGCGGAACAGGAGCCATCACGAACGTCCAAACAATCAACGGAGTCGCCTACCCTCCCCCCTCAGGAGACTCCAGCGACTGGGCCACCTTCCCAGCCGTGCAGGCCGTGGACATGGGAACCTTCGGCATAACGAACTTGGCTTCCATCGCGACTCTGACAAATGCCTCCATCACATCGGCTGGCTCCTTGGGTGTCTTCAGTGATGCTGCAGACTTGTCCCTGGCTGCGGACAACGGCGGGAATGTCAACATCGGCACAGGCAACGCAGGAAACATCAGTATCCAAACATCAGGAGCGGGGCATAATCTGACCCTCACAGGCGATACGGTTCAAATGACTGGCGTAGCTGCGATTAACATAGATTCAGGGGCAGGAGACACCAATATTAGCGCGAATGATGTCCTCATTAACACTGTTTCTGATTTCACTGCGAACGCCAATACAGGCAACGTAGCCCTGAACGCTCAGACGGGTATCAGTCTTTATGCCACAACTGGCAACGTCACTCTGATAGCAGATACAGGGGAGGTCATAGTACAGGACAGTGTTCTCAACATGAACACCCACCAGATAACCAACCTGGTGGCCGGTGTGAATCCTACAGATGCTGTGAACCTTGCCCAGCTGACCACCGCCGTAACCTCCAAAGATTCTACAGAGTTCTTTGTGTCAGACAACGGCAACGATGTGACGGGCAACGGTTCGTTCTTTGCACCCTTCGCCACGATTCAGAAAGCGGTCACGCAGGCGGAGTTGATTTCGTCGGCTGCAAATGTCTGTGTGATTCAGGTAGCTAGTGGCCACTATAATGAGAATCTGACGTTTAACAAGGGCTATGTCATAGTCAATGGTTCCCTCAGTTCCCAAACCGGAAACGAGGTCTGCGAACTGACTGGGAGTGTTAGTATAGCACTGGTAGGAGCGAATGACCTCTTCAACCGGCAGGTCACGTTCCAAGGTTTCAACTTCACGACGGGTCCAGGCCAGGCCATTACGGACACCAGCACATCCAGCCATACTGTAACTTTCCAGGACTGCAAGGGCTTCATCTATCAGCAGTTCTTTGTCAGCACGGCCACGTGTCCCGACATGCGCCTCTACATCACAAACGTGGAAATTAGCCAGACTTATCTGCTGTCAGCCTCACCGGTCATTGTCACAAACGTCGGCCTAATAGAGTTTGAACGACTGGATATGACGGTGGTGGGCAATGCATCGGCGATTGTAATAGGAGGAACTTCTGTGCTGAACCGTTTATCTTTATCTACTTTGGAAGCAACAAATGCAGCTGCCACGTTGCTCCCCCTGCTCTCTATCACCAGCAGCAGCACGGCGGCGCACTCTTTGGGGAACGTAGCCTTTGCCTTCACCTCCGCTGTTGCCAAGACAGCGACGAACGCGATGTTCATCGGCTCCAGTATCGCAACAGCCATTATCATGTTGAACTGTGTCTTTACTCTGACCGGTACGGCTTCCTCTACAAACAACTGTATTGGCTACAACGGTGTCGGCAGCCCCACGATAGCCGGCATCAATAATACATCCCTCAGTATTCCAGTTCTACTACCACAAACCACATCTGTACAAACTGGTATAACTCAGTTTTCTTACACGGACATCAACCCTCCAGTCTTGGCTTCTTACTCTTCCACAGCAGACCAAGCGGTTGCGGTCATCAACGTGCCGCAGGCTCTGACCTTCACCACCACACAGTTCAATCAGGGAACAACTCTGGTCGCGGGGTCAAGGGTCTATGTTGCAGCCGCAGGAAACTATATTCTAAACTACAACATTCAGCTATTCAATACGTCAGGAGCGACCCTGACAGCCACAACCTTCTTTAAAAAGAACGGGGTGACTATAGCCAACACAGGAGCGCAATGGTCTATCTTCAACAACAACAACAGCATGGAAACCAATACCAACATCGTATCCCTCGGCGTTGGAGATTACGTGGAAGTATTCTTTACAGCTGGTTCCGTCTTAGTATCGGCGAATGCTACAGCAGCCGCAGGAGCCTTACCCGCCATTCCATCAGTAGTTTTTAACTTGACCCAGGTCAGATAATAATCTGTTGCCACTGTATAATGAACTCCATCCATGTACGACGCATGATGCAGAACCTCCAGGCCGGTATGCGTGACCCTGCGCCTGAACCAGCACCAGCACCCCGAGCGCCCCGGCAGAAGAAGCCCGAGCCTGAACACATCTCCCCGGAATCCTCTGACACCAGCGACTCTGGTTCTGAATCGGATTACGAAGAGGTAAACAAAATCAAAAGCTACTTTGAGCAGGAGCCTTGTGAGGCGATTAGCCCGGCGGCACTAGGTCAGACCAAGACCACGAAGGAAGCCATGGCGTATTTGAAATCTAAGAACTGTCCCAAGATTCCAAATATTAAAAAGTCCGCTAAGAGTATCAAGATGGAATCTGGTCCTCCTGCCCCCGGCCCTGAGACTGCCCCTGCCAGGAAGCGTGTTGCCAAGCCCAAGGCAGCAGCTCCTGTCGTGGAAGTCGCGCCTGCTCCCGCCCCTGTTCCCGCCCCTGCCCCTGAAGCCCCGAAGAAAGTCAAGAAGGTAAAGGCTGCCGCAGCCCCAGCCCCAGCCCCCGCTCCCACTGTCACTCCTGCTCCTGCCCCTGCTGCCGCAGAAAAGAAGAAACGCGCCCCATCGGCCTATGCTACGCTAGTCGGCAAGCTGGTCAAGGAGAAGAAGATGACATTCGGTGAAGCGGCCAAGGCGGCCAAGGCAGAGTTGGATGCCAAGAAGAAGAAGGATTAATTATTCCAAAGATAAGAACCGGTAGCTCATGGATTGAAGCGGACCGTGCATCATAGCAGAGGCTGTCTTCTTTATAGCAGCTAAGGGGAGCTGACCCGCGTGGAACTTGGTGGCGTAAGAATGTCTAAACATGCTTACTCCAGTATTCAACTTGTGGAACTGTTTGAAGATACGGCTGACATTCTGCGATATGCGCGCCTCTTGCCAGGGTGCGCCCGAATCATCCTGCAAGAGATAGGTGTTGGTCGCAGGCACGTACAGGTCTATCTCTGCCTGTAACTTCTTAGGAATCTTCACGACCTTGTCGCCGTAATGGTTGTGGGTCTTGTAGCTATGGAAGATGAAGTAGGGTGCCTTGTTCCTGACATAGTAGTTCATGCCATCCTCCAGAGCTTTGGGCTTACGGCTCACTATCCTCATCGGTGTGAAATCCAGCCTCACGGGGGGGATGTACGTATACAGAGCCATCAGCAATCTCTGCATAGGAGTCATGTCTTCATAGTGTAGGTCACGGAACTCTAGGATATTGTCCCAGCTAACATACTTGGCTTTCTGTGCATCGGTCGGCTCTTGACTCTCATCCATGTCCTTCCACTTCGGCCCCCTCTTCTTCATCTCCTCTATGTATTCCTTGTTGTCAGGATACTCTTTGCGGAGGGCAGCCAGGGCCACGCGGGTAGAGGAGAAGGAATACCGGGCATCCATGGCGGCTAATGTTTTTGCGGTGTTTGCTCCAAGATTGTCTTCCCCAACATCGCCCCTGAGTTTCTTCAGAACTGACAGGTGGGTCACAGAAGTTGCCATCTTATACTCACACCGGGGAAAATTATTCCTTAACCCCCCTGGCCAAAAATAGTAAGGAACAGTAAGTCAGCCGTCCCCCCTACCCCCAGGGCCAATCCTCCTAGGGCCACGGTGGCTTAACAATTACTTATCCTTACTATATTTACTTTTCCTACTTACAATACTAGAATATTAAATCTATTGTTTATTTAAGAATGATACCTATGATATTTCATTTTGCTTATTTCCGTGGTAAGACCGATTGGAAATGGCTAGACTTTCACACTCTCTGTTTACAGTCATGCTTGGCCCGTGCGCACCCCGACAAGATAGTTGTCCATTACGACCGTGAGGGGGAAGGAGAAGGGTGGGAGGCTGCAAGACTGTTAGAGAATATAGAATGGCGACAGGTGGCAGCCCCTGACACTATCAACGGCTATCCTGTCATAGACCAGCGACTGTGGGCTGATATCTATCGTCTCCGAGTGTTACATGAGGAAGGAGGATTTTACTGCGACCTGGACTTTGTCTTCCTCAAGAACTTTGAGCCGTTGCGACACGCAGAAGCTATCATCGGCACGCAGTGTAAGCAGAAGAAGAAGTTGGCCTGTGGTCTTATGGGTTCTGTAGCCGGGTCGGCCTTTATCAAAGCCTACCTGGATGCGTACAAGGAATGGACTCCCAAGGAGGAGAAGAAGGTATGGACGTTTGCGAATGTCATCCCGTGGAAACTCTCTACAGAACATCCGGTGACTGTCTTGCCGAGGGTCGCGTTCTATCCTGTGGCCTGGTCCAACAAAAGTTTCTGGACAGGTGCCGTTCCCAAACTCAAGAATGCCTATGCCCTACACCTGTGGGAGACTCTGCATCCTGAACTCAACATGGAAGTGCTGGCCAAGACAGGCCTGGCCGAAGAGATACGCCGGATCCTAAACAAGCCGCCCCTGGTCGCAGGAACAGTCTCTATGACCAGCGGAATTCTCAGCTTTGAGTAGATGGGTGACTCTATCACCACACAGATTGGTTCGTATGCGGGCTACATCTCTCTGGTCATGATGATTATTGGTTCTGTCATTGCAGGAATCAACCACCGCCGTATACGTTCAGAATGTTGTGGCCGCCAGGCGTCGGTGTCGTTGGACATAGATACCACCAGCCCAAAAGGGGCAGAGCAGAAGCCTGCTGTTGCTGTTTAACTAGGCAGGCAACAGAGGCACGCGTGTTCCGAATATTGCCATTCTGAGAATGAAGAAATGACAGATGGCCTGTTCCCAACATTCCCAGTGTTTCTGAGTTATTTCATTCTTTGAGCGGTTTTCATATGCGCTGTCTATGTCGCCTGTCTTGAGCCAGTCCCACACCTTGGGAAATCTTTCATGAGGACAGGCGCTGCCCGTTTTGAGTCTGTGGAACTCTTCTACGTATGTATCGTAGGATACAGGCCAGTGCTTGGATTTCTTTGACAGAAGATTGCCTTCGTCCACCAGCACCAGCATCTTATTGTCGCAGCTCCCACATTGGCACTTGTGTATGCCGTTAGCCAGATGAGGGCGTAGCTTGCTTTCCGTATAGGCTAGAGTTTCTTCTTGCATCTTTGGTTGGATATAAAACTTTCTTTAGTTTTATGTCGCAGTTATCCAGTGGTGCTAGGTTGGCCTTTCACCTTTTTCGCGGAGGGCTGTGGAACTTTCTCCACAGCCGCATCCAAAAGAGAACTTCTCTTTTGGGCCACGGGTGACTACTGGATGAGTCCGAGGGCTGCAGCCTTTTCCGCTCTGGCCGCTGCCTTGGCTGCTTCCTCGGCATTTAGCGCCATGTAGCCAGCGTATGACTTCCTATCCTGTATTACCACAGCTAGGCGCGCTGGGCTTAGAGAAGCCAGCCAGCTCTCATCGTCTTCTTCCTCCTCCTCCTCCTCCTCCTCCTCCTCGTCCTCGTCCTCGTCCTCATCCTCGTCTTTGCTCACACAAGCGGCGACCTGGATTTTGAGGGCCGCGGTATTGGCTTTTACAACTGCCACGAATGCTCCCAAAGTCTCGGTTAAGGCCTCCATGGCTTTCTCTGCTTCTGTCTTGATTCCGCTCATTCTGAATTAGGATAGTACGTCGTATGTGCTAACCTATAGGAGGATAGGGGGGCGGTTAAGGCTTTCAACTTTTTTGCGGGGGGCTGTGGAACTTTCTCCAAAGGCATTTTTCACTTTTGGAAAAGCCTCGCGAAAAAAACTTGACAGCCCTGCCGGCCTGGTACCCTAGTCGCAGGCAAGTAAGAAAAGACTCTTACAAACCAAAGCAATAAGATGGCATCTCCCGCAGCACTTGGACAAAAGGCAGCAGAAATCGCGCAGGCTAAGACACGCAGCTTCACTTTCACCGACGGCGACCGCATCTTCGTCTTGAACTACGACGCCTTCCTGGCGCGTCCTGAGTGCTACCAGGGCCTGCCCGATATAGTCACAGGAGAACTGTGGCTTCAGGCCTGCGACCAGCTAAGCTGGCAATCAGAGATGCAGCACGAACAGGGTGAGTTCGCCGGTCGCACGATGGAAGACATGTGGGAAGACATGCTGGGACCTTTCTGCTTGGCGTGCGTCCTGCATGATTCCGACGATGTGGAGGACATGGCCTACTACGGCGACCACGACATCGTCTCACTATGCCCCCACTGCGCCGCAGCCCTCGGACTCATCCAGTAGTCACCCGTGGCCCAAAAGAGAAGTTCTCTTTTGGGTGCGGCTGTGTGCTACTTGCCGTGCCACTCGCAGTTGGGGTCAGGACAACGCCATGTACCATCATCCTCCACACCGGCATATAAGTGCGGCACACTACATTCCTCGCACAGAAAGTAGCCGCAGCCGCAGCCCAGGCCAGCTTCCATTTCGCCGCAGAGCTTTCCACAGCCATTGTGGCAGTAGTCGTACAGTGTAGAGCAATTCTGGCACAGGGACATTACTGGAAACTTGCTACTCTTCTCGTCGTTGGGAAACACTTTCCGGCAGCAGTCGCAGGAGAACTCCATTCTTGTGATTGATATCCTT
>Ga0181362_1000120_pt1 | contig 14626 bp, 19 predicted proteins | sample Su13NDMM110SN_FD_130095 | JGI IMG/M metagenome (GOLD analysis project Ga0181362, IMG submission 130095) | Freshwater viral communities from Lake Michigan, USA - Su13.ND.MM110.S.N | ecosystem: Environmental > Aquatic > Freshwater > Lake | place: USA: Michigan | collected 2013-07-16 | reverse complement strand
GGTCGTGCCCTCTACACCAACGCCGAAGAGTCTGCCGTCCGCGTGTGTAGGCCCGTGGCCATGAACGGTATCCCTGACGTAGTCGAGCGTGGTGACTTGGTGGATCGCTCCATCCACGTTCACCTGCCCCGCATTGACCCGCGCCTACGCCGTGATGATTCTGAATACTGGGACAACTTCCACATCGACCATCCACGACTACTAGGCTCCCTGATGAATGCAGCATTGAAAGCTGTGCAAAACTATGGTAATGTAGTCTTAGCTGAAAAGCCACGCATGTCTGCATTCGCAGTGTGGGCCGTTGCCGCCGAGGAAGCTTTTGGCTGGGTGCCGGGTCGTCTTATGGAAGTCTATAAGAATAACCGCTCCGCCGCTGAAAGCCAAATGCTTGAATTTAACGGCATGGCATCTGCTCTGATACGCATGATGGCAAAACAAAAGGAGTTCTCAGGAACCTATTCGGATTTGATTGGACAGTTGGAAATGAACATCGGCCCCCGCGAGCGCCTACCTCAGACCTCCCACAGCTTTGCTGCGGAACTCAAGCGTATTCGCCCGGCCCTAGAACGTCAAGGTCTGCGTATCTTCAATGCAGGTCGCTCTAGCGCCGCCGAACAGAAGGGTCGCTCGCGTATTTCCATCGTTCGTCAAGATGACGAGGAACCTGCACCCACATGATCGACGAGCCATACGTTCCCAAAATCAGCACCAAGAAACTACCTGCATATTACGACACACTAAAGAAGACTGCGCGGGAACGTAATGGCAACCCCCCTTCTCAAAAGGATCGAGTGGCCAAGCACAAGCGCGAACTCAAAACCATGAACATCCACAAGCCTGGGCACGGTATTCGCGCTGAAAACGTCAAAGCTATCCGTAACCTGAAGGACCATCTGCGCGAAACGTGGCAAGCTTCTTGGGACAAGATCAACAAGATTAGAAAGCTAACCCCTAAGCAAGTTGAGTTCGCCCGTCAATATGCCCTGAATGGCCGTTCCAACAAATGTGGCGCCATGCGTCTTGCGGGTTACGATACCGTCAATCCCGCAGTCCTGCTGGCCATGGCTAACAAGAATCTGGCCTTTCCACACTTCAATGACCTAGTCACTGCCTTCGAGATCGAGGAGAAAGCCCGTATGAAAATTAACGTAGAAGATGTCGTTCGCTGGTTCAACGACATTGCTACACAAGCCCTAGGCTCAGGCGACTTCACCAACGCCAACCGAGCCATGGAAAACCTCGCCAAGTACCTGGGCATGTTTGTCGAGAAGAAAGAAATCACGCACCGCACCATCCACTCTAAAGAGGAACTGGATACGCGCATTAGCGAACTGACCGCCATCCTCAAGGAAGCAGAGCCAGACATTGAGCGAAAACTCCGCATCCACTAAAGACGTAAAGCTTCTCCAACTAAAAGCCGAACTGGCTGACGCCCTCCACCAAAAAGCAGTACTGGAGGCGCAAGAAGACTTCTATGTGTTCGTCAAGCTCCTCGCCTCCCTAATGCTCGATGGGAACGAATACCGTGACGGGCGCCACATCGAAGCTATCGCCGCCACCCTTCAGGAAGTTGACAGGGGTCTTGTTGACCGCTTGATGCTGGCGCTACCGCCGGGTTCCATGAAGTCGGTCCTCCTGATGTTGTACACTGCATGGTGTCTGGGTCGTCACCCCAACTGGCGTATCATGTGGATTTCGCACACTACCGACAAAGCAGTGGAATGCTCGGGCCGAATCCGCGATCTCCTCCGTTCCACCGAATACCAAGAAATCTTCCCCGGTGTCCACATCCGCGACGACATGTCTGGCGTTACGGGCTGGAAGCTCGTGACAGGCGGGTCTTTTATGCCAGCCGGTGCGGGCAAGTCCATCGCCGGTTACCGCTTCAACTTGGGCATTCTTGATGACCCCCTCTCGGAACAAACTGCCAAATCTGACACTGAACGCGAGCGGGTCAACAACTGGTATGGCCCCGGCTTCCGGTCTCGTAAGCTGCCTGATTCCCGTATCATCCTTGTCAATACGCGTTGGCACGTGCGTGATTTGAGCGGCTTCCTCCTAGACAAGTCCGCCCGCAATGCGCGCGTCGATCAGTGGGAACTCATAGCCATCCCAGCCATCCTTGACAAGCCTGCCGCCGACTACCTAATGCTACCAGATAACGAAAGCTACTGGCCTGAGTTTATCACCATGGATGACCTTATCGCTACCCGCGAAGGTCTTAACAGGGGAGACTGGGGCGCCCTGTATATGCAGACCCCGACCGGCGAGGATGGCAACGTCTTCAACAAGGATGACTTTCAGGACTGGGATGAAGACGATCCGCCCGAATGTGACGAAATAATTCAGACCTTAGACACGGCCTTCTCCACCAAAGCCAAAGCTGACTACTCCGTCATTCAGACTTGGGGCATCTTCCACCTGACCTTCACGGACGAAAAAGGCTATGAATATCAGGAGCCTAACGCCATCCTCCTGAATCAAGTTAGGGGCCGTTGGTCCTTCCCCCAGCTCCGGGCAGCCGCCAAAGAGCAATACAGCATGTATAAGCCCGACCGTATAATCATCGAAAACAAAGCCTCCGGTCAGTCCCTCCTTCAAGACCTTAAGCTTAACGGCTTACCAGTATTGCCTTTCCAGCCGGATCGTGATAAAGTAGCACGTGCCCATGCCGTCAGCGGCATCGTTGAGCGGCAGCGCGTTTGGCTACCCCTTGGCAAGAAGTTCGCAGCCGAACTCCTCCAAGAAGCCCTTGAGTTCCCAAAGGGCGCCCATGATGACGCGGTCGATTCTATGGTCATGGCGCTTCTGTACTTACGGCGCCGCTACCAATTAACCCAAGAGGCGGTCAGCACCCCCGACCCGGTATCTCGCCGCCGTTCTTTCAAAAGCTATTGGAGCCAAGTGACCCATGTCTGATAATCTTGAAGAAGCCCCTGAAATGGAATTCGAGTTCTCTGAGGTAACCTTAGAACTAGAAGTCCCTGAAGAGGTGATCGAAGTCGACATGTCCTTTGGTGCCAACTTGGCCCTATCCATGGACGACGCCATTCTACGTGACATCGGCTCCGCTCGTCAAGATGCCCTCCAGAACTACAAGAACTCCCGCCAGCAGTGGGAAGAGAAGATCAAGCAGGGCATCCGCTACCTTGGCCTGAACACCACGGGCGAGGGCGTCACGGACGTCGAAGGTGCCTGTACGGCTGTCCATCCCCTTCTGATCGAGAACGTAGTCAAGTTCCAAGCCAAAGCCATTCAAGAACTCTGGCCTGCGAAAGGCCCTGTCCGCACCAAGGTCCGTGGCTACGTTGACGTAACCAGGGAGAACAGTGCCCTGCGTGTCCGCACCTACATGAACTACCAGCTTACGGAGCAAATCCCCGGCTTCTATAGCGACCTTGAACGTAACCTGTTTCGCGTCGGCTTCATGGGTACTGGCATCCGTAAAGCTGGTTGGAATTCTTCGACCGCAGCGCCTGACCCGACTATCGTCTACGCCGAAAACTTTTACATCGACCCTTCCGTCTCCCACTTGAAGGATGCCGAAGAATACATCGAGGTCATGGAACTGTCCACGCGCAAGATGGACAACCTGGTCGCTTCCGACACCTTCCGCGAATTTACCGATAACGACGCTGAAGAAACCCTCGATACCAACGAAATTACCGAAGCCATCGCCAGCGCCCAAGGCTTCGACATGTCCCTTGAGCGCAAGGGCTTTACGGTCGGCGAGTCCCATTGTTACCTCGATTTGGAAGGAGACGACCCTCTGCTGCCCGAAGGCGGCTCCGCTCCTTACATCATTCACTTCAACGTCAAGACTGGCAACGTCTACTCTGTCCGCCGCAACTGGCGCGAAGAAGACCCGGCCATGACGAAACGCCTTTGGTACACTATCGACCAGTTCATCCCGGCCTTCGGCTTCTATTCCCTCGGTTACGTCCACCTAATCGGTGACCTTGCCGCCTCTACTTCTGCTGCGCTGCGCGCCCTAGTCGACTCCGGTCAATATGCTAACTGGACGGCGGGCTTCAAATCCCAAGACGCCAAGTTCGCCGAATCCGACACTCCCCTCGGCTTCGGTGAGTTCCGCGACGTCAACCTGTCACCTGAAGAACTTCAGAAGGCGTTCCTCCCGCTTCCCACCAAGGAACCTAGCCAAACGCTCTTCAGCCTCATGAAGTATATGGTCGAGTCTGGTCAGAAGTTTGCTGACTCCGCTGACGAGGTCGTTGCCAATAGCACCAACTACGGCCCGGCAGCAACTACCTTAGCTTTGCTTGAAGCTTCGCAGCGTTTCTACTCCTCGATCCATAAGCGCCTCCATCAGTCGCAGGGCGAGTTCCTAAAGCTGATTGGGGAACTGAACTTCGAGAACCTACCTGACACCATCAACTTCGTGGTGGGTGCCGAAAACCAATACGTTCAGCGCACCGACTTCAATCCCCAATTCGTTGACGTCATCCCGGCCTCTGACCCCAACGCTCTCACCGAGTCGCAGCGCGTAGCCAAAGCTCAGATTGAACTCAACACAGCTCAACAGTTCCCGCAGTTCCACGACATGCGCGAAGCCTTGCGCCGTTACTATGCTGCCCTAGGCGTCGAGTCCGTTGACAAGCTTATGACGAACCCTGAAGCCCAGGCCGTCAGCGCCGACCCCCTCACTGAAATTCAAGTGGCCATGAGCGGTAAGGCCATCAAGGCACAGTTAGGTCAGAACCATACAGCCCACATTGCTGTCAAGACCGCCTTCCTCCAAGCACCTCAGATGCAGGGCGCTAACGACCAAACTATCGCGCTTGGTCAGCAGGTCCTTTCAGCCAACATCGCTGAACACAAGGTACTGATGTTTATTGCTCAAGCTATACAACTCGCCCAGCAGATGGGCATGCCCATTCAGGACGAAAACGTCCAGGCCCAGATCGCAACCCAGCTTGTGCAAATCTCGGCGGCCAGCAATCCGCAAGCCCAGCAAGCTAACGTCGAGCAGCAAATGCTTCAACTGCAAGCTGCTGAACTTCAGATGGCTGGCGAACGTATCCAATCCCAAGATACCCGCGAGTCAGCCAAGCTTGCTCTGAAGAATCGCGAACTGGACCTGAAGGAAACCGACATGCTCCTCAAGGCCCAGAACCAACAGAAGCAAACCCAAATTGTAGCTACTGGGAAAATACTTGACAACTCAGCTAAATTAGCGGATATTCAAGCTCAAAGACTTGCAGAAAGAGCTAATAAGCCCCTCGCATGAAACTACTATCAGATTACGTTGCCGAAGTCCAGAAGCATGTCGATCAAAAGAAAGACGCTTTAGCTAGGGGGTCAGCAACCTCCTATGACGAATACGCTCGCGCATGCGGCGTTATAAGCGGCTTGGGTCTTGCCGTCACCATCCTAAAAGACCTCTTCCAATCTACTCCCCCAGAGGAAAGGAACTAATGCTTACTACCCACGCGCCCCTAGACGGGGCCATTTCAAACGACCAGTGGATTTCGGCTGACGAAGTGTCAGACCCAACGCCACTGCCACGGATTCCCGGAGTGGGGATTCTTGTCCGACCTGTGCCTATTAGGCGCAAAACTGCGGGCGGTATCCTTCTTCCAGATTCATTCCGAGAAGACCGTGAGTATCTCAACACTGTGGGCCGCGTCCTTGCTTTGGGCGAACTCGCATTCATTGACGAAGACATATACCGGAAAGGTCCTTGGGTCAAGCCCGGCGACCATATCGTGTACTCAAAACTTACAGGCCAGAAGATTTTTTGGAAGGGCGTGAAGCTCCTTCTAATCAAAGCTTCCAGCATCGAGCTTGTGGTCGATACCCCGGAATATCTCGACTCTAACTTCAAGGAATAAATCATGTCCGAATCCGGCTATCAAGAAATCGACCTCGACAACCCAAGCAAAGCCGCAGCCGCTTCAGAAGCATCCGACATTGAGATTGTGGAAGAGTCTGTTGCTGAGTCTCCTCCAGAAGCTGTTCAGGCGCCCGCACCCGCAGCCGCTTCCACGCGCTCTGAAGATGACGAGTCTGACGACGAGAGTCCATCTGATTCCTCTTCCAGTGGTCCAAGGCGGCAGACACGAAGCCAGCGACTTAAGAACCAACGCGACATCTATGCCAGACAACTCACCGAAACGCAAGCCCGTCTTGCCGACGCCGAGAACCGGGCTCGTCGCTACGAAGCTGATGCCAACGAGGGAGCGGCCATTGGCTTCGACCTCTACGCCAAGCAGCTCGATACGGCTATGCAAGCCCTTCGCCGCGACTTCGATCAAGCCTTCGATTCTGGGGACCGCGAAAAGATTTTCGACGTCCAGCAGCGGATGTCCCAGATTACATCTGAACGATCACAAGTGGAAAGGGAACGCCGCTCAATCCCTACCAAGCCGGTTCAGCAATCTGGACCGGCAGCCCAGCCGCAGACCCGGCAGACACAGCCTCAGCAGCCTAGGCGTCAACCCAGCCCCGTTGCCATGGAGTGGTATAACCGCAACAAAAGCTGGTTCAACAAGGACGTTGTTATGACTGCCGGTGCCCGCGTTGTTGACCAACAAATGGTCCGCGACGGCTATACCCCTGAAGACCCTGACTATTTTGAAGAACTTGACAAGAGGCTCCAGCAGGAGTTCCCCCACAAGCTCGGTCGCCAGGCCCCGGCGCGTCAGCCAGCCAACAACCCTACCATCCAGAACAGGTCCACACCAGCACCCGCTTCTGGCAAAGTCCGCGTAATTATCACGCAGGATGACCGGGAAATGGCCAATCACCTAGGGATTACCGTCGAACAGTATGCCCGCGAGAAGGTCAAGACCGAACGTGCCGCCCAGACCGTCAGTCAATATACGGAGATTCTATAATGAAAAACAAACTCTTCGCGACCCCTAATAACGCCGTTGACGAAGCACTTGAAAATTCTCTGGAAACAGAGTATAATCCTCCCAATGCGCTAGAAATTCCCCCGATGCCCGACGCAGACGCATTCGTCTATAGATGGATTCGCTTCCGGGTAGGGGACCAAGATGATTTCAACAACATCTCACAGCGTATGCGAGAAGGGTGGTCATTCGTTCCCATTGAGGATGTTCCCGATGGATACGTTTTCCCCGGTCTTGAAAGTAAGATTTCTGCTTTGGCAGGTTCAGCTATCAACGGAGACCTGGTCTTCGCAAAGCTACCTCGACGGAAAGCGGAAGCCATCCAAAAGTGGTCTGAAGATAGGGCCATTCAAGCGGAGCAGGCTTTCGATCTGAAGACAATTAGCTACGAAGACAACATGGGCCGTAGGCAAAACTTTGTCAATGAAGGTTCAAAACGCTTTTCCAGAGGGCGACGTCCCTCATTTGGATAACACAACGAAGGAGGATAGAAGGTGGCACAATCTTATGCCCCGTTCGGTCTTCGCGCAGTGGCGGCCCTTGGCACCCACGGCAACGAAGTCCGCGCTTATCCGCTTCCCAACGGCGCTAACTGCCCTGACCTCGGTAAGGGGTCTCCGGTAAAGCTGTCGGGCGGCGTAATCACATCGGTTGGTACAGGTGGTGGCCCCCTGCTGGGTGTCGCTGCTGGCTTTGCGTGGATCGATCCGACCACGAAGCAGCCCCAACTTAAGAACTCAATCCCCGCAGATACGTCTTCGGCTGGCCTGTACGAAAGTTCCGACCGCCCGACCGCCTACATCGTGGACAATCCCTTCGCGCTCTTCATCATTCAGGCTGACGCTTCCGTTACGGCGGGCGACCTCGGCTTGAATTTTGATGTGACCGCATCGGGCGGCGATGTTAACTCGGTGTACGGTACGTCCCAGTATACGCTGGATGCGTCCACCCGTACTTCCGCTGTAGGCACGGCGCTGAAGCTTGTGGGTCTGGCCAACATTGTCGACAACAACTGGGGCGATCCGTTCCCGATTGTGGTTGTGAAGTTGAATGGTCCGATCCTCCAGCAAGTTTCTGCGGCCTAATAGGAGGACCTGAACAATGTCTATTTTGACTCGCGCACAGTTTGCGAAGCAGCTTGTTCCCGGCCTTAACGCGATCTTCGGCACGGCCTATAAGAGCATCGATAACGAACACACACCATTGTTCGACATCGAGCGTTCTGATCGTTCGTTCGAAGAAGAAGTGTTGATGACGGGTTTTGGTACGGCCCCGGTCAAGTCGGAAGGCGATCAGGTGTTCTTCGACACCGCGTCCGAAGCTTGGACGAGCCGCTTCACGCACGAAACCGTTGCCATGGCTTTCGCCATCACCGAAGAAGCTATCGAGGACAACCTCTATGGCACGACGGGCAAGATGAAGGCGAATGCGATGGGCCGCGCTATGGCTAATGCCAAGCAGGTCAAGGCGGCTAACGTCTACAACAATGGCTTCAACACCAGCTCCCTCTATGCTGGGGGTGACGGCAAGCCGCTGTTCGCTTCCGACCACCCGACGCTTGCTGCCGGTACGCAGTCCAACAAAGTCAGCTCGGACTTGTCCGAAACTGCCCTTGAAGCGGCCCTAATCAACATCTCGTTGACCAAGGATGACCGTGGCCTGCTGATTGGCGCCCGCGCCGTGAGCCTGCACATTCCGCCGCAGCTTCAGTTCGTTGGCCACCGTATCCTGTTCTCGGACCTCCGCGTCGGTACGGCTGACAATGACACGAACGCTATGAAGGACATGGGCCTGTTTTCGAAGGGCTACACCATCAACCATCGCTTCACGGACACGAACGGTTGGTTCATTCGCACTGATGTGCCGAACGGGACCAAGATGTTCATCCGTGCGCCGCTGGCCACCAAGGATGATGTGGACTTCCTGACCGGCAACATGCGCTACAAGGCCCGCGAGCGTTACAGCTTTGGCTGGTCTGACTGGCGTCAGTGGTATGGCTCCTCTGGTTCAACCTAATGGATTGGGGACTTCGATCCCCTTTCCTTCATCATTAAGGAAAATCAGATGACTACTTTTAGTTTCCCTGTCAACATCGACAACCACGAACCAGCTTCCGGCAGCCCTGTCGATATGACGACTGCCCGCGTTCCGGGGCGCTTTTCCGTAGTAGTAAACACTGCCAAGTCAGGCACGGCTGTTGGTGCTACCACCATTCCGCTGTTCGTGGCCCCTGCCGGTTCTAACTTCTACGAATGTGTTCTTGACATCACGACTGCCTACGATAACCTTGACACCAAGATTACCGTCGGCACTTCGGCCAGCCCTGCTACCCTGTTCGCAGCTACGTCTGTGAACACGGCAGGCCGCCGCGATTACGCTGGTTCTGCTGCCCAAGTCTCCACCAACAGCATCGTGCTGACGGCGGATACCACGGTCCAGGCCATCGTGTCTATTGCTACTTCGACTGTGGCGGCGGGTTCCGTCATTGTTCACGTCGTAATCGGCTAACAAGTTAAGGCAGGCTCCTCCTCCGGGCGGGGTCTGCCTTACTTGCTTTAGGAGCTTCCCATGCCCGGCATTAAAAGTATCCGCGTCATTTCCTTTCAGGTCAGCTCATCTGCGACCGCGACGAGCGACGCAATCGACCTTGACTACCGCTTCGACGGCTCGCCCTCCCGCTCGTTCTTCGTTCAGAAAAGCGCAGCGTCCGGCCCATCCATCTTCATCGAGGCCGCGCCCTTCGAGACTGGCCCGTGGATTGCTTTTGCCGAAGTGACTGCGGCTGTAACCACCACGCTCGTCCAAGTGATCTTTGATGTACCTTTCGTCCGCACCTCCTATGCAGGCGGCGGCCCACTCGTTACCATTTATGGAGTCGTCTGAGGAGTCGCGCCAATGGCAACCAGCGGCGTAGCCTCCTTTGACCCCACCTTCGACGACATACTTCAGGATGCTGCTGCCATGGTTGGCGGGGGCCCGGTCCTCGCTGACGAACTAATCAGTGCCCGGCGCGGTCTCGACTATCTGCTGACGGACCTTCAAAACCGCAACGTCCTGCTACACAAAATTCAAACCACCGTAGTCCCCGTTTCTGCTTCGGTATCTTCACTTTCGTTCGGCGCTGACATCTCTGACGTTCTGACTGCTAGCATCCGCACCAGCTCCACTGACATTCTGCTGGATCGTGACGGCTACGAACGCTGGGCGGAAATTCCCACCAAGTCCCAGACCGGGCGTCCAACTCGCTACTGGTGGGACCGGCGCCGTGACTCCAACATCATGAACTTCTGGCCGCTGCCCGACCAAACATACACTGTCGTGCTGACCGTCCAGAAGAACGCCGAAGATACGCTGCGCGCTTTTGACAACATCGACGTGCCTCGGCGCTTCCTGCCCGCCATCGTCTACGGCCTCGCCTACTGGATTGGTATGCGGCGCGGACCCCGCGTACCCACCGACCGCTTAACTCTTCTTAAAAGCGAATACGAACGTGCGGTGCGCGACGCCATGCGCGAAGACCGTGAACGTGGTAAGGTTCTGATTAGGATTGGCCGCTAATGCCCTACACCTATAGCACCCTCATTTCTGACATCCAAGCGAACATGGAGGAAGATTCCGCCGAGTTCGTGTCCGCGTTGCCTGCCATCGTTGAACGCGCCCAGTCCCATTTGCAACGACGTCTTGATCCGGTCAACATCATCACCTTCACCGAAGTTTCCGTCAGCGCCTCCACCCGCACCCTGAGTTTGCCTTCCAACCTGTTAGTTCTGAAGTCCATTCAAGTCTGTGCTACCGGCGGCTGGAACACTCTTTTTGAACAAAACAACGAGTTCCTTACCGCCTATTGGCCAGACTACACATCTTGTGCGCCCACCAAATACTATGCGCCCAAAGACAATGCAACCATCTTCTTGGCACCGACCCCACCTTCCAACTCCACGGCTTTGATCGAATACATCCCGCGCGTCACGGTCCTCAGCTCGGCCTACCCCTCCAACTACTTTTCTAACTACACTGATGCGGCTCTCTTCGCGGCAGGCATGCTGTACGCTAACGCCTGGACTAAGAACGCTGCTGCTGTCACCATTTGGAAAAGCATCCTTGATGAAGAACTGACAGCCCTGAACGTGGAGTCGACACGGGCGCGCCGTTCGGATGCCGTCAATCGCTACAACGGTTCACCAGAAAATACCATTGGGGGAACTCCCTAATGTCCGTCCTAGATATGTGGTCGGTCTGCGACCGCTGTGGTTTCGACTACAAGCGGCGCGACCTTTACAAAGAAACAACCAACTTTGTCGTTTGTCATGGGTGTTACGATGGAAAATTCGACAAGAAAAGCCACCCCCAAAACTATTCTGCAAAGCCGCGCCGGGAACTCAAACAAGTACCTGATGCGCGTCCTGACCAGACCAACTATGGGCCTTAGTCATGCGAGTAAATGTCTGGTCCCTATGCGACCGTTGTGGCCAAAAGTACTACCGGCGCCAACTTCGCAAAGAATCCACTAACCTTGTCGTCTGCTCGGCCTGCTTTGACGGCGCTTACGATCTTAAGAAGCACCCCCAGAACAGGCCACCACGTCCCCGCTACGAATCCCGCAAAGTCCCCGACGGGCGCCCGCAAGCAGACACTACAATGTACCTGGCTAAAGAAGATTCAGGCTACCTCCTCACCGAGACCGGCCTGAACATCATAGTAACACCAACCCAGTGGACCCCCTCAATGAGTTCGCCAACATGACCGCCCAAGCTTTCATGGACTTCTTCTCGATCTTCTTGTGGCCTTTAGCCTTAGCTTACGTTGCCTATTTGCACAGGGAACTTTCTGCCGTGGCCAAGCGCATCGAAAAAGTCCATGACGAACACCACGCTCACGTAGCCCAGGCGAACAAGGACTTCGCCACGCGCGAGGTGGTCAGTGCCCTTGAAAACAAACTAACAACTGTGTTAAATAGAATCGACGACAAAGTAACACGAATCCTTGAGGAACGCAAGTAATGCCCTCTACCTATGATTCCCTCTTAAGGCTTGAGCTTCAGGCGACCGGCGAGAACGCTACGACCTGGGGCTCCAAGACCAACAACAACCTCGAACTTATCGCGGCTGCTATCGCAGGCACGGCGATCGTCAGTGTGTCTAGCGTCGACGTCAGTCTTACCGAAGCCAACGCTGCGTCCGATCAGTCCCGTGCAGGCATCCTTATTTTCGAAGGAACCCTGACGGGCAACGTCAACATCTTTGTGCCGGACTCCACCAAAACCTACGCGACCCTCCGCCAAACTTCCGGCGCCTTCAACATCACTATCAAGAACACGGGTACGGGCGCCGCCCTTTCCAGCAGCGGCCCTGACCTAATCATCTGCACGTCAGCCACCTGCGTCAATCTGATCGCGACCTTGCAAGTTCAAGTCAACGCGGTGTCGGCTGCCGTCAGCGTTATCAATGCGCTAAACATCCGCATCATCGAGTAACCATGTCCGCAACACTCCAAGACCAAAAGCTCACCGAACTAGAATTTAAAGCAGGCGTCGTCAAAGAGAAAACACAGCTCGACGCTTCTGGCTATTGGACCGACGCCGACAAAATCCGCTTTCGCTTCGGACGCCCCGAACTTATGGGTGGTTGGCAACTTCTGATTGACTCTTCCGAAAGTGGCAAAATCTTTGGCGTATCGCGCCTGCTCGATACATTACGCAATCGCCTTGGCGAAGCTGCCGCTTTTATTGGAACCAATGCGGGCGCCTTCTCCAGCGAACTGTCGACCTTCTACAACATTACGCCCATCGTGACAACGGTCTCCACTTCCAACATCCTATCCACTACCGCCAACTCTACCAAGGTCGTCGTATCTATTTCGGCGCACGGCCTCACCAACGAAAGCATCGTAGAAATCGTATCAGCAGCCACAACCATTGGTGGCAACATCCGTATCAACGCCATATCCTCAGTTACTGCCACCTATCAAGTAAGCGTCATTACCAGCAACAGCTTTGAATTTGACGTTGGCGTTTCAGCGGCAGCCACTTCAGCGGCAACCGGCGGCGCCATCACCATAGGCCTTAGCTACCCGGCAGGCGGCCAATCCACCGTCTATCAGAGTGGATGGGGCTATGGTTTCTGGGGCGGCAACTTTGGCTGGGGCACCCCAACCGCCAACTACGCTATCCCACTTCGTCTGTGGTCGGATGATCTTTGGGGCACTGACATTCTAGCTGTTCCTTCGCGCGGTCCCCTCATGTACTGGAATACCAGCGCGGGCATCACTGGGCGCATGACTATTGTCACTGCCGCACCCTCCGTCAATCAGATTGTGCGCGTCGCCTCCGAAGCCCGGCATGTCCTCGTCTATGGAACTCACGACAGTGTTGGTTCCTACGACCCGCTTCTGATCCGCTGGTGTACCCAAGAAGACTTCACTGATTGGACGCCTACCGCCACCAACAACGCGGGCGACTACCCGCTGCCAAGCCGTGGTTCTGAAATCCGGGCCGTCAATCGGTTCCGAGATAAGACAGCTATTCTGACTGATTCGGACCTCTACATCCAATCCTACATTGGTGGCAATGACGTCTTCGGCTTCGTTGCGGCAGGCGAACAGTGCGGTGTCATTTCTCGCAACGCATCAGTCGAGTATCGCGGCACCCTCTATTGGATGTCAGACAACGGGCAGTTCTACCAATACGACGGACGCGTCCAACCCCTGCCTTGCACCGTCCTTCGTTACATATATGACAATCTTGACAAAGACTACACAGACAAAATCTACGCGGGCGTCAATTCGACTTTTGATGAAATCATTTGGTTCTACCCTTCCCAGGCTTCGCCTAATGGTGAGAACGACCGTTATGTCATTTACAACACCACCGAAAAGCACTGGGCTATTGGGAACATGGACCGTACTACGTGGGAAGACAGCGGCACCTTTGAATACCCTTTAGCTACCGGACCGTCAGCAGCAGCCTTCTACTATCAAGAGTTTGGCTATACCGCCGACCTTTCCGTGATGGCCGCCAATTTAGAGGGCGCCTACTTTAATCAAGATGCTGGCAACAACATCATGTTCGCTAACAAGTTTGCCCCCGACTTCAGCAACCTATCTGACAATACGCCCTACTCGGGCACCCTTCAGATTTCGTTGCAAGCTCGTAAATATCCGGGCGGCACAGTCACTACCAAAGGACCCTTCGCCGTCAGCGGCTCTACTCAAAAGGTATCGACCCGCCTACGTGGCCGTGAGTTTGCCGTCCAAATCCAGTCCTCAACTTCCTCCAACCTGCCTTGGCGTATGGGTCGATTCCGCATGGCAATTGAACCGGATGGCCTGCGATGAGCCGTCGCATTTCCTCCCGCACCTTCCCCGACCCCCCTTCGGAATGGGATGCTTCGTCGCGCGAGGCCTGGAACTCTCTCATCAAAGTCCTTGAACAAAGCGATCTGTTCGACTTGGGCCGTCGGTCTCGCCCCCAGTTCATTGTGCAGGGCACCGTCAGCGCACCCTTGACTGTCGACATGGCCAATCCATCGGTCACCACCCTCACTAACGTCGTTGGCAAGCTGCTACTGGCCCTCCAGTCTAGCAACTTCGTCGACGTCCGTTAAGCTTTATTTTCTTTGAAATCCATGATATAATACGGACGAGGCACAAATGTCAGACACATTTTTCAATCCCGATTTAGAAGTAGCTCCGGGCGGTGACCTGGTCAGGACCATGGGTGGCCTCGCGGGCTTTCCTGACGAAACCTTTTATGC
>Ga0181362_1000118_pt1 | contig 14786 bp, 21 predicted proteins | sample Su13NDMM110SN_FD_130095 | JGI IMG/M metagenome (GOLD analysis project Ga0181362, IMG submission 130095) | Freshwater viral communities from Lake Michigan, USA - Su13.ND.MM110.S.N | ecosystem: Environmental > Aquatic > Freshwater > Lake | place: USA: Michigan | collected 2013-07-16 | reverse complement strand
ATGGGTGTCGAATCACTCTCAAAAAAACCGCCCCCCTTACTCAAATTACATTGCTTACACAATGCCTGCAGGTTATCCATACCATCATCACCACCTAAGCGTCTAGGTATGATGTGATCTACATGAGTAGCCTCTAAGCCACATCTTTGACACGTATGTTGATCTCTTGTTAGTACTCGTTGCCTTATCCTACGCCACAACGCAGTACTACCATCATCTCTGAGTGCTGATTTCTTAATGGTAGTTATACCTTTGAAAGAACTCCCATGCTGCACATGGTGAGCCATATCTATTATCGATGTACTTCAAGCCCCACATAATCTGTTGCTCTGGTAGTGCAGTCTTTAGATATATAGATCTACCTTGTGGTATTCCATAATGAGAGCCATTAACAGCATCTGCTTTCCATGCTGATTCTTTTCCGTATAACTTGCCTAAACATTTCATTTGGGTTTTATCATCTACCAATACAGCTGCATATTCTTTTATTGTCATCTGTATATATGGTTTAGCACCATCGTTTGACCCGGCATGAGCCGGTGTAAACAGAGATATCCCAATAGCTACTAGCACCCCGCGACCTACCCGCCTCAGCGGGTCGCGGTGAGCCCTTGATGGGCTCTGCGCCGTTAGCGTACCAGACGTGTCAAGCCCATCGGTAAAAGCCCTGCTCAGAGCGGTGTGTCGTTTCATTGATGTCCCCATCCGTTACCTTTGAACGATATGCCAAACGTTCCATAGACGCGACTCATTGACTCGCCACAACAGATCGGATCTGCCTCCTCATGGATAGATCTTTCCATTTCCATAGATATCTGGCACTTTACGCATTTGTATTCATATATCGGCATGGCAGACAATCCTTTCCTTCAAAGTTCCAAGATCCGCATTGTGTGCATCTCTGGATTTCATGACTTGGTGCAGCTTGATGAATAATTGGCATGATGTCCTTGACCTTTACAAAAGCCAGGTATTCGCCTACATCCTCGCCTTGTCCATTGCATCTCATAATAACCATTGGCAGTTTTCCATTAGAGTTGGTCTCAGCCTGTTTGATCCAAGCCAACGGTTGAAAATCTGCCCTAGCCTTAACCTCAATGCTAAGAGTTGGGATGTTAAGGATGTCCTCTCCCTGCCTCCCAGCCCCGGCGGTATCGGCATATTGCCACCATTGTTTTAGATACTCGGCTATAACCTTTTGGGTTCTGTAGCCTCGATGTTTGCGATGATTAGCCATTGACTGAGTGGCATCTCTTGCATGTCCAGGTTGCATTAGATGGAGCATCGGTATTCTCAGACTTGACCAAATGAGCAATAACGACTTCCTCATTACACAACTGGCAACGGACGGACATATGCATCAGATTCATCCATTGACCATTTACATTGACTTCAACGAATCCCATTATGCTCTCGCCTTCTGCTTTTCCCACTTGCCATTACTGGCTAGGTTGTACCAACGTGTCGGGCAGTTTTGAGCCGGTGCGATGTTTCCACCTGGACAAAAGAATCCGCCCCAAGCGCGTCCATTCTTTTCGCCCTCTTTCCATTTCATGTCTCCATGCTCGCACTCCTCATGATTCTGGACTCCGAGAATGTTCTCAACGTTGGCAATAGCCTCAGCTGCGCTGATTGCTTCAGGTTGCTTAGGATCGCCATAGATTGGCTCTGTGCTCCAAGGATCAGCAGCTAGTGCTTCCTCTTTAGTCGCAAAGGATGGAACCTCTTTCGCCTTAGCAATGTCCTTGGCGCTTAGTCGTTCGACCTTGCTCATTTCCTCTCTAGATGGTCTCTTGCCTTTAGCTGCGTAACCGCCGTTTGCAAGTGCTCGACCGATCGCTGAAGTCTCGCAGTTCTCCAGCGCTGAAGTTGAATTAACACCGCGATCAGTAACCTTCTCCTCAGCGTATCCTGTCGAAAACGCCACGCTATCTGCGAAAGTTCGATATAAGTACGCTTTAACAATAAATCGATCATTCTGGAATGACTCCAATTCTGTGCTAATTCTGAAATCGGGGAAGTCCTTTATGAACTTCTCTAAACGCGATTCAACTGTCTCGTAATCTGCCAAATTAAACACTTGGTAACTCCTCTTGTTTCATTAGATATTCGGTTTGTTCCGGTAATGACCAAACAGTACCGTCTGCCCATGTCTGAACCTCGATGGCGCAGCTGTTGCAGTAATGTCGGCGTGTGCCTTGGCTGCGTGGATGATTGCTGATAACTGTGTAACTTGCTGCCTTTTGACCTAGCAGGTTATTTGCTCCAAAGCGAGTCTTGCAGTAATCGCACCAAACTCCAGGGGCTGATTTAATAACTGTCAAGGTCACTCCAATCAGTTGATGCAATCTGTCCAGCGAGCGCAATGTATGCGCAGCCGTCTTTGTAACTGTCCGCGTGGTTTGGGCTCTCTTGTAAGCGTGAGATTTTGACAAGTGCCATGCAGATTGCGACTTCGTGAGGCTCGATGTTACGTTCAAGGTAGGCTGACCAGAGTTTGGCAATTCGAAGGTGATTGAGAGCTGCCAAGCCGTAATCTTTACCGCGGTCTGCGATGAGGTCTGAGGCTTCGTTAAGGATGTCATTAGCGCGCATTTTCACTCACACGCTGAAATGACTTAGCAACGATCATTCCTTCTCGCTTGCCCTCTGTAAAGCCTTTGCCCCAGCCGACAATAAACCATAATACGTTTGCAGCTAGTAATAAGATAATTACTGGCATTTGTAAATCCATTTGATTACTCCCGATTCCGTAGCCTGGGTTGGCTACTGGATTACGGTCTCATACTTGGCAGACATTTACACGTTTATTTTGATAACGAAACGGTAACGATTTAGCCCCAGCGTTTGCCTTGGTAAATAAAGGATCCATCTTTAGGGTCAATCGGAATTAACTCAGGCGTAAAGCGCTTGCCGTGTAGTGTGCCTACAACAAAACCCATCTGCCAGTTTGCATATCCCTTTGTGTACCCCATACCAGGGCTTGAAAGGTCAACGAGATTCCCAACCTCAACACCCCACACAATGCGCCCGTAGCGCCCTCCAGAGGCTTCTGAGTGGGCACTTAGCCCTAGTCTGTGAGTGTGTCCAGATACGATTGATTTACCCATGCGCATAGCACCATTTAGGGCTGTTTGTCCAGGCTTATTTGATAATGGAAAAGCATCTCCGTGGCAAGTGTGCCAACCTGGAGCAAAGTCAAATCCGTTTGGATGGTACTTAATGCCTGCCTTGTCATAGCCCATAAACTTGTCATATCGCAGCTCTGGCAGGTTCATAAATGCCGGTAATCTGCGAGACAAAGACTTGTAAACGCGAGCGCCGTGGTTAGATCCAACAACGTCAGTTACGCCAAGATATTCGAGAATCTCTAAGGTAAGTTTGCGATCCTCATCGATGTTGCCCTCGACCTCTTGCCATGGTTGAGCAAAGCCTCCCAGTTGTGGCAGGTCGATTTCGTCGCCGATACAAATGGTTTGATGAGGCTTATAAGCCCTTAAAAACTTGCCTAGATTTTTGACTGCTGCTTCATGAAAAAACGGTGCTTGAATATCTGAGATCCAAGCAATTCGTTTTACTGTCATTTAGTCCTCGTCGTCGTCCTCGTAATCCCCAAACTTTTCGGGATCGATTGGGTCTGGCAGAATCCATCCTGGATACGATTGAACGTCGGTTATCATAAACAACGCTAAACCCTCGTCAAAACCAGCCTTACGCAAAGATTTGTAATACTCATGTAACCCAATGCAGTAAGCATCGAGTTTTGAGTAGCCTTGATCCTCTAGCGCTTTAGTTGGTTTTCTTGCCATGTGGATAAGTGTCCCTTACTTCTTGAGAAGTTCCATCATCTGTTCTTGGCGTGTCTCTATTCTTGCCAATCGGTCTGCGAGAGATGATCCACCATTCGGCGTAAGAGTCCACAACCAACCGCGAACCAAATAACGCAAACCGCCAATAAATACAGCAATCGTCGAGACAATGGCGAGGACGAACCCTGCCCAATCATTCGCGCTCACTTTTTCTTAGGAGTGGCGTAACCAAATACACCTGACAAGATTGCAAAAAGGATTGCTTTGTGATCGAGTGAAAACTCAGATCCTGCCCAAGCTGCTAGAAATGCTCCTAATGTTAGGACATATGGGTTCTTGATATTCATACTTCGCCTCCTAGTAGTGGGATGTTAAAAAACTTCGAATCCGTGTCGCCAAGTTTCGTAAACGAAATGTGAATGTGCTTGGTGTGCGGATTGACTCCCCTGTATTTGCGCCAACGCCAGAGGCTTCGAGCGCTTGCAATCTTTTTGTCAAAGATAACATATGCAATGCGTTTATCTGTTCGGGCTGCAATTCGTATCTGGTCGGCAACGTAAGCAGCTGTATTGGCTTGTTTGTCGAAATCAGCATCGAGATCGAGAGCGCGGACGATCCCTGAATCAGGGTCAGGGTTATGATCGCTCTTTCGGCTTGCATGGCGTAGGTCTCCGATTGTGCCGTCAGAGTCACGCTTTCGGTCAGGATAAGCATCGTCTGCCTGCTCTCTTAACTGAACAACCGACTTAGATAGTTTTGGTTTCATCCAAGCAACGCTGCAACCTCATCGGCAGTTAAACCTAACTTGTCCAACAATTCTTGCTTTTTTACAAATATTTCATTTGCTTCGGCTTGCATTTTTTCCATTGCAGCAATTTCATCTTTTGTCATAGGCTCAATGATAATTTCATTGGTTTGAGCATTGTGGATTGCTTTGTTAATTGTCATTATCTACTCCAAACATAGTATGTTCCAGCGTCAAAACTTCCTGTTTGTGATAAGCCTAAAGTCATAGATGTTACAGCGCTTGCGCTTTTCCAGACTCCACCAACAGCTCCACCTGCGGACGCTATCACGCTTTTTAATTGAACAGTTCCAGCGGTTTCAACGTGAAAAGTTCCGTATCCTGTTTCCGTATTTCCTAATTGTGGTGTCACATAAAGGTTGCTGACCGCATTTGCACTATTTCCACGAACATAATTTGTTCCAGTATCGGAGTTAAATTGAACATACATATAAGCAGATGATCCACCGTTGTTATGACTCCAACCGTCAAGAACAACCATAAATTCATTTGCAGCACTCAGAGACGAAATTGTTACTGTTGCAGCTGCAGGAAATGATGCGGTTGCTACTTGAGTCCAACCAGGCCCGGGAGCGCTTGCCCATGCTAAACCTGTTGCCGTTGATGAGTCGGCTGATAAAAACTTGCCGTTTGTTCCAACGGCTAAACGCGCTGGTGTATCTGCACCAGTTGCTGTTATTAAATCGCCCTTAGCATCAACGATTGCATTTTGTATTGCGTTGCTATCATCTTGGGCAACCCAACTAAAATCTAAATCTGTATTTGATGCCTTGGATAAAACCTGTCCGGTTGTTCCGCCTTTAAGATCGACGAAAGATGTATCAACGCCACCTAAAGCGGTACGGATAGCAGCTGCGCCATCCTTTACGAGATCGGTATCGTCAGGGGTCTCCCAGCCGAAGTTAGTTGTCGTTGCCATATTTCTCCTTATATCAGGCTACTATTGTAGCGTTAATCCACTCTAGGCTATTGCTTAAACTATTCCATGTTTCTAATGCCGAAACTCCGTTCCATCGGGTGGATTGGAGGCTGTAGGCAGTCGGCGAGACAGTCAAAGTCAAGTAAAGCGAGTTATATCCAGCCGTAAAAGTCCAACCCTCTACAAAGCCCTGAAATTGTCCATTGGTGATGTTTGCTGGTAACTGCGTAATGTTAAGAGGTAATCCCATAAACACGTTTAGCAATGCGTCTCGGTCTGTATCGTCAATTTCTGGGCTACTTAATGGGAAAGTAATGGATCTAAACTGGGCTTCTGGAAAGGATCTTAATGCTAAATAAAATTGAGCCTGAGACAAAGCGTCAGCGCCCTTTTCCAATGATGTTGAGATGTTGTAAGCCTGTTGCCCATAGATAGCAATTGATTCGGCAGATTGTGCCGATTCTGTAGCGTTTGCCTTATAGGAGATTGTGACGTCATTGCGGACATCGCCGGAGCGCTTTTCGGTTTTAATACCGCGAGCCAAGGCATGATGACCAGTTAGATCCACATAACCGTTTGCTGCAAGGTAAGAGCTGCGTCTAGTACTATCGGCATACCCGATGCGTCCCTGAGAATCCTCATAAAGATAGCCAAGTCCTGAGGTAGCAAGCGCAGTTACTAGGCTATACACGTCAGTAATCTCAGATGATCTTGATGTCAGTTCGTAATCGCCTGGTTGGTCAATCTGACCTAATCCAGAGTTCTCAGCCTCTGCCCAGGTTGTTGTTGGGTCATAAGTTGCCCAGGTTAAAGCTGCGGGTACTTCGTTCCAAGTGCTAAACAGGACTTCACTTAGAATCGTGTAAATCTGATCGCCGTCAAAATCTTTAGCCAAAACGCCCTCTGTGAGCGCCTTAGGCAGCTTTGAAAGGGCACCCATTGCCGTTACTTGGATGGACTCTGAAATAGCCGTAGATGACGCCTGCGTGACCTCTACGTCGATGTCTGTGACGAACCCACCGAATAGGTTAATGAATGTGCCAGATGAGTCTTTAACCTTGATTGTTATCTGGTCGTTGATATCCATCACGATAGGAGATTGATCCAGGTTAATGATATTAACGCTGCAATAGCCCGCGTAAGGCTGTGAATAGATATCCGTACGCCCTGAGGTGATTGTCAGGTTAGCAAGGGTTAGGTTGGTGTAATCCCCACCGCCATTAATGGTCACTTGCCATTCGGGAGTCCATTGGCTCATTAGTAAACCAACGCTCCTGAGCCTGACCCACCGCGTGCCGTGGCTCGGTTAAGAATGTCTACGATCTGACGGGCAGTTCCCTCAGCATCGATGGCTCCGTTTACCGTAATGTTAATTACGCCTCCGCCCTTACCGCCTCCAGCAACTAGGCGATTGTTTGGAATGATGGTTCCGTTAGATCCTGGTGTAAAGAGTTCCGGACCCTTCTCGCCTACGAGGTAGGTTGTGCCACCAGTTACCGGACCACCTGCAGCTTTACCGCCACCAAATACCTTATCGATCAATCCGCCGATACCTTTAACGATTGGATTGTTTTTAACCAGATTTATGATGTTCTTAATTCCGTTTACCACATCGGTAATAAAACCAACCAAATCGCTAAACCCACCAACTAAACCGCTTACAAGTTTTGCAAGTACCTTAATCGCTGCGCCTAGGACTTCTCCCAAAGCAGGAGCAAGTGTTTCGGCTACAAACTCGGCAACTGACTTAAATAACTTGAAAAGTGGCTTTAACTTCTCCTCATTGTCACTTATAGATGTTGCAATCGAATCAAACGCCTCAAATAGTCCCTCGATAATTGGTTGGACTGTTTTCTTAATGCCAGGTATAACCGTCTCTGAAAAGAACTTCCACCAAGTCTCAATGATTGGAAGTACATCATCTTTAAAGATTTTGCCTAAGTCTGTAAAGATCGGACCGAGATCCTTGCCAATCTTGTCTGCCAATTCTGTAACAACTGGGACAACCTTGTCCACAAATAAAGTGACCATTGGAGTAATGGCATCGAGAATAAAGGAGCCTACTGTCTCCTTGCCTTCATCAAAGACAATCTTTAACCGATCCATCTTTCCAGCAAAGGTTTCAGCGTTGGCAGTTGCCTGTCCTGCAAATGTATCTGAAAGAGCAGCCGTTGCTGCATCGAAATCCTTGGACTTAATAATGTCCTCATCGATGCCAACGCCTAAACGCTTTAACGCTCCTAGGTTGCCATCGTATGCCTTGCCTAGCGCCTCAGATACTGCGCCTAAATCCTTGCCAGTACCTGCAGCAATATCTAATGCCAGAGTCTGTAATTTCTGGGCTTCCTCAACGTCCTTAGTTGATCGCACCAAACGATCAAGGCTCGGACGGAGTTCATCATCTGTAACGCCTTTAGCCAAAGAGGTCTTTAGGATGTAATCCTCAGTAGCCTTAATCTGTCCCTCAGTTGCGCCTGTAACATTCTTTAAAGAGGTTGCTAAACGTAACTGTGCAGCTTCATCCTCGATAGCAGCTTTAACGCCATCGATTGCTAACTTGCCTGCATAGGCAGTTGCAGCGACACCTGCAGCAAGAAAAGCAGCACCTGCAACCTTGCCAAAGTTGTCAATCTTATCGCCAAAGGTTTGAACATCTTTAGAACCAGTATCCAGGCTTTTCTTTAGGTTATCGACATCTGCAAGGATGGAGAGTTTGAGAGTTCTATTACCTGCCATTAGTCCCACTCCTTCAAGATGCGATCAAATGCTTCCTCCCATTGCTTGATGAGATCCGGCTGGATCGCTCGCAATGTAGAGTAAATAAAGTAACCGGAGTTACCTTTGCCTTTCTTTGGTGTACGGGTTGGGAACTGCTTGAAACGATTGGAGCCGAACTCCATACCGTAAAGCAGATCCAAAGTTGTACCGCCACCTGAAAACTTTTGACGAGCAAAGCCGTATGAAAACTCACCGACCTTACTGGACTTACTTATCGAAACTCCATCAGCAATACGGCGAGCAGCAATACCTGAAACCTCGCGAGTCGCTGCCGTTTTCTTAATCTGTTCAGAAGCATATTCAGCAAGAGCAGATGATTCCTTTTTAGCAGCTTCAACAGCTGCCTCATCCATGGCTTTAAAGGCTTTGATGATTCCACGCAATTCCTGCTTATCATAACTGATTGGGTCAGTTGCCATTGCGCTCCTCCAATACCTCTATTGCCGTAAGGATATCCTCAGCGGATGTCCACTCGCTCATAGGAATCTGAGTTGCTATCGCTAACTCGACTAGGAGTCGGCTGATACTTCCTCGCTGATGGCTTTTGGGCTATCAGTGCCTACTTCAATATCAACAATAGATTCCATCCAAATCTCAAGAGACTTAGTTGGCTTACCACCTGCCTCGCGCTTCATAGCGCTATGTGCAACAAATAGCAAGTCATACATTCCTGAAAATTCGGTGATGGACTTTTTGTTAGCCATTTCCCATTTTGCAAAATCAGGCGGATAGGCGATGTAAGTCGCCTGATCCCCTGACGCATATGTAATTGTTATTGACTTTTTCATCTTTGCTCCCGTTTGTTAGATGTTTAGAATGTTTCGGCAGGTGTTCCCACGACTGTAAGAGTCCATGAGTCAGTCTGTGCGCCAGGTGCTCCACCGCCTACGGATGGAAATACCGGCAATACATTAAACGCAAATACCGCACCAGTAACTGCAGTTAGTGAAACCGCAAGAGTTGTGTTTGGTGCTGATTCGCATGCTGTCCACATTGCCTCAAATAGTGATGAAGCTGCGCCCCAGTCTGCAAGTAGATCAATAGAAAGTTCCCATTGGTCATCAACGTGCTTATAAGCCTTGCCATCGAGTGTCTGATACACGTCAATGGTTGGTGAGTTTGTGAGTGTGACGCTAGTCGTCTGCGCATCGTAATTTACCGTTGCAATAGTCAGGACTAGGTCGCGCCCCGTGATTACGGTTGTTGGCATGATTTCTCCTTATGCTGTCTGCGTGTACCAGGTGGACACGCGTATATCTGCGACTAGCAATGTACTAGCGCCTACTGTTGTAACTGTTGGTCGGTCTACCGCCTGGACTTCATATCCATTCGGTATGACCGCCACAACACTTGTTATAAGTTGCTCAATATTATCGAGTGATGCTGGGTTACTGTTGTAAGCAACGCAGCAAGTAATCGTCATATTGATCTTGCATCGAAAGGTTCCCTTGCCAATGGTGTCAAACTCCAAGTATGGAGAATCCGGTACGACAACAACTGCAGGCGCTGGAATCGACTCAGGAACGTATGCAAATACGTTTGCTGAAACCCCAGCGAGAGCAGTAGCAAGAGGAGTACGAACTGCAGAGAGGATTGTGCTTGGCATTACTGCGCCATTGTCTCTACGTCAATATATGGCCCTAGGAGGCCTACGACGCGATTAAAAAGTGACCTCCCCATCCTGTATGGACTCGGAGCAAAATCTAATCCTTCAATCTGTCCGCCTGGAGCAGTACGAGATTGGAATACTTCAACTGAAACTACGATGATTGCGGATTCGACCGCAGCAACGCCGACATATGTAGCAGCGCCTGTAAGTGTTGCGGATCCGCTAGGAATGACGTTGCGCTCGACGACATCGGCATTAGTGATGTTTGCTGTAAATGTGTACGCATCAACATCAGCATTGACTGTTCGAGTGCCGTTAAATGGAGATCCACATCCTGCGATGACAACTGATTGTCCTTCGGTAAACTCATGGATTCCTACTGTCGTAAAGGTTGCGACATTATCAGTCAGTGAAACCTTGGCAATTGGTGAAGCAAAAGTAGTAAGCAATGGCAAAATTACAGCCTCGCTAGTATCTATTATATCGTTTAGATATGCGTCACTGTACAAAGCTGATGAAACGCCAAGCACCGAGCGTAATTCTGTTGCTGTAATAATACTTGGCATTTCATCCTCTCTAAACTGCTGGGGGAGCGATCGGGAGCAACCGCCCCCCCATGATTAAGTGATTAGGCTACGTTCAACTTACGGAACGCTGCTGGGTAACGGTTTACTACGCAAACATATGCGTATAGTCCGATTTCAACCTGACCGTTTGCTACGACGTTAGCGCGTAGTTCGATCTTGTTGCTCTCATGGAAACGCATTGCGTTTGATGGGTAAACCAAAGCGTGCTTTGCGTTTGCATCGTCGCCTGTGTAGTTAGCATCTACAACAAGTCCAAGTCCTGCGACTGATCCTGCTGTTGAGCCTTGTGTAATCAAACCATTAGCGTTTGATGGTGCTGCAGCTGCGTATAGTGGACGACCTGAGCCATCAACTGCACCTAGTAAGCCAGCGAAATCGATACCATCTTCGCCACCTGTGTTTGCAACAAGTAGACGGTTTGGTGTTGAGCGCATTACGCCAAATGAATCAGCAATACCCTTTGCGATTGACGCGTAGATTGTTGCTGCAGATGACTGTGTTGCGTTCTGTGCTGCAATCTGAGCTGCGTATGCATCTGTCTTGATTGCGTAGGATTCAGCCAACTCGCGCAAATACAGGTCTAAAAATCCTGGGTCGCTGCGATCGAGCAACTCGACGTCCAGAATTCCGGCGCCCGCAAACTTGACTACAGTATCCTCTTGAAACGTGACTGTAGTGTCTGATGATGAAAACTCTGCGCCCTCTGCAGTAACTGCAACGGTTGCCTTTGTTCCCAACTTAGGTGTGAAAACCTTCATGCCTGAGGCTGGAAGTGCAGCGCGCTCGATTGAATCGATGAATGGACGTGAGTTATCAATTACGCCGATAACATCCTTTAGGTAGTTAGGTGGAACCATACCTGTGTTCTCAGCAACTGTTGCAACCTGTAGAGCAGCAACTAGATCGCGTGCATCTGCGTCACCGCGTGATGCTTGGATCTGTGCCATTGCAAACTGACCTGCTGTTACGTCAAGGTTGACGCGTGGATTTGTGTAAAAGACTGGACGTGTTGTCGCAGCAGTTACATCTGACTTTGCAGCTTCAACCGTCTCGGTTGATACTGCCTCTGAAACGGTTTCTGACACTAGGTCATCTCCTTCGGTCTTAGGTTCCTCAATTTGAGGTTCCGGGGTTGATTCGGTTGCAGCGGTACCAGGTGTTTCAGTAGCTGCGACCTTTTCCACTTCGGCTCCTGGGATTGCTCCTTCAGTTACGAGTGAAACTTCAATTAACTTCGATGCGCTGATAGCCATAACGCCGTCTTTGTTATCCCATGCATCTACTTTTACACCAACGCTAAAATCGGAGCGCAATCCTGTTGCTGCTTCCTCTAGTGCGTCATTTCCAGCGGTTGTCTTAGCAATCTTGAATGATGCAGTAATACCTGTTTCATCCTGTGACCATTCCATCAACTTGCCGATTGGCTTAGTCATTTCATGTTCTAAAACCAACTTTGTGTTCTTGCTAAAAGTAATTGAGTTAGGCAAGAAAACAGTTTGACCCGCTGACGTGTTGCCGACTGAATCCCATTGGACGATGCGTCCGGCGATGATGCGTGACTCTGCATCGCTTGCCGTGATTGTTACTGGCATTGTTATTTTCATGATAACAAGTCCTCCTGTTGTCTGATTTCATCAACGCTCATCGCGCCAATTCTGTTTAGGATCTCGTAAACCTGTGCGCGCTCTAATGGATTACCGCGTAGGAAATCATCTAGTGCATAACGCACTTCATTGCCTTGACCTACAAAGTCAGGCATCGATAAACGCTGTTCAATCGCAGTTAGGATTGGACGAAGTGAGAAATCAACAAGTGAACGACGCTCTGAGATTGCATTTGAGTAAGTCATCGAGGTAGTTTCAGCGCTTGCAAAGTATGCAGGCAATCCTGCAGCTCGACACAACTCTAAAGCAACGTATTGACGTGCTTCGTTAAGTTGTAGTTTGTTTGGATCAATTCCCATAGCCTGCAATTCAACATCGGCATTTAGAAATGCGGTAGATCGAGTTGTGCGGGCTACGCGCCAGGCTTCAAGCAATTTGCCAATACGCTCGCTAGTAAGATTTGTCCCGTTTGACTTTAATACCATCATAGGCACCGGCTCTTTTGCAAAAGCCTCTGATGCGTTTTCTAATGCGACAGCTGCGCGGATTGTGCGACCTGCGCGAGATAAGAATCCTTCATCCAAACCATTGAACACAACAAGAGAGCGAATTCCTGCAGATGGAACCGCAGATCCGTCTACTGAGTAACCGATGATTTCTGTGTTGTTTGAGTTTGTTGTATATGTAACGCGATCAGGTGAAACGCGTGTCCATTCTTGAATTCGTCCGTCTGCATACATTGACATTACTTGTCCATACGCCACGCCGTGGAATAACAAATCCTCAGCAATGTACGAATAGATAGATGATCCGGGAACGCGTGAATCAGGTTGGTTAATTACGCGATTGGGTTCAACTCGTACCCCGGAAGATTTAATACGTTGCTCTAATGGCAACGATGCAACAGTCGAGCAAATGATATTGCGCGCTCTTGCAATTGTTGGAACTGCCATCGCTTGCTGACGATTAGCAGTTGCCAATGGATAAAATAAACTTTGGATTGAGTTGTTAAAAGGTGCCGGAGTCGCAGCTGCATCAACCGTCAATCCCTGAGGTTGTTCAGCCTTCGCGAAAAAATCTCTGAGTGCCATTAGCATAAAATTATAGCATAATCAACCCAACACGATATCCACTTCTGTGTCTGGTCGTGTCGCAAAGTGAGACACCATAGCCATTCCGACTGTGGCACAAATTGTGGCAGCTGAGGCTTTACGCCCTAGGTACCAACCGCCATCTTTGAACGGCAGTTTAACCGCGGATAAGACTTGCTTATTTAACTCGACCTGATTGCCATGAACTAGGCGCTGGGAGGTAATTGCCGACAACATCTCATCGCAGGCTTGCCCATAAAGCGCCCCATCGATCGGAGTGGTCGGAATACCTGCCGGAATCAACCGAGAAGCAACCGCGCCAGCGGTTTGACGAGAATAGGCAACAGTTTCGACTGAGTACTTACGCGCCCATACTGCGATGCTGTTAGCCAGGTCTTTATCGTCAATATTAACTGGATTCGTGTATGTCTCCAGTAATACAACGCAAAACTTGTCCCCATCAAGTCTCTGCGCTGCCACTAACGCGGCTGCTTTTCGATCTGGTGATAGATCAATAGCCATCCAAGTTGGTTGCTCCCGATCCAGAGCGAGCGTACCCTCAGACGCGCACTCTGTCCAACTTGACGGATTGATGGCTGGGTTGATCTGGCTCACCCATTGGCAAAGCAACTCTGTGCGGATAATAGACTCATCATCCGACATTGCGCTTTTAAGATTATCTGCGTGAATTGTGTATCCAAGGCTAGGGTTTGCCTGTTGCCAGGCTTTAGGGTCATCCAAAGCGCACCCAGGTTCAGCGCTCCATTCAAACCAACCAATCGGGTCATCTGAACCCGCTGCAGCTGCGAGCCCGCGCTCACGCATACGATTCAGGATTACTGAGTGTTGGTCTCCCGCGTTCGAATACATAATCGCCATGGGATTTTTCGAAGCCATCTGGGTAAAGCGCAAGGATGCCCAAACTTCGTCGTCTTTGTACTCACGAACTTCATCCAAATGGATTGTGTCCGGCGCTGCAATTCCACGCGCAGCTGAGTTGTTGGCTCTTACCAGGTAACGGGTGCCATCGTTTAACTTGATCTCCTGGGAACCTTTGGTTTCGTACTTTTTAACAAACCGAGTCACAAGTTGTTCATTGGCTTGAATGATCTCATCGATCTTCCAAAAGATTTCAGATGAGGTTGTCAGTTTGTGCGCTGTGTGGATCTGTAAACGCTCGCCCCAAAGGAACATCCCGGCCAAGATTCGAAGCTGCATAAAGGTCGATTTGCCATTTTGGCGGGCAATGATTACCCCTATTTCGTTGTGGTACCAGCGTCCGTCAGGCTTTACTCGGTGCATCTCTAAGGCGAGCAGTTTCTGCCAAGGGAGCAGTTTGAAGTACTCACCGGTAACTGGATCCTTCAAAGTCTCCACAAAATCGATCATTTCCTGCCCGCGGGATGGTAAATCAACCGGTTTTGACCGTATGCGGGGTTCTGTCGCCCCTAGGTAAGCCGTAGGAGCCTGTTCTAAGCCGTTCTGAGGGTTTTGAGTCATATCTAGTCGGTACTCTCCTGATAGTGGCTTATTGAGCCGTTTTTGGGGGCAAAAGATCCAATGGGGGTCATGGTCCCCCCCTTT
>Ga0181362_1000116_pt1 | contig 15004 bp, 25 predicted proteins | sample Su13NDMM110SN_FD_130095 | JGI IMG/M metagenome (GOLD analysis project Ga0181362, IMG submission 130095) | Freshwater viral communities from Lake Michigan, USA - Su13.ND.MM110.S.N | ecosystem: Environmental > Aquatic > Freshwater > Lake | place: USA: Michigan | collected 2013-07-16 | reverse complement strand
CCATTAGATAATTTAAGAAATCTTGGGTTTATGCAAATACGAGACTTAAATAGTCTTGCCAAAGGCAAAACAGGGCATGGATACAATAATGGTGCTTATTCTTTTGCCTATCAAGATGAATATTATTATCTATCTCCTAAAAACTATCAACGCTTGAAAATGGGTGAATATCACGAACAAACACCAAATAGAATAAAGTCTTTATTTAAGCAATTAGGTGTTGATAAAGATATTGGTTTGCCCGTTAGAGCAGAATAAAACTTTTTATACAAACAACTTGACCAACTAACCCTCTTGTGTTATATTAATGACACACAAGAGGGTTTTTTGCTACAAACTTTGGGCTATGCTTGCATCGTACATCAGTTCTCTACACTATCAGCTAAAAAGCGTATTACAACTAATCGAACAATGATTCGCAAAACGTTTATTGAACGTGGAATTGAATATGCATCAGAACTTGCTCTTCTAAATGTGCAAGACTTATACAAGATTCTCCAATGGAATACAAAGAACAATATCAATTTCTATCGTATGTCTTCCGATATGTTTCCTTGGGCATCTGAATATGGTATTTACAATCTACCAAACATTGAAGAAATCTCCAAGATATTGACAAAGTGTGGGGATTGGGCAAAGAACAATAATCAACGTTTGACCTTCCATCCCGGCCCATTCAACAAGCTTACTTCATCGAATGAAAGAGTAACAAAGAATACTATCAAGGACTTGACCGTTCATGCAGATATTCTTGATATCATGGGATTGTCTCGTTCCCACTACAACAAAATCAATATTCATGTTGGAGCAACATACAAGAACAAACCTATGGCTGTTGCTCAATTCTTGAAGAATTTTGATAGCTTGGAGGATAAAATCAAATCCAGATTTACATTGGAGAATGATGATAAAGCTTCTTTGTACACAACACAAGAATTATATGATTCAGTATACAAGCATACAAAAATCCCTATTGTTTTTGACTATCATCATCATAAATTGAACAATGGAGGAATGCCAGAAAATGAAGCTCTTGAAATAGCTTTATCTACATGGGGAAATATCAAGCCTGTTGCTCACTATTCTGAATCTCGCAGAGAAGAACAAAATATCAAATGTCCAGCACAAGCACATTCTGATAGCTATAGAAATGTTGCGAATACTTATGGACACAACATTGATTTGATGTTAGAATGTAAACTGAAAGAAATCGGACTTTTCAAATACAGGGAGCTTATGAATGAGCACTAAAATAACTTTATCACATGATGAACAATCTCATTTCTATCGTGAAATATTTGATATATCAAATATATATATTCAGATAGAAAAACATGAGTATGAAGTTTCCAATGGAAGAGCAATGATTCAAATTCCAATCAAATCTTGGAGAATGATGATTGAAGCTTGGCAACAGTCAGGCTGGCCCAAAGAAGAAGATGGAAAAGAAAATGAACTTGCTGTACAATGGCTTGATTCCCTTGAACATACACTAAATAACATAAAGGATAAAAATGACAAAACTAAACCTTAAAATTAAAAAACTATCAAACTTTGTAGATATACGACAAAGAGATTGGGGAAATGCAGGGTTTGATTTGTATGCAGCAGAATATGGTTCTATTGCCCCAAACGAAAGATGCACGGTTGCAATCGGTATTTCAACGTCGTTCAATCCAGAATATTATATGAGAATTGCACCTCGCTCTGGACTTGCGCTAAAAGATGGTATTGATGTTCTTGCTGGTGTAATTGATTCATCATATCGTGGAGAATGGAAAGTAATTCTTTATAACACATCAAATGATTCTTTCTCTTTCTCGATTGGACAAAGAATTGCACAAGCAATTCCAGAAAGAACAACAACAGAACACTTTGAATTTGTAGACTCGTTAGAACAATCTATAAGGAACGAACAAGGTTTTGGAAGCTCTGGAATATAATTTCAAAATTGGTGATGTTTTAAAGTTCCAAACGAGCAATTTGGTAGTATACGGTATTTTTCTTCGTTGCTATTATGAAACAGTAAATTTGGGTGAGGGAGCGAATGAAGGTGGTTATTATGTTTTTTCAATAATCCCGTTCGATACCGGAATGCCAGAAAACTTTTATGAATCAGAATTTTTACATAACTTAATGGGAGAATAATTGGACAAACAAACACAAAAAATTGTATTTTCAAATAACACAGATCTTTGGGCAACCCCACAAGACTTTTACGATAATCTAAATCAAAAGTATAATTTCAATTTAGATCCTTGCGCTGATGCAACCAATACCAAATGTCCAAAGTTCTTTACTGAACAAGATGATGGTTTATCACAAGATTGGGGAGGACATAATGTATTTGTGAATCCTCCTTACTCCAAAGTAAAGCAATGGGTCAATAAGGCATATGAAGAATCCAAAAAGCCAAATACAGTTGTTGTAATGCTTGTTGCAGCAAGAACAGATACAAAGTTCTTTCATGATTATTGCACCAAGGCAAATCAGATTTTGTTTATCAAAGGAAGGCTTAAATTTGGTGGATCTGTAAATTCTGCACCATTTCCCTCTATGGTGGTAGTTTTTGGTGGTGACAGATTGTATGTTCCACCAAAGTACGGTAGAATGGATAATAAAGCAAATGAATTATAAAATTGGTGATATAGTGCGTTTTATGCAGACAGAACGAGTTGGATATATCACTCAGGTTGTTCAGTTAGGAAATGACGTATGTGATGTCTGTGTTCAATGGTTTGACGGAGAAAACTATCAAGTACCTGACGAATCAGTAATAAAACTAAATTGACAAAATCTATTATTAAAATTGGGGATATTGTCCAATTCAATCATTGGACTAAAAATAAGATATTATTTACACATACTGGATTCATTGCCAAAAAATCCGATAAATCAGCATTTGATTGGATTGCTGTATCTTTTTTGACCGAAGAAGAAGTTTACTTGGACGAAGAATGGATTAAAACGTGTATGTGCAATGACATTTGAGCAAACATATATTAAATATTTTTGTATATCCTATTGCGGAGATATTCTAAACGGGATATAATTCTCATCTAATCCACAAACAGTTGAAGGACTTAAATATGAATAGACAAGAACGAAGAACAGCCAAGAAGAATGGAGAAGATCCAGAACTTCAAGAGAAGATGGTATTATTCGGGAAGATTCCTGATAAATGTCTTGGTTGCTCTAAACCATTTGATAAGAAATCAAAAGAACATGCTACGACTTGGACGGTCTTTGTATATAACGAAAGACAAGAAGTGAAGCTTTATTGTCCCGAATGCAGAACCAACATTCAAGCTTGGGCAGAAGATTTAGAAAAGGAGCAAATTTAAATGTCAGATATAAATAAACAACAATTAATGCAACTTGGCAAAGAATCAGTAAACCATCCTAAACACTACAATCAAGGTTCTATTGAAGTAATAGCTTACATTGAAGATATTGGAATGGGTGAAGATTTTTGTGCAGGAAATGCAATAAAGTATCTTTCAAGGTATAAACACAAACAAAATCCACTTGAAGATCTAAAAAAAGCAAAATGGTATGTTGAAAGGCTAATCGGATACTATGAAAATAAATAAAATAAATGATAATAATTTTTCACAAATTGCACAACAATGTAAAAAACCTTTATTGATCAAATTCTATAATCCAAATTGTCATCTTTGTGATGGTCTGAAGCCAATATTTAAACAAATATGTTCTTCATTCTCTAACGATTATGAATTCGGAGTAGTGAATGCAGTTGAATCAAAAAAACTAACAGGATTTTTCAAAATAACTGGTGTTCCTCACCTATTTGTTGTATTCAATAGTGATATGGTGGAGATACCATATCCACAGAACCCTGATCCAGAAACTGGCTATTCATTCTATGATATTGCCGATTTTCTTCATTCCTATAAAACAAACATTAAGAGGTAAATATGCTACGAGCTTTAAGTTATGATGATGTTCTACTTGTACCCCAATACTCTGATATAGAATCCCGAAAAGATGTAGATATTAGCAGCATTTTGGATGCAGAAAGAAATTTGCATTTTAGTCTACCAATTATTTCTTCACCAATGGATACTATTACCGAAGAGAAAATGGCAATTGCTCTTGCGAGAATGGGTGGTCTTGGGATTGTGCATAGGTATAACACAGTTGAAAAGCAATCTAAAATGGCAGAGATTATATTCGAAAACATTTCTCCCACTAAGATTGGATTTGCAATTGGTATTACTGGTGATTATTTAGAAAGAGCAACAGAGTTATATAATTTGGGAGCAAGAATCTTATGCTTGGATGTTGCTCATGGTGACCATATACTAATGCAACGAGCTTTGAACCAATTAAGAGATAAACTTGGTGATAAGCCACATCTTATGGCTGGTAATGTTGCAACATTTGAAAGCTGTTGTCGTTTAGCTTCTTGGGGAGCTAATAGCATTCGTATTGGTATAGGTGGAGGTTCTATCTGTTCTACCAGAATTCAAACAGGTCACGGTGTTCCTTCCTTGCAATCAATATTAGATTGTTCATCTATTCCGCTTGATGTTACTCTTATTGCTGATGGTGGAATTAAAAATTCTGGTGATATTGCAAAAGCACTTGCAGCAAAGGCAGACTTTGTTATGATTGGTTCTCTTCTTGCGGGAACTGATTGCACTCCCGGTGATGTCATAAGCACAGAGTCAAACAATAAACGTAAAGTATATCGTGGTATGGCATCCAAAGATGCTCAAATGGATTGGCGTGGTAAATCTTCTTCGTTGGAAGGTATTTCCACTACTGTTCCATATAAAGGAGCTACTGTCGATGTTGTTGACCAACTTGAAAATGGTATTCGTTCTGCTTTCTCTTATTCTGGTGCAAGAACAATCAAGGAATATTGGTCTAAATCCAGATTTATTGAACAAACATCTTCTGGTCTTACCGAAAGTAAGACACATATCCTTGAAAGAAACTAATGGATTGGAAAAGATTTTATTTATGGGTTGAAACGCATAAGCAAGCAACTTTTATTGTTCATCTTTTACAAGATGGATATAAGAAGCAAGCCGAGTTTTTTCGTGATGTAATTGATGCTTATATCGAGGAAGATCCAGAGTTTGCGAAGTGGATGGATAAGAAAAGATTACAAAAAGGAAATTTGAATACCAAAAAAGGACTTGAAAGAAAACAGAAACTAATTAAAAGAGCAGAGCAATTACAAGACATTTTATTTTCCGAACAAGATTTGAGTAAAATTTTTGATCTAATCGAAGAAGAAAATGAGGATTTTTAATAAGTTGATACTATTTATTTTCGTTAGGAGTTAAATACATGGCAAAAAATACTTTACTTACAGAGAAACAAGTTTCAAGTTTTATGAGACTTGCAAATATTAAACAAGATAAAATCAGTAATTTTATCGGAAATGGCAAAAGAAGATTGAATGAAGAATATACTGGCAGTATGCAAGAAGATGAACCTGCTGCTGATGAAGAAATGGGTGAGATGGATGATATGGGAGAGATGGGTGATATGGAAGAAGAACCCGTTGAAGCTGATATGGAACCCGAAGCTCCCGAAGGTCAAATTGAAGCATCCGAAGACGAATTCGAAGGCTTTCTCACAAGAGCATTAGAAAAGATTCTTCCTGCCGCTCTTGAAAAAGCAATGGCTGGTCAAGATGCTGACCAAGAAGAAGAAATGGATTTCGGTGGAATGGAAGATGAAGGTGGAATGGAAGATGAAGGTGGAATGGAAGACGAAGGTGGAATGGAAGACGAAGATTCAGAAGTTGAAGTTGAGGACGAAGAAGAACCAAAAGAACTCGATGAAACTAGAAACAGAAGAACCAACAAAAGGATTCGTAACACCGGGGGAGGTGATGCAAAAATGAAAGAATCCTTGGTTTTTGAAAATGTAGATCTGGTAACTGATGATGATATCGTCAACGAAATCCTAAAACGTGTTATCCGTAAGTTAGTATAATAAACCCAACAAAAGTTTGCTATGTATCGAAGACCGTGTTATGTGAGTAACACGGTCTTTTTTACATTCAAGGATACAATATGTTTTTACAAATGCTCTCAATTTCTATGTGGTTCTTGTGTGGATTCTTCTTTCACAAAACTTTCTCGTCAATGTTACAACTTGGAATAACTTCTAATATCATACAAAAAGCAACAAATGACATACTTATATCTCTTGTGTTCATTGAACAAGATATTCAGTTTGTAATGGAAAGCAAGAAATTAATTCTGAAAGAGAAAGGAATGTCGGATAACGATATAGAGCATTATTCTCTCATCCATGAGAAGAATTTCAGAATGTGGAGAGAAAAGATAATAGTAACTTTTGTCAATAATTATCCAGATATGTATAAAAGCAAATTTGTTCCGTTCAACAACTGGAATGGTGCAGCACAACATGTGAATAACATGATAAAACAAAATAAAAAGGTTGCCAAGTGATAAACGCAATGTTATAATACTTATACAAAGAGGAAATGAAAATGAATATGTTCTCAAAAACCAAAAAAAGAATTGATGATGAAACAGAGCACGAAGAAACAATTAAATCGGAAACCAAACCTGTCGTTACTTTGATTGCACCAGAAGATAATGATATGAGATTGATTGGACTCTTTGGAGAGGTAGAAGAACAAAAAGTAGCTTTACTGATTGGAGCACTTATTGATCTTGCAGATACAGCCGAAGTAAAACAACCAATTGACCCTGATGATCCAGATTCAGAAATAGAAACTATTATCGAACCTATTGAGTTTATTATTTCAACTCCCGGTGGTTCAGCAGACGATATGTTTGCACTTTATGATATGATGCGTGTTACAAGAGAAAAATGTGATATTGTTACTTTTGGTCTTGGAAAAGTTATGTCTGCTGGTGTTCTATTACTTGCAGCAGGAACCAAGGGACAACGTAAGATTGGAAAGAATTGTCGTGTCATGATTCATTCAGTTGTTGGTGGTAATGCTGGTTCATTCCATAGCTTACAAAATGAAATGGAAGAAATCAAATATATCCAAACTGCTTATCTAAATGCTCTTGCCGATGAAACTAAAATGTCTTACAATGAACTGCGTAAGATGATAGATAAGAAAGTCAATGTTTATCTATCAGCAGAACAAGCCATTAAACTTGGAATTGCAGATATTATTGTATAAAAGGACTATTTATCAACATGAACAACACATTTAATGTCGATAAACTTTTAAAATTAGTGCAAGAAGTAGCTTTACTAAAAGAAGCTACCTTTAGCACCGACGAGGTTTCCAGAACTAAATATTTCTTTCCTATTTTAAAGAAAATACAAAACAAAGAACCTTTTTTTCTGGAGCCTTCATCGCCCGATCAAACCCCAGAACAATTTACTGTAGATATTGAATCTCCCGAAGGTCAACAATTTTTAGTTGATTTTACAGATTCTAATGCTGATAAAGAAAAACTTGATTTATTGTTCAAAGAGAAGAAAGGATATAAATTTGTTATACCAGCTAAAGATGCAGAAGGTAATGTAAAATATTATCCCCTAAATGCCCTCAGCAAAAGTTTATTAACTGCCAAACCCACAAAAGGTGGCTTGCAAGGAACTGAAACTCCTGATATGAAAGAGGGATTAGTAGCATTTTTCTTCCTTGCTGGCCCAGACGGCTGGACTGTTGCGGAAGAAAAACTAAAAGCAAAAGATGAACAAACAAGTTCCAAGATTTTAGACTTACCAGTACAAATTGTAGATTCAAAACGCTTTGGAGCTAAATCTTCCTCTCTTGTGAGAAATGCTATTATCTATTTGAATGAGAATGCAATAACCGACAAGAAAGAGATTCACCTTTTTCTAAATGCTATTTCTGCCGCAAAGGCATCGAGAAACTATAATAAGAATGTTGTCGATAGAGGACAACTATTTGAAATGATAAGAAAAGTTGCTTCTAAAATTACTAAATTAGATCCTGATAAATGGTGTCCCGGCGATATCTATGTTTATGATGCAGGAGCAGAACAACAGATAATTGATATTGTCAAAAAAGCTGCAATCAGCGAACAGGTTGTTACACCAGTTCCATCGGACAATCCAGATGCCGTAGGAATAAACTCCTTATTTGGTGGAGAAAATCCTCTTATTTATGCTCTTTCTTTGAAAGAAGAAGTTGCATTGTCTGGAAGGGCAACTGCTTTCTTGAAGATAAAAAACATCAAAGGTACAGAGCTATCAGCAAGTGAGTTCTCTATTTCCAATGAAGAAACACAAATACTTAAATTATATAAAGATAAAACTATTCCTAATGTAGCTGCTTTAATCGAGAAATATGAGACTGAATATCAAAACAGTAAAGCACAATTTATACAACAATTAGGTAACGAAGAATATGCTATTGGAAAAATTGTCAATGCTGCTTCTAAACGTCAAGGTAAAATTAAAAGTGATGAATATAAACTTGGTTATTTAGTCAGCAAGTCTACTTGTTTCAGATTCATGACTTCTTATCTCCAAGATTTTAATAACTTGAAAAACGCAAACGAAGTAATGCAACAATATACTAATCCTATGGTTGCTCTTACTGCTTTCGGAGTTAGTCTTTCGGGTTTCAATCCAACCTTCATAAAAATCGTTGCATCATCAGATGGTCAAGAAGCATCAGCAACCGTATTCGAAGGGCAAGATTCATTGACCATGAGTTCAGAAGAAGTAATAGTAACTGATACTCCTACAAAAGCAGGTTTCAACTTTTCTTTCGTTACCAAAATGGGTGAAAAAGATTATCAAACCACATTAGATATTCGTTTTGCTGGTGGCGTTACTGTCTCTATCATCGTTGAAGAATTTCATGAAGGAAAGTCCTATGCAAAAGATTATTCGGATGAAGAGCCAAAAGAAAAGAAAATAAAGGTAAAGAAATCTAAAACCAAGCAACCAGCACCATTTGATCCATACGCAGATGCAGAAACAGAATTTATGGAAGAATAAAAACAAGCAGTAATGTAATAAACTACTTGACAGCATACAGTTATCTGGTTATAATAATATTCAAATGAAATGGAGTTTCTAATGAGTAACAAATATAGTAATGGTCGTGCTTTGAGCGAAGCAATCTTGCGTGGTGCAGATATCTTGGCTGATAATGTCGCATCGACATTGGGGCCAAAAGGTAGAACAGTAATCCTACAAGAAAAGAATAAGAATCCCGTCATTACCAAAGACGGTGTTAGTGTTGCAGTTCAAGTTGTATTGGATGATCCCTTTGAAAACTTGGGAGCACAGATTATCAAACAAGCATCGCAACAGACTGCTGCACAAGCTGGTGATGGTACAACTACTTCTATTGTATTAGCCCGTGCTCTATTGAGAGAAGCACAGAAGTATATTATTTCTGGCATTTCTCCTATCGAGATTAAAAGAGGTATGGATAAAACATTGCAAGTATTTGTTGAGAAACTAAAAGATATTTCTGTTCCAATTTCCTCCGAAGAAGATATCGAACATATTGCTTGTATTTCAGCCAACAACGATAAGTCTATTGGTAAATTGATTGCAACTGCGGTTGATAAAGTAGGCAAAGATGGTTCTATCACTATTGAAGAAGCAAGGTCGTTAGAGACTTCTTTAGATGTTGTAGAGGGTTTTCGATTTGATTCTGGCTATTTAGCAACAGCTTTTATAAATGATGAACGTCAGGGAGTAGTAAAGTATGATGATCCTTACATTCTTATTACAGATCATAAGTTTGATTCCGTTGGTGATATGTTGCCCGTATTGGAACTCATTGCAAGAGAAGGAAAACCATTTGTATTAGTTGCGGAAGAGATTGAAGGACAAGCATTAGCTGCTCTTATCATGAATGCAATGCGTGGCACAATGAAAGTTGCTGCTGTCAAAGCACCACGTTACGGGGAAGAACGTAGGAACATCTTGAAGGATCTTGCTATCTCTATTGGAGCTACTTTTGTTTCGATGGAAAGTGGTATGAAAATGTCTGATGTCAAACTCAAAGACTTTGGTAGAGCAAAGAAGATTGAGATTGGTAAATCGCTTACTACCATCGTTGGAGGGAAAGGTGATATGACTGAGACAGATGCAAGAATTGATGCCATCAAAGCCGAGCTTGCACAAACAGAATCGATGTATGAATGCGAAAGATTACAAGAACGTATCACAAGACTTGCATCTGGTATCGCAATCATTAGAGTCGGTTCAGCTACCGAAATCGAAATGATAGAGAAGAAACATCGTATTGAAGACGCATTAGAAGCCGTCAGAAGCGCACAGCAGGAAGGTATTGTTCCCGGTGGTGGTGTAGCCCTCCTGTATGCTTCAAAGGGTCTGGAAATCGAAATAGACAACGAAGAACAGAAGTATGGAATCGAGATAGTATTGAGAGCTATCCAAGAACCATTACGTCAAATGGCAATTAATGCCGGGGAATCCCCAGACATTATAGTTAGTATGATTGAAAACCTTACAGATCAAAAAATGGGTTATGACTTTCTTAATAGAAGATTAGTAAATATGATTGAAGAAGGTATCATTGATCCAGTAAAAGTTACTCGTTGTGCCCTTCAAAATGCTATCTCTTCTGTTGGTACTTTAATTACTACAAACTATGCTATAGTTCAAATATAATACTATTTATAATATAAATTGGAGTATCTATACTATGGCTTATTCTACCGAAGACTTGCGTGATTTAATTATCGAACTTGATAAGAAAATAGATAGAGTAGTTAGTAGCATGGATTATATCAAATCCAAACAAGATGAAACCAATATTGATCTTGCCAGAATCAAAGACCCTGACAATGGACTTTTTTCAAGAGTTAAAACTCTTGAAAACTGGAAAGAGGGTCATTCCAAAATTACTTGGGGTGCTATATCCGCTGTCACTTTTCTCATAGTCAAACAACTTTGGGATGTATTAACTTAAAACAATTGGTGTTGAATGAAGGTAAAAATTTCTTATACGACAGAGCTTGATAATGTGCCATATGAATGCCACAGGTTGCTGTCATACAAATCCGATAAAGTAACGGAAATAGACGATTCATTGGAATCTATTTATAAAGACTTGAAAGTAGAAGATGGTGCTTTACTATCTCTTGACAAAATACATAAACTGCGCTTACTACTTGCAGATTATGATGAAACTCTCGCTGATGTACAAACAATTCTTCAAGGTTGGGCAAATATTCGCTTGCAATCCCACCAGAAAGATGTTACATTAAATACAGAAGAGAAAGAACAACAGTTCGATGCTCAAAAAATGCTGAGTAATCTCAAAGCACTCAAAGCATTATCCGAAGGAAAAGAAGATTCTATTGAACAAGACTAATCAATTTATGATTGGGGATCCAATCTGGATCCCAAGCTCTTCTACTCTATATTATCCAAGTGCTAAATACTGCACAAAATACAAATTTATTGCTGCACCCATTTGTGCTTGGTTCATAGAGCAGACTGATGATAAGTGTTCGAAGGTAATGTATGATAACGTATACTGGTCAGTAGAAAGTGAAGATTTATATCCATACCCACAACAATAGGAACAAAAATGATTCAATTACTTGAAGTAGCAGAAAACCCATATCCGGCAGGAACAAGCAGCAAATATTATGTAAGAGAGATTTATTTGAGTCCCGAACATATTATCATGGTCAGAGAAGATGGGAATATGAAAAGATTACTTGCAGAATCTATATATTCTCCACAAGCAGATGCCTTGATGGGAAAAGAAATGAGGTTCAGTAAGCTAACTATCAATCGCGGTTCTGCTGGTCAAGACGTAACAGTAGTTGGTTCTGTTGAAGTGATATATAGTAAGATTGAAGAATCAAAGATGAAAACTAAAAAGATATTGAGGGGGTAACAATGGGAAAATGGTATTGGGTTCATGCAGTTTCCGACTGCGAATACTGCGTTGAAGCTGTAAAATTACTAAATCAAACAGGTTTTCAATATGTTCTTTCTTTATATGATCGCAACCCTGCTGTTCTGGAAAGTGTAAAAACTTTATGGAATCATAACACTACACCAATTATTGTGGAGTATAATGTGGCAGGAACAACTTCGCTTATTGGTGGTTGTGACGATTTGCATGAATACTTCAAAGAACTTGGTTATAGTCCAGAAGAAAACAAACAACTTTCTGATGATCAGCCAAAGTCTGATGGAGTAGAGTAAATGTCACAAGTTAGATATGTTGAGAAACCGTGGGGTCATGAAGAGATATGGGCACACACTTTGTACTATGCAGGTAAAATCCTATATATTAATCCTAACAGCAAGTTGTCTCTACAATATCATAATGAGAAAGAAGAAACCATCAGAGTTCTAAAAGGAACATTATATCTTCATCACCAAACACCAGATTCAGAAGCGATTACAGTTACAAGAATGGTTGAAGGGGATGTTTATCATGTTCCAGTTGGACGCATTCATAGGTTTGAAGCCCGTGAAGAATATGTAGAACTTATTGAGGTTTCTACTTCACAACTTGATGATGTAGTAAGAGTTGAGGATGATTATAATAGAATAGATTAAACATTTTGTTCCTATAATACCAAAGATTTTATTCTTTGGTATTTTTATTATAAGTAAAACTAATTACAACATGAAAAACTTATTAGAAAATTGGAATAAGTACCTTAAAACTATCAACGAGATATCTCCAGATTGGAGAACCAAAAAACGAGATTTTGATATAGAAACTCCTTTTGGACACTATGGTTCGTTGAAGAACAAACAACCAACTACTAACACACAACAAGAAAAAAACGATAAATTCGTCAAGTATGCATTACAACAGTTTGATCGCATATTTGATACTAATGGTTTTTATTCTAAAAAGTTATCTACACCAGAACAAAGAAAACAATTTATTTCTGATGATAATGTTCAACAAGCATTAGCTGGCGATATTATGCATGGATTATTGCATGAAATGTTGTTGAGATATTCATACAAGGAATTTATTGAAAAAGGATTTATTCAAGAACAATATGACTTGTGGATGAATATCATGGAAACAATTGTATATTATCTACAAAATGGTATCGAAGGAACAAACCCTAAACCATTTGGAAATTGGATTTTGAATAGAATACAAGAAACATTAGGTAAAAAACTACCAGATACAATAAAAAGTAATGAACTTTATGAAATATTCATAAAAGTATTTAAAAATGGAACAAAAGATAGACCTAACCTTGATCAAATCGAACAAATACCACAAGGATTAAAAAGTGCATTTTTGAGAAATATACAAAAAGCACTACCAACAGGAAAATCTGCCAAAATAGTAAATCCATTACAAGCTTTTATTGAAGCAATCTCTTATTTAATAAATGATATCGATAAAGGTTCTAATACAAAAAGCTTTGTTTTTGACGAAAAAGGAAATGATATTTCTGATAAAGTTATGAACTTGTACAACGTTTTGCAACGTTATAACAAAGTATTAAATAAACAATACGGGATATAAACTATATTTATGAAGCTAATAATTGAATCTTGGAATAAATTCCTTGTTGAAGCCAAACAAATGAAACTTCGTGTGTTCGATATGGATGATACCTTATTGACCACTTCTTCTATGGTTATTGTTCGTGATAATTCTGGAAATGAAATCAAAAAGCTTACTCCTGCTGAATATGCTACATATGATGAACAACCGGGAGAGAATATAGATTATGAAGAATTCAAGACACTTAAAGATCCAACTCCAATTGAACATGCTATGCAATCATTCAAGAGGATTTATGACAAAGGACTTGGAGAACACAGAAAACTTGCTATTCTAACAGCAAGAGAAGAAGCAGCAAAGCCAGAAATCAAAATGTTTTTACAGAAGATGAATTTAGATCCAAGCAAAATAGAAGTAGTTACTGTTGGAGATTCAAATCCACTAAAAAAGAAAGAATGGATTATATCTCAAATTACAGCAGGTTATAATGACATTGCTTTCTTCGATGATTCCGGCAAGAACAGACAAGCAGTAGAGCAGATAAAAGACGAGTATCCAGAAATAAATCTATATGTGGATGAACAACCTGCTACTTCAAAAAGAATACGAATTAAAAAAACTTATCGTGGACTCAAAGATGGATAACGAACAACAAATCAAGAAACTCAAGTATAGAAGTAAAGAATATAAGAAGATTATTGAAGAACTACAATCTGAAAATACGATGTTGTGGAACTATCTTGAAGAGATTAGAGAACAAGAAAAACAATTAATGTCGGAAATAGGTTTAGCTATTGATGACTATCTGGTTCATAATATGAAACCTATTGGAGATGCGTAATGAGCAAAAATGTAATTTATGATTGGCAAAAATGGATTGATGGATATTCTGTCATAAATGAAGTTACAGATCATAACGGTAATTTGCTTACCGAAATGAAACAAAGAATCATAAGTTTCTTATCTAATCAAATCAAGATGGCTGAATCTGGTGATCCCAAACACACATTATTTGATGACATATTTGGAGAACCAACACCAGATAACCCAAGGACAAGAATGCTTATGCCTTATGGTAATAAAGATGTTGCAACCATGAAATTGATCATGGGACAGATAAGAGAAAAAATGTTGCAACAAGTTCAGCAAAGTCAACCCGGTTTAGATGCTACCGTTTCTTGGGCACAATTAGAGTGGAAGAATGAACCCACTACTGTACAACAAAAAATGAAGCCACAAGGTTGGTTACCCGGTGATCCTATTCCTGTCGTTGAAAAACAAGTTTCAAATTTAACTCTTAATTATCAAATTCCATCGACAAAAGATCCGAACAAACAAATAGTAAGTTCTACACCAATAAGCAGACTAATACCCAAGTATGCACCAGAGTATGTTGAATGGTGGCAAGGTAACAAAGCAAAAGATATAAGTGGTAAACAAACCTTCTTTTCCAATAATACTCAAACAGTTTCTGAAATAACTAATTATGTCAATGAAACATCAATAAGTAATATTGAATACAATTTGGATAAAGCAGATAAT
>Ga0181362_1000112_pt1 | contig 15155 bp, 14 predicted proteins | sample Su13NDMM110SN_FD_130095 | JGI IMG/M metagenome (GOLD analysis project Ga0181362, IMG submission 130095) | Freshwater viral communities from Lake Michigan, USA - Su13.ND.MM110.S.N | ecosystem: Environmental > Aquatic > Freshwater > Lake | place: USA: Michigan | collected 2013-07-16 | reverse complement strand
CTAGAGTTAATGTTTAATACAGGTACACTGCTTAGTACTGGAGTAGCAGATATGTAGAAAAAATCAGACCCCATATATTTTTTAGTAAGGTCACGCTTATTATCAAATACATCAGTAACCTCTTGTAATTGTTGTTGTGTATTTGTAAGACCGGCGAATATTTCAGATACTAAATCATTATCTGATCTTAAGAATATATCTCTGTTATAGTCTCTATCGTATGCACCAAAGGAACTACTATCTGGCGTTTTATTAAAGTATTCTGCCTCACCATCGTATAGAGAATCAACACCAACAACAATATTTTTTGATATAGTATCAATATTCTCTACTACTGTTTTATTATTATTGTTTTTAAGAAATTCAATAATTTTTTCCTTAATAGAAATCGCAAGACCTTTTGGCGACGCTTTATATTTTTTACGAGTCGATTCTAATTTAACATCTTCACGCTTATCCTTATAATACGAGGCTATACTTTGGATTTTATCTGCAATAAATTTAAGAGCTATATCTAAATCGTGTGGGTCTGAATAATCTATATTAGATAGAAATTTATTTTCTGCTTTACTATTATAATTTAGTGTTAGGTCTTTAATAAAATTACGATAACCCTCAACAATTAAACTCGCAGATGTAGAAGTTAATTTATTTTTATTATTATTCCATAGTGTAATATAATGATTATAGTATGATGTGATACTGCTCGATTCAACAATATTAGACACAACCTTAATGAACTCTAATAGAGAAAAAGGAGAGGATATATCCTTTGCGTATCTTCTATCAACATTATTATTGACAATAGAAGTCGGTACCGGCGGAAATCCTAATTCAAACATTTATATTATTTATCTAGGAGTTAAAGAAAGCGACTGATAAAGAGTATCTAATATTATAGTGTTATATATACTCTCTAATGACTGTTGGGTTGGCTCAACATCTGTAATATTCATATCTAACACCCCACCTATATAATTATTAGCATATATATTATTATATTCATAAAAGTCATAAAATAGCGGTATATCTGACTGTGTAAAACCACTAGGTAATATTAACGGCCACCCCCACGATTCGTTATAATCAATAATATTATAAGCAGACTCTGATAATATTTCTAATTCAGATTCTGTTAGTATATCAATACTCTCTTCTGTTAGTATTGATGCTGTGCTCAGGGTAGTACTAAGTGCAAGGGGTTGATATGTGTTTAATAAGGTATATTGATTACTAAACTTTTCGTACGCTACTATATGATTACCGGGTATTACTGGGTAGGTATATGGGTCTACCTGTGCTCCGAGATTTAATCCATATGTATCGCTGTTTATTATATTTAAATTGTTAAAGTTCTCTGCAAATTGATTTTTAAATCCAAATAATTTACTGCGCTTTATAGACAGTAGACTTACTAAACGTTGAATTTTATTAGGAAAGTCTAATAAATTTTGATCAAATATTGTATTCGCATTATCTAACATGGTACTAAAAGATAACAGCCTAACTATTTCTGCTGTATCAATATTAGAAGTATTATCTATAAAGTTAAGTATACGCTCATTAATTTTCTTACTTAGCGCTTCTGTATCAGGCGCTGCGCCTCCGAAGATACTACCTAAAAAATCACCAAAGAACTTATCTTTATCCAATAAAGATTCTTGAAATCTTAAACTTTTATAATTAGCCTCTCCATCAAAATCTTCACCTTTCTTATAAAGATTATAATAGTTAAAAGGAACTATATCAAATTTAGTTGATACACCGGTAATACTAGATATATTAGATCCAAGGGTAGTAACTATACCAGTTGCTCTCGCGCTTAAAGATAATCCAGTAATTGGTTGTGTTATAGTATCTGTATATTCAAAATACCCTCTGAAATAACCACCAGAACTAAGTGATGTTAATGTACTCTGTAAGCTCTTTATTGTATATGAAGAGAGCTTAACAGAGTCATTGCCAATCAAACTTATATTAATTATATTATTCGCGCCGCTTAATATAAATGGATTAGTATTCTTTATTGTGTTATTATTTGCATCTTTAAGCTTTATAACGAAGGGTATCTGAGTATTAACAAATTTAGTACTATGAATATTAAAACTTGACAGCGGCTCGCTATCACCATCGAGACCGTTTGATGTTATTGATAGCTTATTAATAGAGGTAGATTCATCAACTCTTCCCGAGAGTGTTATATTAGTAGAATTTACTATATTATTATATTGTCTACTAAAATTAATATCAAAGCGTGATACAGGTATATCATCTCTATAGTAAAAGTCTTGAGCTCCAGAAAATCCTGCGATAATAGAGCTACTGTTACTTGTAAGTGACGTTACAAGGGTATTATTCTCAAGATGTACATATAGTGCAGTAAGAGGGAGGTTAATAGACTTTAACTCTACTAATTCATATGTATTAGACGACGGAATATAATCTTTTGATAATAAGGCATTATATCTACCTAAGTGATTATATTTATTTCGATCCATCTCGAAGTAGTTAGATGAATTAGCTCCAGAAACTCTATAATTAATGGTTGAATTAGTATAGTAATATGGTAAAGATTGATTTATCCTTATACTATTTGATAGTACACAACTACTTAATAAAAATTCTGTGCTATATGAAACATTAAATGTATCCTCAATGTAATCTTTAATTAGTATATTTTTTGATACATCGGCTAAGATAGCTTGATTATAAATATCATATATAAAAAGTCGTACAGTGTATAAACCTGGCTGCTTATAGTAGTATGATGTATTTAGCTCTGTAGATTTATTTGTATCACCTAAATCCCACACAATATTTGTATTAGTACCTAACTCATCAGGTATTATGGGTATAAAGCTTAGCGGTGTGATTGATAAATTATAGGAGGATAAAGAAGTGGAACTACCCGTATAATCAACAACACTAAAGTCTGCATAGGCTGAATTAATATTACTCATCTTCAACTTCGATAAAGTTACCTATAGTATTAGGATTATTAAGATACGGAAATTTAAAGAATGGTAAAGACGTATCTTGATTTATCATCTCTATATCATCTGACTCGTATTGTGGATTCCATGCTATAAATGAGATGCCTTTAAAATTAATATTTTCTGTAGAGTTATAGGTTCTTACTGTCTTAATACCTGCAACGCTTAATATATCTGATGTTAACTTTGAAATATTAATTGTGCCGTTTAATTTATTATTAGTTAGTGCAAAGAAATCTGTTATTATTTTAGTAACACGATTCTTCAGCGTCTCTTTATTTACTTTATTGGCGGATTCCCGAACAATAATAAGCTTACAATTATCAGCAACAATACTACTATATTGTTGCTGATTAGTTACACCTATCCTAAAGGTAATATATACTGGATCTCTAGGCACTACCTCTGCTCCTATCATCTTTATACCTTGAGTCTTATCGACAATTATATTTTTTAACGAATTTGGCATATAGTCAATTAATCCTGATAAGTTGACAGAGTTAAACTTTGGAACACAAAATACATTAACATTATTAAAGTCGCAACTATCTGCAAAGTTTGATTGATTAATCAATACTCTATTAACTTTTGCAGGATCCACGCTAATATCGTAAAAATATTTAATATATGTATCAATGAATTCTTTATTAGATGCTACATATATAGATTGAGATATATTACTTAATTCTTTATTGAGATAGTTAGTATAATCAGCCGAGGTAACTAATCTAAGATTAGCAGATACAAATTTCGGTACATTTTGTCTAATCTGATCAACATTTTCTGCATTACTTATAAACGTTGAGTTTGTTGGATTTCTAAAAGTAATATTAGCACTATTAGTATTGGTAATAAGAGTTGAATCAACTTGACTTATATTACTATATATAGTTTCGAACTGAGATGTGGTATAATTAAATAGCTTATCACCATCTATAGCATTAGCAGAAATTACACCTGCTACATTATCACTAAGTATATAGTATACAACGACTTCGTCTCCCTCCTGTAACTGTCTACCGAAAACACCATTACCAAACTTTACTTCATAATTACCATTTTCGTTAAGTCTTATATCATATACCCTATTGTCTCCGCCTGATATATATAAATTATCAACTTCTGTATATTCTTTAAACAATCCACTTTCTTTTTCCTTTACATATACACATATAGTGTTGGTTGATATAAATTTTTCAACTTCCCTATCTACAATATTAGTAACAACAATGGGAAGAGTCTCATACTCTTCACCAGCAGCGGTGTAGGTTGGGTACTCCTGTACAGTTCCTTGATAGAGAATAACATTATTGTTTAATGATTCAATAGGTTCATCTGCAGATGTTGTTTTAGAGAAAAAGTAATCTTTAATGAAGGTATATTGAATATCATCAACTAAGAAATATGAAAACTTACGAATATAGTAGTTACCTATAGGTAATGCATCACTGCCAACAGTATCTAGCGTACATATAGCTGTTTGTTTACCGGTTGGTTTATAGCCAACGAGATTTACTATCTTATTCATATTCTCATAAAGAGCAGCCTGTGAGAATGTAGACTCTGATGCAGTATCGTTTAAATAAAACAACAGCACATGATATGAAAAAGCTATTATATCTATAATAGAAGATAGATTGCTGCCTTCATAAACTTGATCTGTAAAAAATTCATTTTTATCTAATCTTGAAATTATATAATCCTTTAAAGTTAAAGCATCAAATGCAACATATGCATTTTGCGGTAAACTGTAGTCTGTTAACTGTTTATTACTCATGGTTAGATATAGCCCTCGCTATTTAAGATGTTTTTAATAGATACACCGTATATATTTAGCTGAGGTACATCTATTTGTAAGTATATTTCATACAACTGTTCATCAATATTAGGTATGACACTGACATTCTTTACAACAACGCGAGGCTCAAATATAGGTAAGTTATCAAATATATCTTCCCTTATGAAAAACGCAGATGCTTCAGATATAGGTTCAAATAAATATTCGCGTAGATCCAAACCAAATTCTGGATTTAATATCTTTTGACCTGGTGCTGTAGTAAAACACGTTACAATACTGTTTTGTATAGCTTTTAAATCAAATATACTACTAACATCACTAAGATAATTAGTTACATTAACAGCTTTAGTAAACGTACGATTTTTATTTAAATCTAACTCTAAATCTTTATATATATAATTATTACCTAATGAAGCGTCTTCAAGAGGTGTAGCTTGAACATCAGTAAGCTTTAACTGTATCACATAAATATTTAGTCACAAGTTAAGAGACAGTGTTATAAAGCAAAGGTATACAATTATACATATACTTTTTATTACCAATTCTTACAAGAAAAATATTTAGGAGTTCCAGGCTTTGCAGAAGAACACTTGTGTCTTGCTCTAAAAGACTTTCTTTTTTTAGGGTTAGACTTTTTAATTCTAAGATTAGGATCACCGTAGTGTACTCGTTTCAACTTACCCCCAACACGCGCACATCTCATATATTTTTTATCAGCTCTTGATGAAGACTGCTGTCCAGTAACCTTTGTACACCTAGCTGATTTTTCTAAGAGAATTTCTTCTACTAATATATCAAATTCCATACTATTATTTATGTTAGGTATAAATAATAGTATGGCTAAAAAGTATCTAACCCTGGTAGAAGCATACCTTAGTAGATTTCAACGCGGTGGCTTCCTCGTAGGAGATGTATTTAAATTTAATGATAATTTTAAAACTACAGATCAATATAAGAAATTAGGGCTAAACGTAAAAGATATGATCGATCAAATGATCGAAACTGGTCTTAATGTTCGTGTTGTTGGTATAAAGGACACTACTTCACCTAGATATCCTGGTAATCCTCAAACATCCTCTAGTGATGTAGAGTTATCATTAGCTTTAGATAATGGAGGCGGTAGATATTCTCACTATATTAATATATCACCAGAAATGGGGCAACCTTTAGATATATATCCAAATTTACCACCAATTCCAGATGCAACAGTTCGTAAATCTAAGGTTAATATTAAACCTGAAGAGTTAGAAAGAATGGATAATATTGCTAATAAAACAGATAGAGGTACTGGAGCTTATATGGATACTAAAATATCACTTCCTGCAGATAACACTACTATACCATCAGTTCAAGCTTCACCTTCACCTGCAGTTACTTCATATACCCACGAATATCTCAAGGATTTAGCAAAAGCTTAACAAAAAGACTAATTTACAGTCATTATGAATAGGCGCAATATGTTGAAGTCAGCGGGTTGTGTGTTAATGTTACCTGCATTGGAAAGCTTTGGTCGAAAGCTGACTGGAAACTATTTGACTGGCGATGATACCGGCAAGGCTAACCGTCTGTTTTGCATGAATATCGGCAACGGTATGTGTTCTGATAACTTCCCGACTTCGACGGGCTTGGGCTACCAGAGTTCTTCCACCTTCCAGCCACTCGAAAACTTGAAGGATGATTTCACTCTCTGTACGAATTTGAGGAACTACGGGAATCACGAAAGCACGATGTTCGCTTTCGCAGAATATGCTGAACCCGGAAATTTCCAGATGATTAAAGATTCATTAGATGAGGTCGCGGCAGCTCACATTGGTAATGAAACGCGAATTAGAAATCTGGTCGTAGAACAGAGAAGTTCCTATGGAATTTCTTGGAAGAATGGGTTGCCCGTTTCCCCAATAGCGGACGTTCAGATTTTATTCCAAAACATCTTCGGCAAAGTCGATAAGACAAAACAGGCCGAATTGCTGGCGCTCAAAAAATCGATGCTGGATGCCAGTAAAGATGATGCCAAGAGAATGATGGGTAATGTATCTCAAGAAGACCGCGCCAAATTGGATGAGTATTTTTCCAGTTTGCGTGAATCTGAAATTTCTATTCAAAGATCGGAGCGCTGGTTGAGTCAAGAGCACGTAGAGGTGCCATTCCCTGAAAACGTGAAGTTCAAAACAGACGGCCTCAGTGAGTATCTGCAAAAGATTTTAGTGTGCCCACATTTCAATCGACGTTCAACCTATTTGGATTTGCTCTATCTGGCATTCAAATTTGATGTCACCCGAGTGGCAAACGTGTATTCGGAATGGAATTGGCTTGGTCATCATACGGATTCCCACGCGGTTAATACTGAAGAAGGATTTATTAAGAACATCGAGGCGGACCAAGCCTACATGATGCAGACGGCTCGTTTCTTAGATAAGCTCAAGTCGACTAAGACAAAATCGGGCGGAACTCTATTGGATAAAACAGTTTGTTTAATCACCAGTTCTCTGAGTATTAACAAAGAAGAAGGCGCCCACGGTATGAAGAATAATCCCGTGATTGTCGCTGGTGGTGGATTTGAGCATGGTAAACATATTAAGTTTAATGGAGCAGATAACCGGAACAACGTCTACCTCGCAGCCTTGCAGCATCTGGGGCTCGAAATCGAAAGTTTCGCTACCAGCAGTGGAAGCGCCAAGATTTAACGAGATGCTATTGTAAGGGTGTTTGAATTGTAGGTGGGTATTTAGTAAAAAGTTAAACAAGAGCATAAATAATAGTAATAATATGAGAATACATAAAAACGATATAGAACTATTAACTGAAGCATATACTTCTATTAATTTTAAGGCGCGATTGAATGACCTTACGCTACCGCAAGTATATAATATAATAGAGACCGCTACAGATTACGAACTTGATATTATTGAAGAGGCATTAAATTTTGGCGGGATTAAGAGTTTATTTGGTGCTGGTAAACAAGCTGTTAAGTCAGGCGCTAAAGCTGTTGGACAAGCAGCTGCTGGTGCAACGGATACTATTAAAGGAGCAGCACAACAAGCCGGGCAAGCTATACAAGGCGCAGGACGCGCTGTTAAAGCCGGTACCCAGCAAGTAGGATCTAATATAAATAAAATGTATAAAACAGGCCAGCGCGAAGGAGAGGCTGAACAACGTAGAGTGGAGGTTCAAAAACTTGTTGACTCATTAACAAAACAACTTGAAGCTTTAAAACAAGCTAATCCTAATATAGGTAGGGAATTTGATGATATATCAGAGTTAACTATTGGTGAAATTCAACGCAAAGTTCAACGTGGTTTTGCATCTAATGTTAAAACGGCAAGTGACGCAAGAAAAGGAGGCTTCACCAAAGGTGTCGGTGCCGCAGCCTCTAGAGCCTTTAATCAGTAATAATTTAAACTGACTCCAAGTTAATCCAACACGCAAAGCAGTTAATTTCTTTATCTAGAACAAACGCGCTTTTATAGAGATGATCTGCAATAATAGCGATCATCTCTTTCTTTTTAAGATCCTGAACCGGTTGATTGTATAGGTAATTAAGATAATCACGCATTAGGGTATCGTAATCACCATAAAAAGCATTTTCATTTTCTATAAGATACTTTCTTAATGAAAGTACGTCCTTCTGCTCAATAGCAGAAAATATAGCTTTGAGCAGAGCATTATCCACACTAACCGTATTAATAGCAAGCGAGCCATCTATACAGTTCTTCTGAACTTCATTAATAGCCTTTCTAAGATCAGGAAAATTAGCTTTTACTAGCTCTACGAACTTCTTCTTCTGCTCATTTTCTATTTCTATACCTTCTTCTTTAAGAATACCGTAAATTCTTTTTACCCCCTCTTCTAGTGTGGGTTTGATATCAAGAAACTGACATCTCGACTGTAGGGCGGGTATGATCTTATGCTTGTAATTAGCAGTAAGAATAAATCGAGTATACTTTGCAAAGGACTCCATCGTATTACGAAGAGCAGCTTGGCTTTGTGCGGTAAGTCCGTCCGCTTCATCGAGAATAACTACCTTAACCTTACCGTCAAATGACTTAGTTTGAGAGAAGTTAGTAACTTTATGTCTGATAGTATCAATACCAGACTCATCAGACGCGTTAATGTATAGATAGTTACACTTAAGGATATCATTAACAATAATTCGCGCTAAGCTAGTTTTACCAGTACCTGGAGTACCTACAAAGAGAAGATTAGGAATCTCTTCTACGAACCCCCTAACTATATCTTTATTCCTCTCAGATAAGATAATATCATCTAAAGATGTCGGCCTATACCGCTCTACCCAAATTTTATTGAAGTCTAACATATTACTTACCGGATGAACCAAAACCTCTATCACCTCTATCAGAGCTTACTGTTTCACCTTCTTCAACTACTACATCATAATTCTTATATACTACAAATTGTGCAATTCTATCACCACTCTTTATCTCATATGCTGTATCTGAATTATTATAAAGCTTAATACCTGCGTTACCACGATAGCCACTATCGATAATACCCGGATGAGGAGAAACACTATGTTTAAACCCAATACCACTACGACCTTCTATTTTTACCCAAAAACCGGGAGTAATATACGCAAATTCTAAACCTACATCAATAACTGCATTACCTCTAGCAGGAATAACCTTATCCTCTACGCAATAGACATCATATCCCGTATCTGAGGTATTATTCTTAGTAGGTAGCTTAGCGTTTATACTAGTTTTCTTAAATTTTAATGTTACTACACTCATATAACTATTGTAATATTTGATATATAGAAATCAAGACTAAATATATCGTATGGATGAAAATTTAGATATCATGGTAAATGATCTAATCACACAGCTTAAAGGCACTACAGCTCTAGCAAAAAAAGAGCCAGAGGAAGAGCTTGATAAAGAAAAACTAGAGGAGTTTATTATAAAAAACTCTGGAAGACTTATTACTAAGACTTTAGGTATAGTAGATGATGTTCAAGCTTATATTTCTTCAGCTCCTGAAGCGAAAGATGTTACTGCTTTAGCAGAATTACTAAAAGCTGCATCTTCTTCTATAGAAGCGCTTAATAGAGTTTATACCTCTATTGAAAGGAATAAAACAGTAAAGGAAGTTAAGCAGATGGATATAGACTCTCGCGAGAAGATTAATGTTCAGGACAATACAGCGTTTCTTTTATCTAGAAAAGAGATAATGCAAGAGCTTATAGGCAGATCTAAGCAAGAGGGTGTTAAAGTAGTAGATGTTTAATTAGGCAAACACGCTACCAGAAGGAGTTCCAAGCGAAGCATCTGTGTCCTTTACAAGAGGATCTGGTTTTATCTCATTAAGCCCGCCTAACTGACCCTCAACCGTATGTAATTTTAGCTTTTTGTTTTTACCGGGAGTATCTATACTAATGTCTTTTTTTCTATACTCGTCACCATCAAATACACTACCTATCAAGTTAGTTTTAACTTCTACTGATTTTAATTCTCTTTCTCCACTATCTAGATTTACTTCAGTATATTCAAGCTTACGCTTAACTTGAATATTACTTGTTTTATTAGCAGATGTAAAAAGATTGTATAATCTTTTACCAAGATACACCCTATAGTCTTCTTCACCAAGAAATTCTTTGACTATAGGCTGTATTCTAGAACTTATACCTTGAAACTCTTTTAATGTTTCTGTATCACTAACCATACGAAGCCCGTGTGGTGATTTATTAGTATCATTTGAAAAAAAGAGATTGTATAGTTTTTCTTTAAAATCAAATAGAGGTCGTTGATTGTTATCAAAATCAAGTGTCTTCGTACAAGCTAGATCAAACATACTATTAGCTACGAGATTTGCTTCCTGTGTATTCTGTACTATAAATACAGGCATTTTGGCAACTGTTAGTGAGTCTATATTAGTTAACGCCTCACTGAAGTCAGGAATACTTACATTTACTTGTGATCTATTTATATTACCTAATAAACCAAGGGTATCGGGGGATAACTTCCAATACGTTTTTACTGATTCATCTGTAAGAGCTACAAGCTTATTAACTTCAGCTTGAAGAGGACCTATCCGCAATTGCTTGGTATAATAATATATAGAATATACATCTAGATCTTTTCCCTTACTTTCTAAAAGATCTATAAATTTTTTAAGTTGTTCAGTCCCAAGATGCATAATGCTCTTAAAAGACTCCATGAGCTCAAAATCAACTTCTTTAAAATCGCCAATAGCGGATAGATTTATTATTAGAGACTGCACCTGCTTAGCAGTCGTCTCTACAGCGCGCAACCTCTCTACCTTCTTATCCATATTATTTTTTAAATTTAACCCTTACCAGTATAAGTTTTAGTACAAAATATTTCATTTCTATATGTATTTAATATTTTAACGTGTCTTACTGATGTCATAAACCAACGACCTAGCATTTTTTTATCACTATCAACATTTTCATTTTTAAGTTTAAATATATCAATAAATTTACCAGCTTGTCTCTTAGTATCCCCAACAACTGTTAGATTTAACTGCATATTTAAAAATATAAAATCATTAACTAACCCAGCCTCTACAATTTTTGCATTATCGAATGTATTTCCTGGTAATCTTAAAATTTTAAATCCTTTACCAATTTTAATATCATTAAGGTTTAAAAATGGATCTACTGGTCCTCCAATACTTGTAAATACATCTACAAACTTCTGCGTCCACTTATCTCTTGTTTCCTCTAAACGAACTTCTACTAATTCACTCTCCCCAAGAATTGGATTATATCCTGATACTAAAGTATTCATATAAAATGCATTACTAATACTAGTAAACGGCGTTTTAAAATCATTACTATTAATTTCAGATATATATTTTTTAATATCAGCTTTTTGTGGGTGATTGTTTGGGTTAGGTTTTGATGTACTAGCTAGATCAGCTGAAGTAAAAGTTTCAATTACATTTTTTTCATTTTCTGAATATAGCTTACTAATAATTTGTATAGTATATTTACCATCAACCTTACGTAGGAACCCCTTTACACCTAAATCACCATCAATATAATAATAACGCTGTAATATGTAATATAATAAATCACTATATCTATATGCTAGTGACGGTATAATGAATTCTGGATTATCTTTAATAATAAAATCACCCGGCTCTATATCTTCATCAATAGGAAACTCAAAAGCTTTTAATATGTCTTTTATTATATCACCTGCCTTTCCTCTATATTTTTTATTATATGGAAAAACAGCTCTTAGAGCATAAGCATCTTTAGAATCAAGAAAATATACTTTTTTATTCTTCAAAGCAGTTCCATCATCAATAAAGTTTTGCTCACCAATTATTACGAACTCATACTCAAGTACACTCTCTTTATCATCCACTGGTTTTAATTTTATATAAAAAATATCAGTGCCATCGCCTTTGAGCAAAAGTTCACTCTCAATAAAATTAAAGGGGTTAGCTAAAGTAACACTACCGCTTAAAAAAGGACTAAAGAAATTATCGATTATTTCAAAAGAATTTACTGTTGTATCATTAAACTTAAGCTCACCATCACTGTTTGATAGCTTATATTCAAATTCATACCTAGTACCATTAATTTCAGTAGTGTCTGCCATTGAATATTACTAATTTTGTTATTTGAAAGAAAATTGTATCTAGAGATAGAGGATTAATATACTTAAGTTGAACTCCAGCTGGTACTGTAAATGCCATTGGCCCTAATTTGTCTTTATTTAATAATAAGATAAGCCACCATAGACGTATATCTCCATATATCTTATAGGATACTGTAGTAAGGGGTAATATACTTGGAGTTATATAAAATTCAGTTATTCTTGAATCTATATTGTCTGGAAACTGTATTTTTTTAAGAATATTATAATAATAAAAGGACTTTTCATTATTTACAGTCTCAAATACCTTAAATATTCTCTCATAGTGTTCCAGGTCTAGTTTCTTTAGATCTGGTATGCTATTTTGATATTTACCTAATGTTTCCATATATTAGTTTACGCTTAGTATTTATTTGCATAGTTGTTAGGTTCAGTATATAGCGGTGTAAATGTTAAACTTATATTATATCCTTCTGGTATTATGTTACCCTGGACCATTCGTCTAGTCCCCAAAAGGGAAACAGTAACGCCGCAAGCTGCCCATCTTATATACCTATATCCTGGAACTATAACTTTCCACAAGTTAGGTGGCGTTACTAGAAAGGGACTACCCTCTTTTCTTTCAAATCTATTAGCAACTATAAGATCTTTTACTAGCTTGTAATTAGCATCGTGTCCCACCTCAGTAGTATTTATAAGTACAAAACTAACCGTAACAGGTCCTTCATCTTGTGAATATTGATAGAATTTTGGTGGTTCAAATAATGCTCCAGGTGATTCCTCACTAAAAGCCGCCACCTGAGTCATAAGAGTAAGCGCTGTATCAGCTAAGTCTTTTAATGTTTTACCAAAAGTGATACCAGTATTTGAACCGTTTGTAGAAGTTATATAGGAGTCGCCCCATGAATTATTCAATGATCGAACTTCATCATTAAAAAAAGGAAAAACATAGCGGTCGCGAACCGTAGCACCTTTATGCATGTTAGTATAGAAACTGTCAACAGACGTGCTGACGCCAAGCGCTGCTCCCGCAGCTGAGTAATACGTTTTAACAGCTTCCAATATAGCATTATTATTAATAGAATATGATGTAGCGTATACTCGCGGAGCCTCTGTCTTATAAGAACCCTGGGTAGTCGTCCATGGATAATTATCTGCTACATTCACTTCCGCCATATTATTATTTAAGCTATTAGTGGGCTTATACTATAAGGTGATCCCATATACATCGATCTACCATCAGGCTTAGTCGTACTACCCTTACTATCAACATTATTGTTAGCAATATTAAGTCCTGGCGGCGTAACAGCTGTACTCTTATCAGATTTTTTAGTTACATTGAGCTGTTCTTTTGCAGTCATAAGAAGTTGAACTAGCAAATTGTTTTGATCTACAATAAGTTTATTTTGTTCTTTTATATCTTGACCATCTGTTTGTTTAACTTTAGGTATATCAATACTAGCAGGAGTTGATGATATATTATTAATTAATGGTTGCGTATTAGTTATATTTTTTGCGTGCGGAGAGAGACGGTGAATAGTGGGAACAGTTTTTTCTGGTGAGGGTAATATTGTTGGCGGTTGCGCGGTAACTATCTTTTTTGAGTCTTTAGCAATAGTGGGAGTAGATTTTTTATCTTTTTTAGCTATTTTATTACCGATTTTTTCACCTACCTTCTCACCCACCTTATCACCAAGATAATATCCTCCTATTCCAGCGGCAATACCAACCAAACCACCAATAATATTACCTGCGCCAGGTAAAACTGTTCCCATTAGTGCACCCGTTCCTGCGCCAGCCAGCGCTGCACCTAAAAGACCGCCACCTGTACGACCTACTACTTTAGACTTTTTAACAGTTGCTTCTTTTTTGGTTATTTTACCCTCCTTTAATTGTTTATTAACATCAGAATAATCCATTGCACCTAAACCAACACCTAATGCCGTACCTACAATAGGTACTTTTTTTAAGTAGCTCCCGGATGCTCTTACTAGGCTTTGCGGCTTTACCGGAACTGTCGATGGCTTAGCCGGAACTGACGAGCCCGTTTGTGGCTTAGGCTTCGGCGTCTTTGACGGCTTTAGCGGGTCACCAGTAGATGTTACAGCTCTTGTAATAACAGCAGCTGCTGCTGTTACCGGTAAAACAAATCTCCGTCCTAACTGTAATAACCTTCCAACCCGGCCTCTTGGCTTGGGTCCACCCGGCGTCTTTGGCGTCTTTGGCGTCTTTGGCTTTTTATTTCTACCTAATGCTGAAGCCCCTAATGCTGAAGCCAACAAAGCATCTCCCAAAAGACCTAAGCCACCTTCAATTAAATTATCCAGAATACCATCACCACCCTTACCAGCTGCACCGCCGGGTAGTCCGAACTTACCACCTTTCTTATTTTTATTCGAAAGTATAGTTCCTGCTTTAGTATCAACTTTTTTCTTTTGATTAAAATTGTAGAAAGCCTCTGCATAAATTAGGCCGGTTTGGTATGTGGTAAGCTTATCAATTTTTTGTGATAATTTAGGTTTATATCCTTGCGACATTTTAAGCTTTGAACCTAAAAATTCTGAAGCTTTATCTTTAACACCACCTAATAATTTGCCAGGCATCTCCTTAACACCGCTAATCTTATCAAACGCTTTGTTACGGAATGTCTTATTGTTTTTAGTTATTTTATCTTTAACACCACCTAATAATTTGCCAGGAAGCCTTAAAATCTTTGTGGGTATTGAATCAGGTGAGCTCTTAGATGTTAATGGAGTTGATCTTAATACCTTGTTAAGT
>Ga0181362_1000109_pt1 | contig 15273 bp, 12 predicted proteins | sample Su13NDMM110SN_FD_130095 | JGI IMG/M metagenome (GOLD analysis project Ga0181362, IMG submission 130095) | Freshwater viral communities from Lake Michigan, USA - Su13.ND.MM110.S.N | ecosystem: Environmental > Aquatic > Freshwater > Lake | place: USA: Michigan | collected 2013-07-16 | reverse complement strand
CGTTGGTAATGGGTGACAGAGGGGTTGAAATAGGTAATAGAGAGGCATTTGAGCGCCAAATTTTCGAAGCGCCAGGCTTAGTGGGGTCTACTTTAAAGCGCGGCGCTAGTGTTGCTGGAATACCAATTAGAGAATTACTTTATCCTGGGCGCGGTGATTTAACGCCCGCCGAAAAGTCGGCCATTTCTAAATTTGAGCGAGATTTAGCAGTACAGGCGGTGCGCAGGCGCGAGGAGTTGCGGGCTACCGGCCAAGACATAGTGACCCCTACGCCTGGTTTGAACCTGATTAGCGAAATTGGTATGAACCCAAAAGATTTAGTGGGCAAAAGACTTGTGCCGGTATTTGGTGATATGTCTGCATTGGGCGGTAATGTGTCTCAGGTTAGGGGCGTACCGTTGAGTAAACCTGTAATACAACAAGCCGGCAGGCGGTACCCACTTATAAAGTCTAATGTTGCAGAGGATATTGCTTACGCGTCCGAACCGTCAGCTGCAGCCAGCAAAATAGCTAATTTTGGTAAATTTGGTGATGATGATGTTTTAGGCGTATTTTTGGCTGGTTCACCTAAATCGGTTGATTTTAGCCACCATATGGCCCAAGGTCTAGTACGCCAATTAGATACGCTGCGCCCGTCAAAAGATGCCATTCGGGAGTTTGATAGCGCCATAAAAAATTATGTAGTTATGAAACCAACACCAGATGGCACAAAAGTACCAACTCAACCGTTTAAAAAATTTGCCGGCATTACGTCGCCCAATATTGAAGAAATGATAATTTCTAAGACCAGTAAGGACTTTACGCCTGGGCAGCTGCGTACAGCAATATCAGATGAGATGGCTAAATATAAATTCCAAAAACTTGGTTTTCCTAATTACGAAGATTTATCAAAGGTAATGCTAGAGCCAGGTTTAAAGAAAGGTTTTGTAGGACAAACTGTTTTTGAGGCTATTCCTGGGCGTGGCATCCAAACCCCATCCTATTACCATCAATCTTATTCTGCGGGCATACCTGGGCGTTATGTTGGTGGCCTGCAAAACAAACAGACAGGAGACCTTGGTGTTCCAGCAGAGATGCTATTCCCTAAACTGTTTGCAGAAAAAAGGGCTAAAGGCGCTACCGATGAAAACATATTAGGCTCTATGCGACTGTCCCACCAAGGAGAAAAGTTTACTGCAGAGTCTCTGGACCCTCTGATGCAGTTTCTTGGGTATTGAGTTGAGCATGAACAAACCTCAATTCTTGGCACAACTCGGTCACAATTGAGGATATGGCGTTAAACCGCTCCTCATTAGTCATAGCAAGATACTCAGGTGCGTTGCGGACATAAGCATCACCAGTTTCTACATTAACGCCACAATAAAAGACTATTCGTTTCATTTTTGACTTTTTCTTAACGCAATATGTTTTTGTAGGATATGCCAGAACTCTGATTTAATGATTTTCATGCGTCTCTGGCCTCCATCATTGCATCTGCGACCACATAAGCATAAGAACCAATCCAGTTATCAATTTCGTCTATGTTAAGACTACGATCATCTGATTTACCAATAATGGCCTGCATTGCTTTAGCAGCAAAGTAATCCCGTAAGTCCATACCAAGATTCTCAATAGATTGTAGATACATCTTTTCGTTATCGTCTTGCAGAATCAAGGTCTTGTTTGTTGGAAATGCTTTCATAATCCCTCCATAAGAGTAAACAGTTTACAGCATAAGATTAACACAAACAACAAGAAACGATTTATTATTTAGTTACTGGAACTTATTGATTGAGTTAATCACTATGGCCGCACCGATAGGAAATTCTAATGCTGTGAAGGGCAAGATGTTTTATGACAGGCTCCGCAAGGTGCTGACTCAAGAACCTCATAAGCTAGAAAACATTGTTAAGCAGCTGATTACGCAAGCTGAACAAGGCGAGGCCTGGGCTGTGAAAGAGGTCATTGACCGGCTTGATGGTAAAGCCGTGCAGACTAACCAGGTTGAGAATTCCGATGGCACTCCGCTCTTGGCTGGAATCCAAGTAATGTTTGTAAAACCCCAAGATGCTTGAGATAGCAGAACAAACAGTAGCAAACGCTGAATTTCCCGTAAAACTGGCTTTTTTGTTTGAGCCCAAAAGATATAAGATTCTGTATGGTGGGCGCGGTGGCGCTAAGTCTTGGGGAGTTGCCAGGGCGTTACTGATTAAGGCAGCCAAAGACCCTATCCGCATCCTTTGCGCTCGTGAGTTTCAGGTCTCTATTAAGGATTCTGTCCATAAGCTGCTGACAGACCAGATTGATAGTCTAGGTTTGGAGTCCTTTTATGAGGTCACCCAGACCAGCATTCGCGGTAAGAATGGCTCTGAGTTCTTCTTTATTGGCCTTAAAAACAATATTACCAATGTCAAATCCTTTGAGGGCGTGGACATCTGCTGGGTGGAGGAGGCGCAGACTGTTTCTAAAACTAGCTGGAATGTCTTGATTCCTACAATCCGCAAGGACAACTCCGAAATATGGATAACCTTTAACCCTGAACTTGAGACCGATGACACCTATCAACGGTTTGTTATCTCACCGCCTACCAATGCAATAGTCCAAAAGATAACCTGGCGCGATAACCCTTGGTTTCCCATGACGCTGCGGGAGGAGAAAGACAACCTCCATATGCGGGACATTGAGGCCTACAACACAGTCTGGGAGGGCATTTGCCGTAAGACCGTAGATGGAGCAGTATTTGGTAATGAGATAACCCTTGCCGACTTAGAGGAGCGGATTACCCGCGTCCCCTACGATCCAATTAAGCCGGTCCATGCGGTCTTTGACCTTGGTTGGTCTGACAATACGGCCATCTGGTTTGTGCAATTTATTGGGTTTGAGATCAGATTAGTGCGATACATTGAGGACAACCAAAAGACCATGTCTTATTACATGGCGGAGATGCAGAAGTTTGGGTATCACTATGACACCATTTGGCTGCCGCATGATGCTGAGAACTCAACTCTAGCAGCTGCTGGGCGCTCGATTGCCGACATTGTTAGGGCAGCCGGTTACAAGGTACAGATTGTGCCAAGGACCCCAATAGCGGACTCTATCAATGCAGCCAGGACAATATTCAACAAGTGTTATTTTGATAGAGAAAATTGCCATCAAGGATTACAATGTTTAAGACATTACCGATATGATGTGGACCCAGATACTAAGCAATTTAGCAAAACCCCTTTGCACGATATATATTCGCACGGGGCCGATGCCTTTAAATATCTGGGATTAGTAGTAAATGAGCCGCGCAAATCGGTAGCTAAACGAGCCGGATTACTACCGGCTGGATCATGGATGGGATGACTATGGCAAACGATCAGCGTATACAAGACGCGCAGAAATTCCTAAGATACGCAAATGATGCGGACTCTTACAACCGACAGGATGCCCTGGACGACCTTAAATTTTCTTCCGGTGACCAATGGCCTGTTGAGGTACAGAACTCTAGAAACCTAGAGGCTAGACCTTGCCTAACCATTAATAAGCTAGATGGCTTTATCCGCCAGGTCTGTAACCAGCAGCGCCAAGCAAGACCCCGCATGAAAGCGCACTCAATGAACTCAGCTGCCAACGCCAAAGTCGCTGACATCCTAACGGGCATTTTTAAGCATATTGAGGTCAACTCGGACGCAGACACCGCCTACGATACGGCCTTTGAGTTTGCCGTGCGCATGGGTTGGGGTTACTGGCGTGTTGTTACTGACTATGTACGGGAAGATTCGTTTGACCAAGAAATCTACATTAAACCGATTGTTAACCCATTTACTGTTTACTTAGACCCTAACAGTCAGATGCCAGACGGCTCGGATGCTGAGTCTTGCTTAATTACTGAGGTAATGAGCAAAAAGGAATTTAGGGCCGAATACCCAAACGCAGACGATGGCGGTAACTTCAATATGCGTGGAACTGGGGACGCAGACGCGGATTGGGTTATGAAGGATGACATTCGAATTGCTGAATGGTGGTATACCGAGCGCAAAAAGACCAAATTGCTCATGCTTTCCGATAGTACGCAAGTCTATAAAGATGAGGCACCAAGCGCAGAAATGATGATGGCAGCCGGCATTGAAGTGGTGGCCGAGCGTGAAACAATGCGCAAGACCATCAAGTGGGCTAAGTTAACCGGCTTAGAAATCCTTGAAGAATCCACATGGATGGGTAAGCATATTCCAATAGTCCCGGTCTATGGCCAACAGCTGACGATTGACGATAAGCGCAAGAAGTATGGCATTGTGCGCATGGCTAAAGACCCGCAGCGGATGTACAACTACTGGCGCACCGCCCTGACTGAGTCGGTGGCTCTCGCGCCCAAGGCTAAGTGGCTATTGGCAGAGGGCCAAGATGAGGGCCATGAGAATGAGTGGAACCTGGCTAACATCAAGGCCACGCCTGTATTGCGTTATAAGCAAAAAGACATTGAGGGCCAGCCTGCGCCAGTACCCGTTAGATTACAACCTGAACCACCCGCAGCCGGCATCATTGAGGCTACAAGCGCGATTAATAACGACTTGCAAACCGTAGTTGGGATATTTGACCCGAATATGATGGCGCAAGGCAATCAATCTGGTAAGGCTATTCGTGGCCAGCAGATGCAGATTGATATGTCGAACTTCCATTATTACGACAATTTGACGCGCTCCCTTAAACAAACTGGTCGGATCATCCTAGACCTAATCCCTAAGATTTATGATAAAGAGCGGGTCATGCGGATCATTGGCTACGACAACCAGCCCGAAATGGTAACGATTAACCAACGGGCCGTGGATGAATCAGGCGCAGAAAAGATATTAAACGATGTAACCGTGGGCGAATACGATGTTTATATGGATACTGGCCCAGGCTACCAATCCAAGCGCCAGGAGGCAGTCGAGTCGATGATTCCTCTAATCCAAGCCAACCCTGAACTATTCCAAGCTGCCGGTGACCTAATATTCCGCAACATGGACTTCCCAGGCGCAGATGTGATTGCTGACCGCCTAGCTGCAATGAACCCATTGGCACAGATTGACGAAAAGGCAGACATTCCGCCTCAGGTCCAGATGCAGTTGATGGCCAGCCAAAAGATGGTTGCCGATATGCAGCAACAGATTGCGGCCTTGACCATGAACTTGCAGCACCAAACCGATGTGCAAAAAATGAAAGAAGAAGGCCAGACTAAGCGCAAATTGATGGATGTAACCTCAAGGGCGTACAACACCGAGACTATCAACGAGGCAAAAGTTAACCAAACCAACATGAAGTCGATTACCGACCAGAACCGGACTGAGTTAGACGCTATTACCAAACTGTTATTAAAGGGCATGGACTCACGCGCCCTGCAACAAGAAATGAATCGCAGAGATGCCGAACAAGGCCAAGTGGCTGCGTTTGCGGAGAGTGAAGTCAATATGAATGAGTCACCATTCTTGCAGCAGGAGATGGCGATTGCCCAGGAGCCAATGACTAACCCCGCAATGGATGACCAAATGATTGCGCAGTTTGCTGCACAAGAAATGCAACCGCAGCCATTAGAACAACCGGCCATTCCTGGCGTACCGATGGGACCTCGTTGACAACTATTGAAAAACAGTTTCTAATAGATTTAACCTACCGATAGGTTTATCGGGTTTATTCTTGGAGTTAATCCATGTCAGAAGCAGAAGTAGCACAGGAACCGGCAAGGAAACAAGCTGGTAACATAGTAACAAGTGAGAATTTAGCTGAGTTTCATGCACAAAAACTTGGTTTAGCTAGTCAGGAAACTCCAACTGAGGCCGCGGATGCGGAGCCGGTTGTTGAGCAAGACAGGAGTGAACCAGAGGCAGAGACAGAGGCTGTAGCAGGTGAAAAGAAGCACAACCCGAAACTTGAAAAGCGGTTTTCGGAACTGACCAAGCAGCGCGAAGCAGCCCGCCAAGATGCGGACCGTGAGCGTACTGCTCGTGAGGGTCTTGAGGCGCGTATTAAGGATTTGGAAGGCAAGTTAAATCCGCCGAAATCGGAAGAACCTGACCCTAAACCAGACCCAGCGCAATTCAATGATGCTCTAGAGTATGCTGAGGCTCTGGCCGAGTGGACTACTGATCGAAAGATGCGGGAGCGGGATCAAGCAGAACTTGCTCGTAAGGTTGAGGAGGAACAGTCGCGGATGCGGCAGAAGTTCCAAGATCGACTAGATGTTGCGAAACAAGATATGCCGGATTACGAGGAAATGATTGCGTCAAGCGATGTCTCGGTGTCACAACCGGTCACCGATGCAATTATTGAGAGTGATGTAGGCCCACAACTCCTATATTACTTGGCCGAAAATCCTGATTTTGCTCGTGAGTTAGCGGAAAAATCCATTACCTCACAACTCCGTGCCATCGGGCGTTTAGAGGCTAAATTTGAGAAATCAGAACCGGCTAAACCGAGCGTAAGAGAACCTGTTGCGAAGAAGTCTAATGCTCCGGCACCGATTAGTCCGTTGAAAGCCGGTGGGAATCCTAGCGATATTGCGTTGGATTCTGACCGTAAGTTTCATGGTACCTACCAGCAATGGAAAGCTGCAAGGGCCTCTGGGAAGATTCGATGACGGGTAACTTTAAAATTAATTTGGAGAATTACCATGGCAAATAACTTGCTAACCATCTCCATGATCACCAACGAGGCGTTGATGGTCTTGGAAAACAGTTTGACCTTTACTGGTCGTGTAGACCGTAACTATGATGACCAGTTTGCGGTTGTCGGTGCAAAGATTGGTAACACAGTCAATGTCCGCCGCCCAGGTCGTTTTATCGGTACAACCGGCCCAGCGCTGAATGTTGAGGACTTTAACGAGACCTCCTCACCAGTAACCCTCAGTACCCAGTTCCATGTGGACACACAATTTACGACTCAAGACTTGTCTTTGTCGTTAGATATGTTCTCGGACCGTGTACTAAAACCCGCTATTGCAGCAATCGCCAACAAAATTGACTTTGACGGCACCACAATGGCAGTAGATAACACCGCTAATACCGTTGGTACAGCTGGTGTAGTTCCATCTGACATCGCAACATTCTTGACCGCCCAGGCATTTTTGGATGGTGAAGGCGCTCCCCGTGACGGTAAGCGTTCTTGCGTTGTTGACCCATTCACCGGCGCTAGTATTGTTGGTTCTTTAAAGGGTTTATTTAACCCCCAAGGTTCCATTGCTGGCCAGTATGAAAAGGGAATGATGGGTCGCGACACCATTGGTATGAACTGGTATATGGACCAAAACATCGTGTCCCACACCTATGGTTCTTACGCAACGGCCACAATGACTACGAATACCTCAACATTTACAGGTTCGTTGACAACTGGCTGGGCTCAGACTTCATCCATCACTATTTCTGCTGTTACCGCTAATGCCGTATTAAAGCAAGGCGATACCATTCAGATTGCTGGTGTGTTTGCAGTCAACCCACAGAATCGCCAGCCCTACGGCGGCAATGTATTGCGTAACTTTGTAGTAACTGCCGATGTAACAATTACCGGTAGTGGTTCAGCAACTGTCATCGTTAGCCCAGCAATTATTACTGCTGGTCAGTTCCAAAATGTAACCGTATTGTCTACCTCGGCAACTGCTGCTGTAACACCGTTTAACAAAACTGGTATTGTCAGTCCGCAGAACTTGGTATTCCATCGCAATGCGTTTACCCTGGCTACTGCCGACCTACAATTGCCTGACGGCGTACATTTTGCAGGCCGTGCAAGCGATAAGGACAACGGATTGTCGATTCGTGTGGTGCGTCAATACACCATTAATAACGACTCCATCCCAACCCGTTTAGATGTTTTATACGGCTGGGCTCCGCTTTACCCTGAACTCGCCTGCCGCGTAGCAGCTTAATAGGAAAGGAACTTATCATGGCAAACCCAGGACCAGCAACTACCCAAACAACCAATTACCTGTTTAACGGTGACTCAACAGACGGCGTGCAAATCGCCGGTGCCGCAGCAGACAAATTGGCGTTTCATGGCTCAACCCCTGTTATTCAAGCAGCTGCAATTACAAACCTTGGCAATAGCGCCACAGGTACGGAAATTGCAACCGCTGTGAATGCAATTTTGGTTGCGTTGCGTAACAAGGGCCTCATTGCGACTTAATCCCGCATGAGACCTGAAAAGGCCATTCTCCAAAAGAGGTGGCCTTTTTTTTGTTTTTATGGTGTAAAAACCTAAAAACATAGGATAATTTAAACATCTCTATCACGAGGATAATCATGGACTCTTTAAAGATTCTTTCACCAACTTATCGGTTGGACCTTACAACAGGCGCATCATCCGCATTGCAATTAATACCAGATACACCAACCCTTGCATACCGCGTGGCTATCCTAAATACTGGAACTGGTACTGCAGCCATTACTTTTGGCACAACCTCGACCAATATGGCTACGCCAGCAATTGCATCAACGGGTGGCAGCGGCTCATTTATTTTGGCTCCTAGTATGTTTTTGCCAATCATCATTGATTGCCCAAGGCCAAACTTTTTTATTAAAGCTATTTCGTCAGGCACAAACGCGCTTTATTTGACATTAGTGGCCAACGAATAAGGGATTTACCATGTCCAATTCCACCGCAAAGACTATAACAACCAATATAGTGCCGGTCCAAGGGACTTTTGAGCCCTTACCGCCATATGATTGCATCAACTTAATTGGACCTGCTGGGACACCGTTTTATGCTCCTGCAAACCCTAGTTTGGATGGGGTAAGCATTACCAACAGCACGATTAATAGCACTACCATTGGGGCTACAACCCCGTCAACTGCGGCGTTTACAACCGCAACGATGACCAATCAACCAATTGGCAACTTAGATTTATGTAACAAAACTTATGTTGATGCAGCCATTGTTGGTATTTCATGGAAACAACCCGTAAGCGCGGCCACCACAACAAACATTACTTTGTCTGGTGCGCAGACTATTGACACCGTGTCAGTCATTCCTGGTGATCGAGTGTTGGTTAAGGACCAAAGTACCCAAGCAAATAATGGCATTTATATTGTTGGCACCCCTTGGACGCGCTCACCTGACGCAGATATTTGGGATGAGTTAGTGTCGGCAATGGTGTTTGTAGAGTCTGGCGGTCAAGCTGGTGCGGCTTTTTATTGCCCAGTACAGCCTGGGGGAACTCTTGGTGTAACGGCAATTACATGGTCAAACTTTAGCGTTGCTGGAACTTACTATGCTGGCACAGGATTATCTTTAGCAGCCAATACTTTTAGCATTACTAATACTGGCGTTTCTGCAGCAACCTATGGATCGGCTAGTGCAGTTCCAACGATTATAGTAAATGCCCAAGGCCAAATTACAAGTGCAAGCAATACAAACATTGCCATTGCAGGTAGCCAAATTACAAGCGGCACAGTTGATTCTGCCCGTATTTCAGGGTCGTATACCGGCATTACCGCGGTTGGGACGCTATCTGCGTTAACGGTCAGCAGCACAATTACTGGCTCAATTAGTGGTAACGCAGCAACTGCAACAAGTGCAACCTCGGCCACAACAGCTACTACAGCAACAAATATTGCAGCTGGTGCAGCCAACTCTATTCCCTATCAAAGTGGCGCAGGCACAACGGTATTTTTGGCTGCTGGGACTAACGGCCAGGTGTTAACGATAGCCGGTGGAGTACCCACATACGCAACACCGTCTGGAGGCGTAACCTCAGTCGGTACTGCAGGCACGGTCAACGGATTAACCCTGACAGGCGGTCCAATTACCGGCTCTGGAACAGTTACTTTGGGTGGTACGCTAGACTTATCCGCGCCACCAACTATTGGTAATACAACCGCTAATACTGGCGCTTTTACTACATTATCTGGCTCTACAAGTGTAACAACGCCTACTGTTCAAGCTACCAATTCAGGCGGTTTAGCCCTTAAAAACTCTGCCGGTACTACACAATTAAGCGTAGGGGCGGGTGGTGGTGATAATCTGTCGGTCAATGTTTCTACTAATTTAAACGGTACAAACGCACAAATTGACATTAGTCCTACAGGTACTGGTCATGTCCACATAAAACCTACTGGTTCAGGGTCTTTAGAAATTGCACCAACAAGTGTTGGAACAATAAACAACATGACGATTGGCGCTACAACTGCAACATCAGCAAAAGTTACAACCATTGACATCTCTAGCACCTTGGCTCTTGCCGGATCAACTGGGACTAGTGGATATGTTTTAACTTCTAATGGCGCATCTGCCCCAACCTGGCAAGCCAATGAAAATGGCTTGGCTATTGCGGATGACACAACCACTAATGCAACCCGTTACCTAGCATTTACCAGCGCAACAACAGGTAACATTACAACGGCCAATGTCTCATCAACTAAACTGCAATTTAATCCATCAACAGGAGTTTTAACCGCAACCAGTTTTACTGGATCGGCCACATTAACAACGCCAACTATTACAGGCTATACAGAAACAGTCGTAGCCATTGGTACAGTCGGTGCATCGCATACCTTTGTTATTACTACAGGCACGGTACAGACCGCTACATTAACTGCATCAACTCCTTGTACTTTTACGATGCCTACTGCGACTGCTGGTACATCATTTATCTTAAGACTTACTCAGGCAGCTACAGGCATGACCACAGCAACCTTTACAGGTGTTAAATGGTCTGGCGGTACTGCTCCTACAATTACAGCCACAGCATCGGCAGTAGACATTATTAGTTTTATAGCGGTTGGTTCTACTTGGTATGGTAGTGCTATCCAAAACCTTTCGTAAGTGATCCGATAATGTTTGGTTCTCGTAATTTTTTATTTGCTAAAGCTGCTGGTGGTGTTAGCGGTAGTATTCTGTTTAGCTGGGGTTATAATGGTTTTGGTGGGTTAGGTCTTGGCAACATTACAAATTATTCTTCCCCAAAACAAGTAGGGGCGTTAATTGATTGGGCGTATCCGTCTATAAGTTATAACAATTCTACACTTTGTAATAAAACAGATGGCACTCTATGGGCATGGGGAAATGGTGTTAGTGGTGTTTTAGGCACAGGAAATACTACTAGCCGTTCATCTCCAGTACAAGTAGGCTCATTAGCTACTTGGGGCAAACCAACTGTTACTGGTGTTAATGCTTCTTTATGTATTAAAACAGACGGAACTCTTTGGTCTTGGGGCGAAAGTTATTATGGTACTACAGCACAAGGTAATCAAACTTCTTTAAGTTCTCCTGTACAAGTTGGTTCATTAACAAATTGGTCAAAATTAAGTCAATCAACTTTTTATACTGTTCTTTGCGTTAAAACTAATGGAACACTATTTGCTTGGGGTGGCAATTATTTTGGACAAGTCGGTGACGGAACAACAACTGTTCGTTCTTCCCCTGTTCAAGTTGGTGCATTGACAACTTGGGCTAATCCATCGGTAGGGAGAATTCATTCTTTATGTGTCAAAACTGACGGAACGCTATGGACATGGGGCAGAAATAATTTTGGTCAATTAGGTTTAGGAGATATTACTAGCCGTTCTTCACCAGTTCAAGTAGGGGCTTTAACAAATTGGTCAAAACCAACAGGTGGTACTAATTTTTCTGGCTGTGTTAAAACAGATGGCACATTGTGGACTTGGGGCAGAAATGTTTATGGTCAATTAGGCTTAGGAAACACTACAAATTATTCTTCACCCAAACAAGTTGGCGCATTAACTACTTGGTCAGAGGCAAGGTGTGGAACTTACCAAATGGCAGCCGTTAAAACCACTGGTGAACTTTGGACTTGGGGTAGAAATAATTTAGGTCAACTTGGACAGGGAGATACTGTTAATAGGTCATCACCAGTTCAAATTGGTTCATCAACAACTTGGCAAAACCCAGCAGCGTCAAGTGCAGTGTTTTGTACAAAACAATCGCCAACTGCTGCTCCAGTAAGTTTAACAGTCCCAGTTATTTCAGGAACAGCACAAGAGGGTCAAACATTAACCTCTACTACAGGTACATGGGATAACGATCCAGCCAGCTTTACATTCCAATGGCAACGAGGTACTAGTAACATTGGTGGTGCAACATCTAGCACTTATTTAATTGTTTCTGCTGACATTGGTTCTACGCTGCGTTGCGTTGTAACAGCTACCAATGGTATTGGTGCAACATCTGCTAACTCTGCTAATACAGGCACAGTAATGGCTTTATATGGTAAGTTGTTTAGTTGGGGTTCAAATTATGGAGGTGCATTAGGCGATGGAACAGCAACTGATCGTTCATCTCCTGTACAGATTGGTGCTTTAACAACTTGGGCTACACCAAATACATCAAGTTTTTGTTGTATAGCTACTAAATCCGACGGCACTTTATGGTCTTGGGGTTACAACTCCAATGGTCAATTAGGTTTAGGCGATGTAGTTAATCGTTCTTCCCCAGTACAAATAGGTGCTTTAACTAATTGGGACAAACCAAGTGGTGGCACTTATGGGTCTGCGTGTATTAAAACAGACGGAACTTTATGGACATGGGGAAAAAATAATGTAGGTCAACTAGGTTTAGGAAACACTACAAATCGTTCCTCTCCAGTTCAAGTCGGTGCTTTAACTAATTGGACAGAAATTAATTGTGGTGGTGAAATGATGGTTGCTATTAACAATGGCAAACTTTTTGCATGGGGTAATAATAGTTATGGTCGATTAGGTTTAGGAAACACTACAAACTATTCATCTCCTGTACAGATTGGTGCTTTAACGACTTGGAAAAAACCAACCGCAGGCAATGAAACTAATAATGGTTTTGTTTTGTGTACTAAAACCGATGGCACTTTATGGACATGGGGCAGAAATAATTTTGGTCAATTAGGTCTAGGAAATACAACAAATTATTCATCTCCTAAACAAATTGGCTCTTTAACAACTTGGGATACACCAACCGCTGGATGGGTTAGTGCTTTATGTACTAAAACAGATGGAACATTGTGGTCTTGGGGTAGAAATCAGAATGGTCAATTAGGTCTAGGAAATACAACAAATTATTCATCTCCTAAACAAATTGGTTCTTTAACTAATTGGTTAATTCCTACCGCTGGCAAAAGAACAAGTCTTTGCATAAAAACCGATGGCACTTTATGGTCTTGGGGATATAATAATTATGGTGTCTTAGGTTTAGGCAATGCTGTTCCTTTTTCTAGTCCAGTACAAGTTGGTGCGTTATCTTCTTGGATAAAAGTAAGTACTGATGCTTCAACGAGTATAGCTACACGATCATGATGTACTTTCTATCAGGACTTCCTCGCTCTGGTTCTACTGTTTTAGCTGCGTTGCTAAATCAAAGAAACGACATTCATGTAACTCCGACATCAGGACTTATTGATATATTTGGTGCTGTTGTACAGACATGGGAAAACAACCCATCAACTAAGGGTCAGAAGCAAACTAAAGAACATCTTTACGAAACACTTAGGAAGTTAATTCCTGTGCGTAAGGATGGCAAGATTACAGTCGACAAGTCTAGGGGATGGGTAACACCACAGATTCAAAAGACAATGGGTGAAGTTCTTAGCTCACCAATAAAAATTGTAGCTACTGTCAGAGATGTAGCTACTTGTGCAGCATCTTTCGCTAAGATTGCTAAACCTAATAATCTTGCCGAGTTCTGTAATGGACACCTAATAGGACACCTTAAAAGTTCTTACGCTGCCCTACACGAAGGATATACACAACATCCTGAAAACATATTATTTGTTGAGTACGATGAGTTAATGTCTGACCCACAGGCGGTTATTACTAAGATAGAAGCCTTTTGGAATCTACAACCTTTTGCCCACAATTTCAACAACATTGATGGCAAGTCTGTAGCCGAGGATGACGAAAACGCTTGGGGTATTGCGGGACTACATGATATCAAACCTGAACTAAAAAACACAGGCACATCCGCTAAAGAAGTATTGGGTGAGTTTGAATACCGATTTGAAGCTCCTAAGTTTTGGAAGGGTGAAACAGAACCTAAAAAAGACATATTAGATTTCCAAGTAGAAGCAGCTGTGCGTGGTGAGTTTGAGGCTGCTGAATCAATGTGCAGAATTCTTTTAGAAACAAGGCCACATGATGATCGAGCAGCTTTTAATCGTGGTTGGTACTCACTAAGACATGGCAACCTAAAAGAAGGTTTTGAGTTACTGGATAGGGGTCGTAATGAAAATGTCTTTGGCAATCCCAAGCCTTCTTCAATGCCAAGATACGATGGCAGACCTTTAAATGGTGAAGTTGTCTTATTAGTATTGGAAGGTGGTCGAGGTGACCAAAAACACGCTGCTAGATGGGCACGAGAGATTGTCAGTCGTGGCGGTGTCTGTGTGGTTTCTTGTATGCCTGAGTTGGCTGGTCTAATGATGTTAGTCGATGGAGTATCTGCGGTAGTCGAATCTATGGCTGCTGGCGGTGTGTACCATGACTACCATGTATTAGGAATGTCAGGCTATCTTAGTTTCTTGACAGTCAACAATGCCCCTTATATCCCTTGCAAAACAATTAAACTTAACGGCAAGATTGGACTGCGGTGGCAAGGCAATCCAAGATTTGAGCATGAGCATAATCGGGTATTTGACCCAGCACCTTTGTTTACAATACCGGCAGAGTTGGTTAGTCTGCAACGCGATGTGGGTATAGATAACATTCCAGACCATGTGCAAAAACCTTGTTTAGATACTTGGTTACATACTAAGGCGGTCATTGAGAGTGTGGATAAGGTCATTAGTTCTTGCACCTCTGTTGCACACCTAGCAGCAGCAATGGGTAAAGAGACATGGATTATTAGTCCTGTGTTACCTTATTACCTGTGGGCAGACGGCAAAGAATCTAGCATTTGGTATCGTAATGTTCGGTTGTTTAGGCAAGAGAAATTTGGCGATTGGGATACCCCATTGGCCAAAGTAACTGGTGAATTTAACCAAAATATTAGGGGAGTAAAATGAGTTTATATGTTCGCATTGAAAACGGCGAAGTTAAAGACTGCTGGGATACGCCACCAGACAGCAGACCAGGCTGGAAAAATGCCATTGAGATAAGACCTAGCATCATCCAACATCGTCAGGGCTATACGGGTCATACTTTTGATTTAACCAAAGACCCTGTAGAAATCGTTTATGGCACATTTGATGTTGCTGTAGCTGACCGCAAAGAAAGCATGAAACAAAATGCTGCGATGGCGTTTAATATGCTTTTTAGACAGCAAGCAGCAGACCCATCTACTTATGACCCAGTAGCACTACAAGCTGCTAAAGATGCTGTTGCACCCAAGCAAGCTGCTATTGATGCCTGTACAACGCAT
>Ga0181362_1000107_pt1 | contig 15375 bp, 18 predicted proteins | sample Su13NDMM110SN_FD_130095 | JGI IMG/M metagenome (GOLD analysis project Ga0181362, IMG submission 130095) | Freshwater viral communities from Lake Michigan, USA - Su13.ND.MM110.S.N | ecosystem: Environmental > Aquatic > Freshwater > Lake | place: USA: Michigan | collected 2013-07-16 | reverse complement strand
GAGCTTCCATGTGTTCTGCGCATTTATTTGCATAGGGCAGGTCGCTTTGCGAAGAGAATATAGCAGCAGGGATCATACGCAGCAGTCGGTTATAATTATGTTACATCCTGAGACAGTCATGCCGAGGCTTCCTTCGACGACGATAGATCGTAATTCCCATCGACCTTCGGTGTCGCTCCACGCTTTTAGTGTGCCGCCTTCGCTTGAGTCTAATGGCGCTCCGCAGTTCTCTAAAAGCGTCGGCTGCGCGTAGTCAATATGCCCGGTGTGTAGTTGGTCAACAATTAAGGGAGGCGTTGCTGATGCACTATTTGGGTCATTAATTATCTCTGCGATGCGTATGTATCGCTTGCCGGCCGTACCGGATGCGTCATCGCCGCCTCTAAGTTGAGGTGGGTCGTCGGTCGGCCATGTCGTGCCGCTGCGAAAATCTGCATCATTGCAAACGCCGTACACGTTGATAGACAACTCGACCCAGAGTTTCTTGTTCGTGGTAATAACGAGCGATGCCGCGCGTGTAGGTAGGTCATCAATGTCGATGGGTACACCTGTTTCACCGCCTGCATTGTGCCTCGGTACTACATGACCGTACTGAGCAAAGACCTCGTATTCTACTGGGTCAGTGGGATTTGTTATTAGCGTAATAAATAAAGGGGGCTTTATTGATCTGGCATTACGTTTTGCAACAACGCCAACGACCTTTCGATCTCTCAGCTCGGTTAATGCTCGGTTGACTGCTCGCCCCCAGCTAATAAGCCCGCCGACAGTGCGTGGCTTTGCAGGGATCGTGACGTTGCCTTTTAGCCAGTAGTTCATTCGCCGTAGAGAAATTGGTTTTTATCGTTGTCCGGGATCAGTCGGAAATCGAGGGTCTTCATGAACCGATCTTCGCCGGATTGCGTTTGGTTTGCTGAAGCCAGCATGTAGCACCACCCGGTTGATGGTTTTTTAGGATCACCTGGAGGTGTTGCAACGATTTTGTTTAGAGAGTTGAGCTGCGCACTTGTGAAAGGAGTCGATCCTTCGGTGTGGTAGCTGTATGTCCACCCAGCTCGATCCCAAGTGGTTTCGCCTTCTGCGATTATGTCGGCAAACATTGCGGCATCGCCTACAATATACGCAGAGAGTGTATCGTTAGTAAAAAGACTGCCGTCATCTAGTATAATTTTAATTTTATTATCGTTCGTATCCCATACATATTGACCAGACAGTAGGTATCCCAGAACCGTTTTTGCTGTCGGATCTAATGGCTCCCATTTAGGATGCGATGAAAACGATTCTGGGTTTAGCTGCCCTGACAACGTGCTTGTCGCAACGGTCACCTCCTCACCGCTGGATCCGTTGCCAACGTATTCGTAGCCGGTGAACGTGCATTTAATGAGTGAAAAACCGTCGCCTCTATCGGTCGGATCGGTTTTCTTGATTGTGAGGTTGCGATAGATCGATGGCACCTCTGGGAATATGCTTTCCCAAGTTGCCCTGCGAGCAAACGCAGTCGTGGTCGAAAGGTCAGAGTTGCGGATTAAGACATCCTGCTGTGCCTCAATGCCTCCGTTCTCCGTGTAAACAACGGAAAATCCGGCTTGCGGAACTAGCTTGGTTGCAGGGTTTAGAAATTGTTTCAATGCCATGACTTATGGTTGCGGTGCGAGGTTTCTTTCAATGTTTGTGAGGATACGAACTACTCGCTCGCCGTCCATCATGGTTGCATATTCATCAGGCTGTGCATATCGGTATCCTGGTACGTTTGGAACGTTGCCTTGCTTTTGTGGGAGTACGGTTGGGAGGGCTAGTGCTTCGCCATAACTGGATTTCATTTGACTCATAAATTCTTCTGACCTGTATTGAAGAACCATTCGCCGTTCCTCTTTTTCTGCTTTGGCTTCAGCGGCTTTTTCCTCCTCAGTCTTCATATATTTTGAAGCTCCCGCAAAAATCTCGCGTTTGATATATTGTCCGAGTTTTACTGATCCTTGCTCCAGAATGATCTTCATACCCTCCAATAAAGCCTCGCCGATCATGGTGCCGACCATGAAAAACCGCGTCAAATCGCCGTTTACAGCATCTGAAATCGTCTTACCGATAAGCGTCCCGAACTCAGTAAACTTTGCCAAAAGTTCAGGTAGCTTGGTGTTAGCTGCGTTCAATGCGATCTTTAGCCCGTCATTGAATCCAGTTCCGAACGCAACTTTTAGCTGAGTAAGATTGTCTTTCATGTTGGAAAGTTTACCCTCGGTCGTGGCTGACAATGCTTCCATTCCGCCTTGTGCTTTGCTCATAACGCCTTGGAGTAGCTTCAATGCCTTCTCTCCGGTCAGGGTTGCCGCCGTTCCTTTCTTTTGCGCTGCTGCCAACTCTTCAAACTTGATCTTGGTTGTTCCGGTGATTAGTCCAAGCTCCTGCAATCTGTTTACTGATTCGCCTGCACTTGTGCCGGATGTGATCGCGGAGAATAAGCGACCGACATGCAAACCAACTTCTTGGATTGGCTGTCCAGCCATCGCTGCAGCATCACCCACAAGTCGTAAGCCATCGCCTGTAGAAATGAGCTTGCCGCCCATGACTTCGAGTAGCTTTGAAGTCGCTGCAAGCTCCTCGATTTCAAACGGAGTGCTTGCTGCAAATGTAGTGATTTCCTCCATTCGAGCCTTTGCAGCAGTTGCGCTGCCTAGTAGCGTTTTAAACTGTGTTGTCAGTGATTCCACAGATGAGGCGGCTGCAGATGATCCTTTGACGAAAGATATTAGACCTCCTACCAAGGCTCCGGTTCCGAGTAGTGCGGTCAGAGCCGCAAACGGTGAAAGCAGGCTCTTGCCAACCTTCATCGCCACGCCACCGAGTGACTTGAAAGACGATTGCACGCGAGCAAGTCCGCGCTCGACTGCTGCGCCTGCAAATTTAAGGGTAAACGTGGTGCTGATGGCCATGATGTTTTAGAAGTTGAATTTTGGTTTTGGTCGTCTCGCTATTTCTGCGAGCTTGGCTGTGATGTCTTGCGCAACCTTTGCACGCTGCTCGATACCTTCGATCTCGCGGCCTGCCTCGATCCAAGCGCAGGACATGAGCTGGTTGACGAATGCGGCTGGTAGTTCATAAAGTATCTGTTCACGGGTCAGGTTAGATTTTCCGAGGGTGTAAATGATTACCGCTTCCGCGCACGGGTCGCAGGCTTGCGCTTTTTGAGTGCCTGCGCCGGGGCTTTTTTTGGCACGGTCATGCTGGCGAAGTAGTTCTCGATCTCCTTGCTTGCGTGCGTCCAGAGTGCCACTAGGGAGCGGCTTGTGGATTCCATGAGGAATGTGGTCACCCGTGCCTTTGCTGCCGCTCCTTTGACGTTCTGGAGGCTCTTAGGATCGGTCGTGAAGGCAAAGCAGATTTCAGCTAGGCTGTAATCGTCGATATTACCTTTCTGCGTCATCAATGGGTTCTTGCGCTCAGTTAGCCAGTGAATATGGCCATAGGTGCAGGGATAGACCTTGTGGCCGGCCACGGTCTGCGGTGTTGCGTATGCGGGTGCTGATTTCATAAGTAGGAAAGGAGTTGTAGCTGTTTTGATTTTGGCAGCTTGCCGTCGAGCATTACGATAGACGGCCCAGCGTTGACCACGGTTTTAGGGATGGCGTTTTTCGCCCAGTCGATTGCTGCCCAGCGGTTGACTATGTAACAGCAGATGTAAGTCAGAGGCGATTCAGGAAGTTCATGCTCCAAAGCTGAAACTCGATCTAAGTCCTTGCTGATACTGTCCCGTGCGATGCCGAGGAAAGAAGCTGCTTTTTCCACCCAATCAGGTTTTGATTTTGCCCCTCGTGAGTGATCGATAAAGTCCATAATCAGCACAAACGGATGAGATGGAAACTCGCGGCGGAAAGACTCTTTGTGCGTCCATGCCCTGTTGATCTCCCTCGTTTCATATTGTCCACATTCTGAGAATGAGTTCAGACGGAAAGAAAGGTAATCATGCCCATCGTCGGACTGGATCACTTCGGAAGGCTCAGGAAAACACGGCGCGATGCCGATGGTCATGCACGCCGTGAAAAAGTTAATATCACCCGTGCGATGGGTGGAAAGGTTGATTGTCATATTTCATAGGGTGAGGCGTTAAGTTAGGCTGACTGGTGCGTTCGTCACGACTTCTGGATGGAAGATCGCCGAGCAATCGCCTGTCTCGAAATCGCTGTTGACGCGCTTTAAGCTCGCAGCATAGACGACCACGCCAGCATTTGCGACAGCCGTTCCAAAGATGCCCTTAGTATTAAGTGCAAGAGTATCGGCTGAACTGTTGGCGAGCGTGAGAACCGATGCAATGGCTGGAGTGAATCCTGCGGTCTTGGTCGTCACGACACCGGAAAGTTTGATGTCGGTGCGTGGATCTGAAAGCGTAAATCCGACTGTCGAACTAATGTGGTTTTTTACATCAACTTTGTCAGATTGGTAATCATAGTTGATTTCACCAAGAAAAACTCCGGTTGCTGAAGATTCATCGACAGTTCCAAAACGGCTGAGGGAAAAGTTGCGTGCGGCCATATGCAAAGAATTACGCGAACTCTGGCGAAAGTCAAATTTCGCAGCATATCGCCATCACCTTCCAAGTCGTTACACGATAGCCATCTGCCTCGGTCGTTTCTGGTGAGTTAGCGAGAAGCTGAAAAACACGGATTCCGATCTGTCCGTCCATCCATGCCTCCGCCTGATTTGATTCGACATATTCAGCGAGCGCGTTTCGCAAAGCATCATGCGCGACCTTGCTGGTCGCTTGCTGCGCATCGTCGCCAGGCGTGGTGACGAGCTTGGTTTCCCATTCGATCTTGAAGGTGTTGCTATCTTGCACACCGCCTGATTCAAAGCGAGATACGCTGTCACCCTCGATGTAGACACCGGGGTATGACTTTGTGTTTTCAGTGTCGCGCATAGCCACAGGCAATGCTGTGCTGCGTTGAATCCAGCGTTTCCATGCGTCGAGTAGTTTGTCAGTTGTCATTTTGTTTTTCGTTTGAGCTTTGCGGCCATTGCCGATTCATACCAATCTACGGTCATTTGTCCGCCGTTGTTTATTGCATCTGTTGCGTCTGATTTGTTTAAGACGTAATCGGTGGAGACATAGGGGATGTTATTAGTGATTTTCCCAACCGGATTCCATTCCGAGCGTATGAGCTGCGCTGTTCCTCCACCTTTGAACTTGTGGGCATATGCAGCAACGTTCTTGCCGATGCTAATCCGTGAGCCTTTGCGCTGTTTTGCAGCGATAGATTGACCGGCTCCGATCCATGCACCCTTAGCTTTGCCTGAGTTTTTGAATCGGATACGAAGCGCCTTTGTCATCGCTGCGCTTGATGTGATACCTTTCTCGTTTCGCTTCATCGTAGGCACGCGGTTGCGCTTGCTTGTCTGCTTACTATCTATAAACGCGTTGATTTCCTCTGGCGTTTTTAAGATGCGATCCGGGGTAAATGTCACAAGCTGGCCGTTAATGACTAAGCCTGAAAGTTTTCCACTTGCCACCCCGTTGACGTATGTCCCCTTGGAAACGCTGTAAATCGCCCTGTTCGCATCTTTTTTTATAGACTCTTCCTGCTTTTTTTTAGCTTCCGTGCCATCTCCCCATGCCTGAGTGTCTTTGACTAGACTGCGGCAGGTAGCTACACCCCATCGACAAATTGCTGCTTCATTCGACTCACCGAAATCCTTAGCCATCGACATAATTTGTCGCTCTAGACCCTTGGTGTCTATGTCTGTGCTTATCATGCCGATTTATTCGTTGATACTAGACCGATTGTGACAAAAAACGCGCCTTTGCTGATGGATGCAACTCGCCAGGTATCGCCACGGCCTGCGGCTGCTTTGCCGAGGTAGCTGGTGACCGCGGCGGTGTAGGCTGCCGAAAACGTGGCTGTTTGAACGACAAAATCAAGCATCGCATCTCGCTCAAAACCGCCTTCCTCATAATCCCGCGAATGTCGGGCTTCGGAATAAGTCCCGCTCATGGCTGTGCCGCCGGCAATGGATAGCGTCTCATCGCCGATCACGGTTCTGGCGATAGGTGCGACGGTATCAATGAAATCGCTCAGGATGGACATGTCCGAGCGTTACGCAATGCGTGGCGAAAGTCAAAACTCTAGCGAACCGGCTCAGGCGCGGCGGTGGTCGCTGCGTCGTGGCGGTAGTAATGCAGGATCTTCGGGATGTGGACGGTCGTCTCAGCCATCCGGCGGGCTTGCTGGCACCAGATTAGATCCTCGCCGTAGTTCGACTCACCGAACTGGCAATGTGCAACGCGGGATCTGCGCCATGCGTTGACGTGCCATGCGTCTCGCTTGGTAATGCCGTCTGGCTCGTAAGCATAGTCGCCTTGTCCCAGTTGAAAATTCACCACGCTTTCCTGACCATTGTAAGTCGCGCCTTGCAGGAACGTGATAACATCGGCGCCGCTGGCTGCTGCGGTGACTATCTCCTCGACGTAGGAGTCGGCGATGTCGTCATCATCGTCCACAAAAGCAATGTATTGCCCTCGCGCGATGTCTAGCAGTGCCTGCCGTTTTGCTCCGATGCTGCGGGTGCGGTTGTCACTCAGGCAAAGATGCTCGACCTGCCCCGAACTCTTCAGCACGGAACTCTGAGCCGCGATGCGGGTTTGTAGTGCGTGTAGCTGCTTCTCGCGTCCCGGTATCGTCGGTGTCAGTATTGATAGGATCATTGCTTTTGTTCTTTCTAAAAATTGCGTCGTAGTTGTCTCGGTATGCCGGCGCGTCGCCCAGCCTGTGCCAGTCGCCTTTGTGGGTCTTGCTCATAGCTTTAGTCGCTCGTAGGTTGCCAGCCCTGCCTCGTAGTTTGCTGGGTCGTTGCTACGGGCGTACGTCTCATCGACCTCGGCTTTCCCGAACGCCGGGTGCAAATGTTCGATCACGATGTCCTTAGCGTCGATCACCACGCCGTCGGCGTATGCGCGGTCGGTAAAGTGGTTGTCCGAGAACATGCTGAAAAACTCAGGGTGGAACAGATATCCTTGGTTCTCGTAGCGGGCGCGGTTGAGGATCGCCATGCAAAGTAGGTTGTCGGTGCGGTGTCCGTCGCTGACTGCTAGGACAGCCTGCTTGGTCGTGTCGCCTATCGCATCTAAAATGAGTTTATCCCAGTGCATCGGTGGATCCCAGTCATCAGAAAGTTGGATGAGGATCTCTCCCTTGGAAAACTTCGCAGCTTCGTTCCACGCGGCAACACAGCCTGCGCCTAGATTGAATACATGGCGGCAGGTGACGAATGGCCCGATTGTCTCATCGTCTGGATCAAGCGCAAAGATGTGTTCTATTGCATCTGGGTCTGCTGCTCGGTCTAGCCATGTCGCTCGCGCTTTGTATGCCATCGCCGGTCTGCCGCGGGTTGCGTGCAGCAGGCTGATCTTCGCACCGTGCCGTGCGAAGTGGTTCGCCTCGATGGCGTTCGCCTCCTCGTAGCGGTCATTTGCTCGCAGGCACATGCCGCGCACTTGTACTCCTTGCCAGCCATAGAATTTCTTTCGGCTGTTCCACCACCACGCGGCGGGTGTCGGTAGGCAGTTCATCACTTCCGACCAGCCGAGTGCGAGCGGGAACTGGTTGGCTTTAAGTGACTCCATTGCCAGCTCGGCGTAGGCTTCGCGGCGGTCAGGTGAAACGGCGATGGCTTGCAGGTAGAGCTGCGAGCGTGTCGCCGCCTCCGGCACCATCTGTCCCATCACGAGGAACGCCTCGTAGCGTTCCGGTTGCCCTGCGTCGGGTGCCATGCAGAGCTTGGCCGCAGTTGCCGTGGCTTCCTCGATCTGACCGAGCGCACGTTCGCTCTGCATCGTGTAGAATAGCTGGCTGCTTGTGATCTTGTCTTCCGGGATCGACCGCAGAATCCGCAGGTTGCGCTCGTCGCTGGATGACTTGCGCTTGCCGTGCGGTAGGTGTAGTATCTGCACCTTGTCGAAACGAGCCATAGGAGCGGCAGGAGCGAACTTGAGCGACTCATGGATGGGATTGTGCCACCGCGCTGCCCCTCGCCTCCAGAGGCGTTCTCGGTGCAATGTGATGCCATCGTCTGGGACGGCGTAGGGCATGAGAACGCCTTGGATGTCGTCACCGAGCTGCGGCAGCATCGCTCGGATCGTTGCGCAGTCCTCCGGCGTGATGATGTCGTCAGTGTCCGCCCACATCAGCCAGTCGCCGGTGGCGAGATCGAGGGCAGCGTTGCGAGCTGCCGCGAAGTCATCGACGTGCGGCCAGTTTTGGGTGTTGTAATATTCGCCAATGACGCAGCCGCGATCCCATGCGATGTCCAGCGTTTTATCTGGCTCCTGATTGCCGCATGCTCGCACCACGATGATCTCGTCGGCGATCTTCTCAAAATGATCGAGGAAGCGGTTGATGTAGTTCTCGGCGTTGCCGGTTATGACGCACAAGCTCAGTCTTTTTTTCATATTTTTTTGCAAATCTACCTGTAAGCTGTCGCCTGTAAAGAAAAACCGCCAGCCCCTTTCGAGACTGACGGCTAAGACACAACCGAGGGAGATTATGCAGGGATGGTGACGATGGCGAGGCCGAGGGTCAGTGCAGGTGTGAAGCCGAACAAGCACTCGAAGTTAGCGAAGTGCTTACCTGTCGAGGTGTTATAGTGCCTGCGGTAGCCCATCGTGATGCCGTTGCTTGCGGTCACTTGCTCGGCGGCGAGATACTCGCCAGCGGCTTGTGGCTCAAGGTAGCGCATCGCCAAGGCGATAGAGTCAGGATGTGCAACAAATCCGCCGAGCTTGGTAAGAGCATTGGCAGGGATTATGTTGGACTCGTAGATTGACATGCCGAGCAGGCGTGGGATCTGACCGTCGCGCACTGCTTCAGCACCGCCGTAGTTGAGTGCTTGAGCAACTCCGTCCGAGGTAAGCAGTCCGGTGTAGATCTCGCTGTCTGCTATGAGTGACAGACGGTCGGTCGGCACGTTGCGCTGGGCAAGTGCTTTGCGAAGTGCGCCCATCTGAGCGATGGTGTAATTCGCGCCGGCGGTCGTGAGGATCGCAGCACCGAAGTTAGCGACCGTGATTGCAGACCAGATGTCGGTAAGAACGATGCGAGCAAGTGACTCACCGGCTTGGATAGCAAGATTGTCCATAACGGCAGCCGAACTGTTAGCGACTTGCACGTCAGTAAGGTCGATGCTGGAGATCCGGTGCTTGTCAATGCTGACAGTAGCGAAGGTGATTGCACCGCCGCCAACTTCGTAAGAGTTGTTGAAGGTGGTTGCAGTAATGCCGCTGATGAGCGGCACGACAATCGCGTCACCTTTGCGACGAGCGTCTCCGCTGAAGTCACGAGTGAATGCGTTGAGGGGGGCGAGCTTTGCCACGAACGCTTGAAGGGCGATCTGGGTAAAGATTTTGTCGTTAAGTGCGATGGTAGCCATATTGGTTTAGTATTTGAGAGTTGAAATTATTTAGACTGAGTAGCGGTTTTTATCGGCTTCGATTTCTGCGCGGTTCGCAACGTAGAAAGCAGCAGCCTCAGCGCCTTTGAGTTCGTTTAAGGTTTCGATGATAGTTTTGGGCTTTGTGTCTGTGATTGATGCACTGCCAAGATCAAGCGGCTCGCCGTGACCCATGCTTGCCAGCTTTTGCGCGGCGGCTGTGTCGATCTTCTCAGCGGTGATGATTGCGATCTCTTCCATTTCCGCGATCTTCGCTTCCAAAGATGGCACTAGCTCGGCCTTGATGCGCAGCTCGATGTTCTCTGCGGTGATCTCGGCAGCTTCTTGCAGAGCGAGTTCGGCAGCGTCGAGCTTGGCTTGAAACTCAGTAGCTTGTGCGCTGATGTCTGCTTCAAGTGAGGCGATGCGCTCGATGGACTCTTCGGAAGATGGATTAGTGAGGCGATTAAGAAAGCTCATGTGCGAAGATTCAGCCCTTTCTTGGCGAAAGTCAACCTGCTCGCCGATGATCTCGTTAATGAAGCCGTTGGCGAGACTTTCCTTTGCGTTCATCCACGTTTCCAGTTTCATCATTGCCCGGATTTTATCCTTATCCATTCCAGTTTTTTCGTGGTAGATGTCTGCGATGTCCTCACTGATTGCTTCCAAAAGGTCAGCTGTCTTACGAAGTGATTCTGCATTACCGACTGCTCCGCTGGATGCGTCGTGGATCATCATGCGGCCATGCTTGACCATAGAGATTTTGTCACAGGCCATGCAGATGACAGATGCCATCGATGCAGCCATGCCGGTGATGGTGGCATTGACGACAACGCCACGGTCGCGCAGAGATTTGATCTCTTGGTAGATGGTGTATCCATCGAACACGCTGCCACCGGGGGAATTGATTTCAATGTCTAGAACGTCAACGGCGTTTTCCGCGCAGTTCATAATCTCGCCAAAGTCTGCGCCTTCGGCAACAGCTTTCGCGCCGAAAAGTCGCCCAATCTCGTCAATCATGCGCTTGATGCTGTCTCCAGTGACAGCTTCGTTGAGCTTGACCTTGCCGCCTTTATTTTCAATTTCGATAATAGTGTTCATGCTGTCTGGTTCTTTAGTGATTTGTCTGTATTTTGATTTTGCCCAAGATGCGCCGGGATCGCCGCCCCACAATGCCCATGCGATGCGACCGGCTGATGGGTAGCCATCTTCGCCTGGGCTAAAGCCGTCTGCCTGTTTGTCTACTTCATGCCGGGCAAAAAAACTGACCATGCGCCCGATGGTATCCTCAGAGAGGTTTGTGCGGTTGCTGATGTCTCTAGCGCGTGCCACGCCTACAGCAGTTCCGCCTCGGTTAAATTCAGCACGCCACTCCAGACCGAGCTTTGCCTCGGCTGCCATAGCCTCAGTTGGTTTAAGGTCAATCGCCATCGGTTGATGTGTCTGGCTGCGGTTGCTCGCTGGCTGTCAAAAGCCGCACGCTGCGAGGGTCAATCTCGACGCCGTATTTTACGTTCTTCTCGCGAATGCTGATGATGGTTTTTGCGGCCTCTTCGGTGCGTTCGTCAATGCTTTCATCCAAGTCCATCGACAGCTCGCCGAGGATCGAGGTTGCGTTGATGAGTCCTTTGTCGTAAAGCGCCATCTTCTCTTTGAGGCTGCGTCCGTCGTCAATGGTCAGTTTCGGCGGGCGGGTGAATCCCCAGTTGTACCATTCAGCAGATCGCGGGATGCGGTTGTTTTCCATCGCCCATGCAATCGCTTTCCTGACTCTCCACTTAGCAATCTTTTCCAGCAACGATTGACGATCCTCGACGAATCGGCACGCCTTGCCGATGTCCTCCCGCTGCGCAGTGCCTTGCCCTGATGGCTTCCAGAGCGTAGCTGGTAAACACGCACCGACCAGACATTGCCGCGCCTGCATGTCGTAGAACTCATGCCACGGGTTGCCGGGTCTGAAGTTCTGATGCTGGGTGATCTTCTCACCTGCTCCGGCTTTGGCATACATGATCCGACCGCCTTGCAGGAATTGCACTGCAAGGTTGCCACAGTCACCTTCAACATAACCCGGCTCTTCCATGTCTGGCCCACCTGTTTCGTTCTCGACGGTGTAGTTCAATGATGACATTGAAAGCAGGTTCATGCGCTCCCACTCTTCGCTCTGCATGATGTCGCGGAGGTTGTTCAGCGAGTGCCAGAAAAGCGGAAGCCCTCGGCGTTGCTCTGGCCAGTAGCGGTCAAATACATGAAGAATAAATTTCTTTTCGATGAACTGCTTGTGCTTCCCGTCAATGTCACAAAGACAATAGGCGACAGGAATTGATGTGCCTGGATAATAAAAGATGCCGTCGTAGAGGTCATACCCAGCGTATTCGCCTGACTTTTGTATGCCGTCAGGAAGTTCTCCGCTGGAAATGCGATGCGATGGGATTTGCTGAATCTGAGGGTAACCGCTTTTTGTCTGCGTCGAATACTCGAATACCTCGCCGTCGCGGTCGATGCTCACCGAGTCAACGAACATGTCAGACGTGAAGTCCGCGATGTCGCCGATTATGTTGCAGATCGGATACCATTCATCTTTCAGCCAGAATTTTGCCGCGTCACCGAACTCTTTATCCTTGCCCTTGTAGGTCGGTAAGAATGCGTTGCCTACCGAGTAAATCCCGATTTGGTTCGATGCCCCGACCATCAACGGCGAGTTTAGATACAGCGTGCGGCTCGCCGATTGAAGAGTCTCTCGGTCATACTTTGTGACGATCTTGTGCAGATCGCGAAGGTTCCTTGCCTCGCTAGGTCTATCGCCACCTCCCAAGTTAGCGTGGCGGGATGCCCTGCGAGTATAATAGGATGTGGCTGCGTTTCCGTATTGGTCTAGTATCATAAGAAAGCGGCTTTTATTGTTCGATTGCCAGCAGAATCGCGGTCAATCATGCTCATGAGTATCTGCAATATCTGCAAACGATCAGCAGGTGTCGAGGTTGCTTTGCCTGAAAATGATTGGCCGTTGACTGTGGCAGATTCTACCTGTATGCCGCCGGTCGTCGATGTGATCGCTGTGGCTGCTGCTAAATACTCAGCTTTTTTAGCCTCAATCAACGTAGAATTTCCACGAATCGCGCGAAAAATTGCCTGAGCTTGTGAGAACGCCGATGCCATGCTCGATAGTTCATCGCTTAGTGGCGAAAGTCAAACAACAGTCATTTATCAAATGAGGGTTTCGCCTCTCGAATCAGTCTCCTCTCGATAGCATCGGCGACAATGATTCTTGATGCCTCGTATCGGTCGAGCATCAGGGAGTCTCCGCTTACTGCTCGCTCAAGTTCCGTTTTTGTCTCTGGGTCAATGTAAGTAGGGGTCAAATAGCGGGGTCTGATTTTTAAGGGTGGCGGCACTTGCTTTCCCTTCAAAGACACCCAGACCTTCTTTTCCTCTTCGTGGTAAATCGCTGATTCGTGGCGGCGGTCATTATCGCGTTTTTTAGTTTCAACGCGCCTGCTCCGATAAACTCCACGTTTTTTATTCATCGTCTTTTGGCGGTGTAAAGATCCGAAACATGAGCGCAGCCGCAATTTGATAAACCTCGGTGTCACGACCGTGGTTGGCTCCGTGCCTAACCCATTTCTTAATCTCCCGCCCTTTTGCGTCCTTTGCTGTCTCTAGCCGTTCTCCGTTCAGCTGCTTTGCGTAGCTGGGCGGTGCATCATCCTCCACTAGCCACTCAGCTCCTTCGCCAGACATGAGCCTTTGCAAAATGTATTGCATCGGCTCGGTGGCGATGTGCCAGCAGGTTGCGGGTTTCTTTTCCTTGGAAAGTGCCACCCAGCGTTTTGAATAAAGCCGAATTTCTTTTTTCGTATCGTTACCCTTTATAGGCCAGTCCCAGCCGCTTTATCGGTTGCCGTCGCCTTTCATGCCCTGCCATCCATATTTTACAATAATGCCAGCCATGCGCTCTTGGTCGAAGCCAACATCTAGGAATGTGTGCCTCGGCTCGACGTTGTAGCGATCTCGGATCTCTTCGCATTCCTCGACGCTGTTTATGTAGCCGAAGAATAAGCCTTTTGATTCTCCACCCTGACACCATGCCCGGATGCGAAGCCAGAAATGATCGCCGCCGGCATCAATGGTGCAGAACCGTAAAGCCTCGCTGTCGATCTTCTGCCCTTCGGTGTAGTCAGCGCGGGTGTAGCCGCTGGCCTTCAGGATGATCTCGGATGCTTGGAGGTTGTCCGTCCATCCTCGCGCTCGGTCTTTCTGAGTCCATTGTTTGAGCGCGGTGTAGTCTCCGGATTTCGCTTGCTGGTCGGCAGACAACTTCCGCAGCACGTCATCGCCCCAAGGTTGCCACCAGACTGCCGTTCTGTCGGCATGAAATCCTTCATAGCCACGCTGTCCGGTGTCGCTTGTCAGAAGATAGCCGTCATTTTCCTGACAGGAATCATGCAGTTTTCGGCGCGTGGCGATATCATCCGCAAATTCGTGCTGACACCCAGCGCAGACCATGACAACCGCATCGGCTCGATCCTGATTCGTTCCGGTTTCTGGGTATTTCAACGATTCAAAAGCGAACGGCTGGGCGTGGTTGCATTCCGGGCATTTCCAGGCGAACTCCCACTTGCGGCATTTGTCATGCTCGGCGTGTAGCTCGCTTGTCATTCCGTGTCCGTCCTCGTTGGCGATCTCACCGCCTTGGGATACCAAAACAAACTTGCGGTTCTCGCGGTTGTGGCTCCGGGCGTTCCACTCGCGCACCATTCCATGTTTCCACTCCCATGCCTCGTCGCCGTGTCCGTGCGTGATGCTTACTTCTTGGAAGTTGCTGCGGTTGGCGCCACCTAGAACCATGAACATGTGCGGCCAGATGATCGCATCCCGGCGAACCGAGTTGCGAGCGTTCCGCGGCCAAAGGTGATCCAGCGGCTTGCACTTCTTGGCAGCTTTCAGAAATCTCGTCTCGCCCCATAGCTCGGCGTTCGGGTCGGTGATGGATGCGTAAAGCACCGAGCCGGGCGATTCCGACACGATCCAGCAGTTGATCGCCTCAAAGAATGTGCTTTTGCCTGTGCCGGTCGGCATTAAACAGACCATCTGCCTCGTCTCATAGTCGGCGTAATGCCCCATCGGTTTCCGCCACCAGCGAGTTTGCGACGGGTCGAACTTGTCGGAGCGTTCCGAGTTCTCAACATAGACATGCTCCGCGCACCAGTCCGCCGGGTGAAGGTCGGACGGTGCTTTCATGGCGCGGGCGAAAGTCTCGATCATGCTGATTCGTTCTCAGGGTGTTCGTTCCAGAAATCGGTGGAGGTGTTTGCCAGCACGTCTTGCAGCTCGCGGGTGCGGGCTTTGACAAGCGGCGTCGATTGCGAAAGTGTTAGTCCCAGGCACAAGGCTGGGATCTCGCGTTCATACCGGCGAAGATACGACTGCATGGCCATAGCGATTCGGACTAGCAGTTCCTCGACCTCGGCTCGCGGAACTAGCTTGCCGCGCTCCTTGTCCCGCTTGATCTCGAGCAGGTCGATCTCAACTGCGACCTTTACCGCTAGCAGTTCCTCCCGGCTCTTGCTCGGCTTCCCATCAAAATGCCCAGCGTCAGGGTTTGCCTCAAACCATCGACGCCACTCAGCCAGCGGCTCTTTTCCGCCTACCTTGTCCGGCACACTCTTTCCTTCTTTGCGCCACTGAGCCAGCGTCTTGCGATTAATGCCGAAGATTTCAGCAAGCCGGGATGTCGTCACCGTCTCGGTGTCGTGTCCGGCCTTTTTTACTGGTGCTTTCTTTGCGCTCATCGTTTCTGGATAATTTGATCCTTGGTCATCTTGGCTCCGCAGTCGATGCAGAGCCAGTAGTTCTTGCACTCCACCGGCGTTCCGTATCGGCAGATCGGGCAGTCCGGCATATCGGCGAAAGATCGCGGCGCGTGGAAGGGTTGCCCAGCTGGGCTGTGCGCATCCTTCACGGTCG
>Ga0181362_1000106_pt1 | contig 15445 bp, 16 predicted proteins | sample Su13NDMM110SN_FD_130095 | JGI IMG/M metagenome (GOLD analysis project Ga0181362, IMG submission 130095) | Freshwater viral communities from Lake Michigan, USA - Su13.ND.MM110.S.N | ecosystem: Environmental > Aquatic > Freshwater > Lake | place: USA: Michigan | collected 2013-07-16 | reverse complement strand
GTCATTCAATCAGATGGTGGATGAGATTGAGAAGGGTAATTATGGTATGATCAACGTCATGGACATGGAAGATAAGCAGGAAAAGTCCAAATCATTATCTCTACCAATAGATAGTATTAATCTCTTTGATAAGAATCAGACGGATTACTATAAAAATAACCAGATTATCCAAAAGGCACTGGATTACATCGAGGAAAGACGACTGAATACCGCTGTGAACCGCCCTGATGCGTTCTATATATCTTTGAAGGACAAGATTCATGATAATCGTCTGGTGATACCGTTCAAGGATGAGAATAGTAAGATTGTTTACTACCAAAGCAGACGATTACTGGATAACGAATCCCCTTCTTATCTATCAAAAAATGGGGGAGATAAGAGCGTGTTTGGAATTGAGCGAATATCATCCGATTTGGATAAGGTCTTTATCATAGAAGGTCCATTAGATGCTTGTTTCGTGAAAAATGGGCTTGGAATTGGAGGTATTACAAAAGGAGATCAGCTTTTCACATACTATCAACAGGAACAGATGAATGGTTTAAAGTTCTTTGAGCGTATTTGGGTGTTGGATTCTCAATGGATCGACAAAACAGCGCGAGAAAAGACCCTAAAGCTTATAGAAATGGGAGAAAAAGTCTTCATCTGGCCAGAATACGATGGCAAAAAGTTCAAAGACTTAAATGCCGTATGCATGGCTTACGAATACGATGAATATCCGACTGACTTGATTGTGAAAAATAGCTGCAAAGGTCTTGCGGCTACAGTGAAGATGAAATTATTAAAATAATTACTGAGATTTCTTAGCTGCCATAAACGACTGTTGCAGAGCAGCAAGATCAGAAGCAATACGACCAATCTTCACCTGTTGGTTCTTCAAATTACCCAACATTGACTCAGGATTGGCGGTAGCCAGAACACTCTGAATGCTGTTTGGCTGATCACCATTGAGATAACCAAGAAATTTTTCAATATTTGAATTCCACTTATCCACCACACCGATCATTTGTTCATTCTGACGAGCCATGGCATCCCCAATTTCGTCCACAGCAGATGGATCAACTTCCATGTCCACATCATAATCACCCATGGCAACATCATCGTCTAGGGACATCTCAGCAGCACCCCTCTCCATATCGGGATTGATGTCAAGTTGGGGAGCTTCTTGGAGAATTTTGAGGAATTTGGAGTGAAATATACTAGCCATAATAGTATTTAGTCATAATTGTTAAATAATCATATGTCAGCATCAAATTCTCCCTATTCTACCGCAATTGCTTCTGGTTCCATTGATTTCAACTTTGATAGTTCGCTGAATCCTTCGGAACAGATGCGAAAATACAAGACGGATGAGAAAGAAGCTAAAGCTCCCCACACTTTACCGTTTGAATTTGGAGAACTTCCCCAACAAATGGCAAATATCGTGGATAATGCTTTCTCAGCTTCCAAAAATCTAGAAAATCTCCTGAAAATGGAGGAATTCCAGAAAAATGGAGAACTTATCAAGCTCAAGGGTAATCTGGAGAAGATTATCATGTATTTGATGCGGAATGGAGATAAAACGCTTGAGAAATTCACTATTGGATTTTAAAAACTAGATTACAATTGGAGCATGACTTCAAAAACACTACATGACTTTTCCAAAGATGAACAACTTACAATTCTAAAAGACATCTGCAACAAAATCTATATTGCTAGAAACATTTCCATGTCTTATGAAACTATTATTAAGAATTTAGAAGAGATTGACAAACTTTTCAGGGATAACGAGAATTTTAATTAATATGAAATACGAAATTCAACATAAAAAGACTAAACAACGTCTTCAATCCACTAAATCTTACCCATTTTGGTTCATTGCCAAATTAGTTCTTGAATTTGCAATATTTTGTGGTATTGATGATGATAAGTGGCACATAGTGAAGAAATGAATAATCAACTCTCGAACCAGTGAGTATGAGCGAGTGGAGAATGAACTTTATAATAAGGATTCGGAAGTGATGCGGATTATCATTGAACAGCGGAGATATTTATGGATTTAAAAAATATGAATGAAAAAATAAAAAGAATGGGATTGCAAATATTTGGGGGGGTTATTATTTCCCTTGGGTTTGCTTTCGGGTTGACTACTAATGAGATGGATTTCTTACGATATTTCGTATTATCTATGATTGGATTTATGGTGGGAATGTTTTTGCTGGATAATCGCAATAAAAAGAATGATAGGGTTGTTGAATTGGAGAACCAACTTGGAAAGAAGCAGACCGATGAACGTGTAGTTGAATTGGAAAATATGCTTCAGGAAGCGGATGGAGTGATGGTCGAACAGGAAGAAGTTATTAAAAACTACGAGATTATGTTGGAAGAAGCTTCCGTCAGATTTCCCTGTAAATGTGGTCAGAACATGTTTGATGGGATATTCAAACCGGAAGTGGAATACGAAGTGGATTGTGATGCATGTGAAAACAAATATGCTATCACCCTAAAGCTGGATAGTGTTCTGATCACAGAACCGATTGAAGAACTGAATATAGACAAATTAATTAGAAAGAAACTAAATGATAAAAATTGAAACTAAAAAAGGTGTATCTAATATGACATTAACAGAATTTGCAAGATGGGCTTGCTTGGTTGAAGCATTCCATTTCATCCAACAAAAGGCTGAAGAGCTTGGAGTGAATCCAATCAATATGATTAAGCCACTGGCAATTGAAGCATATATCAAGGAACGGTATAATGCGATGCTGTGGGATACTCAGATTGAACACCAATTAGGAAATATTTGATAACATCGTGGCTTCCACCTCGATCTCGATCATATCATCCACAGACACCACACCTTGGAATTGTTCCCGAAGAACTTTGGTATCTTGTCCCAATTCGTGATGACCAATCATGTAATTGCGGAAGCGATCCTTGAGGTCGTTCTTATATGGGATACCACTGGGACGCTCAAAGCGGTGTAACCAGCGCAGGAAGGGCAAGCAGAGCGTCTTCTTATTGTTCTGGCGGTATTTTTCATGGATATACTTCTCTTCCCCTCCAAAGCCCCTGAATGCCTTGTTGAATCCCAACCATGAGTCTGTTCGACATGAGAACAATCCCATACCTTGGGCTGGTATTTCAAATGGAGGAGCATCTGTTTCCTTCCCTCTCTCATCCGTTTGCCAAGTTCCCCACATATGGGAACCCCAAGTGTCATCGAAATGGGTGGAATAGTGATGAAAATCGTCATAAACCAATGGTCCCTGTAAAAGATTCCCAGAATCACCCCCACGATCATATAAATTAATCAGCTTTTTTAAAGCACCGGGAACAATCATCACATGGCTATCTATACAGAGAGTGTATGGGGTGTCAGATAGTGAGAATACCTTATTTTTAACAGTAGATGCGTTGTATTTGGTGAATGGGAGATACTGATAGGGTTCCTTAATCCAATTCGTGAAATTTCTATTGGATTTACCATGATCTGAATCTGGATTGTTGTCAATAATGACAAATTCAATATCATTTAAAACTTCGGGGTGATACATTCTAATGGCTTGGATACTAAAATACAATCCATCAAAATCGTTATAGGTAGGAATACCAATTGTCAATTTTCTCATAGAAGGATTTATCAGAATCCCAACTTTTTACAATACTCTACGCATTCAATAGGCACAATTGTTCCTGTTGTTGGAATAATTGTCGTTGTCGATGTCGATGTCGTCGTTGAAGTAGTGGTAATCGTGATCTGAAGGGTGAAAGGATTCAAAGATGTGGGAGTTATCAGATTAACCACCAACTGGGGTATTGTGAGGGTGGTAAAATTCGGTATAATCGGAGCATTGATTACAGGTGGGTTCGGTGGAATAAGTGGACAACACGATAATAAAGGAGTAGTGGTAATACTAGTAGTAGGTGGGATAGTAGTGGGTTCGCTAGTGGTTTCGAATGACATATTACATTATTTTATTATGTAATTCACATTAGAAACAATGTAAAAAGTGTTTGAATCGTTGGAAGCTGAGAGTGTTGACCACTGAACCGAAGTGACACGAACCAGATTATCTATCTGAACACCACCAAGAGCTTGAGTTGTATCACTAGTTACTCCAGCACCTCCGATTTTCTCCCAATCAGATAACAAAGAACCTTCATTTGTTGATAAGCGATACAACACATTTGTGTCGCTATTATATGCTAAATCTCCTATCTCAGCGGGGGAGAATGTAGTAATATCGGAATTTGATCCCTTAAATACATTACCTGTCAACACACCCCCATTATCCGCACCATTACCAATAAAAAGACGTTCGGTATCTGTGGTGAACGCAAACTCTCCAGAGTTTAAAAGGACATTTAAACGTTCTGCATTCGTTCCTTGACGGGAAAGCAACTTTAAAATAGTGTCATTTGTAATTGATATTGCCATATTAGTAGGTGAAGATTGGGATTGCGAATCTATTTACGGATTTTCCTGTTTCAGAGGTATAATTTCCTGCGAAGGTGATAAATCCAGCGGATGATAGGGTTATAGTAACAGAAGAAAGACCATTACTTGATAATGCAGTGAAGCTAGTGAGCGTTATACCCGGAACAATACCATCAGTTGTTTGAGATGGACTACCATTAAATATGGAAGACAGGGAATTTGTGGAATTTCGAGTTGAATTGCCCGTTAAAGTATCATAGATTGAATCTGCGATTCCATTTTTGGAAATAGCTTCCCAATTTACTAAAGAATTAGCTGGTAATGATTGTAATTGGTAGATTACTTTATCAACAGAAGATGTATCCCCAACAGTAGTAGCACTCAAACTACTTAAAGCATTATAAGCCGATACCGGAAGATGGAATTGAGTTTTCGATCCAAAAGAGGAAAGGCGGGAGTTATTTATCGTTAGAATGCCGGAACTAAAGCTGAAATCAGTGGGGGATACTGTCAGAGAAATCGGTCTTCCATTACCACCACTTAATCCATTACTAAAAGATGAAGATAGAATTTCTCTTGTGGTAATGCCACCATTTTTAATTGAAAGCTGATTCGAAGATATTTCAAAGAAATTAGTATTAAAATTTAATTGAAGTTTATTATCTACAATTTTTATACCATTTGTAAGACTATTTGGATTAATTTTGGATGCTGATAGTCCACTAACCGCTATGTTTACTGTGGAATTTGAATCATATACAAATTCAGCGGAGAATTTAGTTCTCATGTCTCCCCAATTTGTTATGGAGCTATAAGGTGAAGCTGTGAGTTGATAAAAGATAGAATTTACAGACACCAGATCACCAACTTCAGCTAAAGTGGTGCTAAGACTGTAATAATTGGTTAAAGGGGGGTGAACTTTACTGGAAACAGGATTACCTCCGCTCAATACGCCGTTACCAACGAATAAACGTTTGGAATCGGTTGCATGAACAAGTTCTCCTTGGTCAAAACGGGTTGAATTGATCTCTGCATTTGTTCCTCTGCGAACTTTGATTTTTGAAATATAAATATCAGCCATATTATGTTAAACGTTTCCAGATATAAACACCGAAGTATAGAGTAAAGCCATATTGTTATTTATTCGGATGATGTTAAGTTAGCAACTATTTGTTTTTGTAAGTCTGTCAACAGCGTTAAAATCCGCTGTAACATCAAAACATTGACTGTTTCATTGCCATTCATATACAGATTGTTTGTATCGTATGTGATTTCTCTAATCTTATTCAAAAACAAATCATTTTTGCCAATTAAATAGGAATTGGTGGCTTTAGTGTATAATGTTAATACATCTTTTAATATGTATGAGATTGTTTTATTGAAAAACAGACCAAAAGATGTGTCCGAACAACGAATACCGTCATATGTTTTCACTAAATTTAATGGAACAGATGAAAGATATGAATTGGAGATGTTTTGGCGAAGGGGATAAATTCTTCCAGAATTTAGAAGTAATAAATAATTTTTATTTGATTTTGTAATACTATCAAACATGTAATTGGTGAATGAATTGGAATCTAATGACTCCGTATTCCATTTGAAGACACAATCTCCAAACTTCTGCAAGTAATTCTTGAATACTTCTTTCTTAACATATTTTAAATTGTTTTCTCTCATTTGTCCCACGGGATAGGTTGGATTAGAGATCATACGGGTATGAGATTGAGCCTTACTATTCAAATAAAACACGTTTGAATCATAGGTTGAAAACAAAATTCTGTAATTATCACTATCATTAAACTCAAAAATTTCTCGATCAAATAAACTGTTCTCTATATCAAGAGGGTCGAAGAATGTTATATGGAATTTTTCAGATTTTTTATGTAGTATGAGAATACAATCATCAATAACCCTAATATCAACATCCAATAGTTGATCGATACCGATGGATTTTAAATTATAGTCAACGATTTTATCGGTTGAATACTTATTTCTGAGAGTAAGATTATCACCTTCAATGGATGTTCTGTAATTATTACCAAACCGTATGAATTCTGTGGAAAATTTTGGGATATTATAAAATTTCAGACTCCATTTATTAATTAAATTGTTATATGTTTTTTTAGTTCCCCAAGTGAGAATTACAGAATCAATATCTCCCAATTCAATACTATCAATTAATATTAGAGTTTCACATTCGATATAATTTATGGCATCATAAACCTTTAATTCATTTAACACAATTATGGAAATCTTGTTTTCAAATTCATCGTAATCAATTCCATATACCTCTTCAGGTGCTTCCAATTCCTGAACGGAATATTCAATATACCCCCCATCTGTAAATGATCCCCTGAGAGTATAAAGTTCAAAACCAGTTGAACATAGATATTTGAACGTTTGATCGGATTTTACAAATAATGCGCCATATTTTATTTTTTCAAGAAATGCCCATTCAACCTCATATCGGAACGGATCAATATGGGAGATGTTTTTCTTTCCAAGCATGAGATCATCGTTTCTTGTGTCAACAATAGTAGATGACAACCCGTAATAATAGGATTCGTTTTCCGTGAAATCGATGATCTGTGGATTACTGACAATTAAAGATTTGAAAACAATCAGATTATTCTGATTGATGATAGATAATAATCTTTCTATCTCCACCTTATTGAGAACATCAAAAACATTGGCAGTTATGTTGGATGTTTCTGTAATGGAATCAAATTGATTATCAAATTCCATCTTATTGAGATAGAAATCCGAAATGAATGTGTTTTTTGGAACAAGTTGTTCAGATGCTATGCTTTTTTTGCGTTCAGTATAAGCAACCCCATCTTCAACGTTGAAAAATCCCGTATAATCCACATCGTTTAATGTAAATGCTTCACCATTGGAAAATTTAAAATATGATATCATGGGATTGTTAGATTATTTATTTCGGTTGTTAGAGGAGAACGATCAACTATTTCAGATGTTATTCGAGTGCGAAGACCTTCCATATCAGAATCCACCAAGTCAATATTTTTAATAAATATGTTGACGAAATTGGATTTATAAGCTTGATTATTACACACGCTTTGAAGATATTCCACGGTATCAGTGCTATTTCTCATACCACAAGGTAATGTAACAGTTAATGGATCAATAACAGATTCTCCGTCAAGTATTGGGGTAATGAAAGCAAGATTTTCCGATGTATATTCGGAGGTTAATCCAATTTTTGATAAGGTTTTTTGTGTGAAAAAGTCCACATCATCTAACACAAAATCCCCAAATATCATTTGTTTTCCGTAGAATTGATATTTATCAAATGTATAATAACCCACAATTTGGTTGTTTAGGAAGAAATATAATTGCCCGACAACTGTATCAATAGAAAAACAAATGAAATTGCGTTGGGATGGTTTGTATTTCACTGTTTCGCTGAAAGTGATTGTTTCAACAAATCCGGGATTGTAAAGATCCATGGTGAAAACCAGATTACCACCTATCTTCTCAATGATGAGTCCCCCATTTGTATTATTCCGTTTACTTCTGAATTTCCAATTTTGCTCGTTACCATCAAAATAAAATTTGACGGTGAATTTACCAGCATCGTTCAATTGTTTAAAATAATTGATATTATTTCCGGTTGTTGCCAATGATTGACATGGTGTTACTACCACCAGATTATTTTCATTTATAGTGTCTTCAGCTTTAATTCTTTCGTATGTATATTTGCCATTTGGAACAAATAACATATCACTTTTCTTATCAAACACCGTAAAAGATGAAAGACTATCTTTTATTGATGTATTACCAGCCACCAATTTTTCCACAACATCATCATATGTTAAATTAAAAGTATTATCTCCAGCCAGTGCCAAGGATTTTTCAATCAAATCGGGATAATAGTAACGATCCACCCACACTTTATCTCCACCAAGGGGGGAACCAGACAACCAAGTGCATAGATATGTTTGCCCATCGTCATAGCTTACTGAATCATCAAAGCGAAACACTTTATCGGCATATTCGGGAGTAGGATATCCAAATGCCCCCGATTCCACGAATTTTGTATCATTGATATTGATTCTGTTGAATGGTGACATGTTATCCGGTGCTGTAAAGCGATTCAATCCCGGAATAATTTCATATGGTTTGTTATAAAACACATAATTTAGTGCAAGTGTTTCATCCTTTTCGGTGTTAATGTCATTACAAATTGAAGTATAATTCCGCATACCATCTACAAAAAATTTCAGTTCTTGAGAAGATAGTAATGTATTACCCGATGTGAATGTGTTATATTGGGAAAGTTGATTCTTTAGAACTATAATATCAGTTGAATCATTTTCTCTATGTAGTAAGTAATTATTTTCCAAATCTTTCAATATTCCGTTTTTTGGTATATTATTATCATCCCCATATTCAACATAAGATGTGTTAGGATTGATATCGAAATCTGAATATATGTCTTTACTCAGATAAATGGGATTAACATACACACTCGCTTTATTTGCGGACGTAGATGGGGATAGTGTGAGGAAGTTTCCGGTTTTTTTGATAAAATGCGGGATTCCTGACAAGGTTTGAAATAAGAATATTGCTTTATTTGGGCGGGAATATATGTATTTGAAATCATATGCAGTCAATCCCAAATTTTGGGTGTAAAAATTTAATTCATTATTTGCATTTCTAGTCAAATAATACTTTGCATAATCAAAATATTGGTAAATGTTGCATACATTATCAGATTTTAATGTGATAACGAAATTAGTTGACAAAGTATCACCGTTGGTTGTAAAATTATAATTCCCATAGTATTCACTTTGATTATAAATACCTGACAACGCCAATATTCTGGCATCAGCTTTTTGGAATGTTAAAAAATTATCACTAAAATTCAGATTTGTCAATAGGGATTCTGATTTTAATGTTTGATCTTCATTTTCCAGAATGTTTGATATGTTAGTGTTGCGAGTCAGTATAAAATTCGTATAATTTTTATTTTTTACATCAACAATACCAGAAAGGGCATTATAGAACGTGAGATTATACCCACCATTGAAATATCGAGAAAATTTCTGAAATCTCATGTCCTCCAAATTGGAGTAAAGGAGAACAGATTCACAAGAAGATAATTTATTAAACAAAGTCGCCACTAGATTATTTAGGTAAGGAGTTCTACTAGATATCCTCCCTCATCAGTTACCAACTGATGTATTTTTCTATCATTTTGTAAATAATTGGTATTTACAAGTTGAACATCCCCCACGGAAGTAGTATAATCGTAATTTGTGATCGATAGGGGTAGAGTAAATGTCGAAATATCAGAATTTACATAATATAATGAAAATGTTGCAGTCAATGTCTGGCTAGTAGATACACTGGAAGGAAAATATTCATGAGAATATGTATCTATTAAAATAGATGAAAATATATTGGAAACAATATTTCCAATTTGTAATATATCATTCTCGAAAAAATCTGTCTTTCCATCCCCCCAATTAATGGAAAGATGGGTGGGTAGTAATCTCTCAGTGACTCCCGATAATGAAATGGAAAGTAAAGTATAGTCAACTAACCCAACAGTGGAAAGAATGGTGGTTTGGCTAGTATTAGTCGAAGATAATGACAATAATTTCGTGTTCATTGTTGTTTGATTTGTTTATGGGTTATCATAGACAATGGATTTAGTTCAAAGTCAAATTCCTGAATGATAAATTGATTATCCGAAGTTTTCATCAGGAATGAGATGTTGTATTCGTTTGAACGGTTGTTATAAGTGAATACGGGTTCTTCCGCTTTGGTATAAGCTTCTGATCCTCCCGATACCGCATAGAATTCCGTCAAACCCCCCACAGAGTGGGTTTTTCTGATGTGTTTGGTAGTATCAATTTCATAAATTGTTGGGTAAATTTTGAAATTGTTGTTCAATACCGGATAAGTTTCCACATCCAATTTTGCATAATATACCTTATCTTTTTTCTTGAATCTCTTGGATATCTTCTGGTAAGGATTGTCGTTGAAAGATGTTACATAAGTTGATTTATTGGGATTTACAAATTCTCCATTCTCAAAAAGGATTTTTTGTATGATGAGATTGTTTTTAGTTTGAATAAACATGGTGTCCCCCACAATTTCAAAAGAATGAATACCTGATAATTCTCTGTAAACCGAACTCAACAGAGTTGTGGATAGGTAATTGAAAGTTGTTTGGAATGGTTTTACCTCTTTGGTGTAGGTATTTTTAACATATATTATACCAGCGGATGACAATCTTGTAAAATAATTCTCCGTTGGGGAAGATGAAAGGTTATAAACACTGGATTGCAACACTGTGGGATCGTAATAAATGGATGGAAATTGGAATTGGATATCGCACAACGATGGAGTGACTCTACCTCCATCAATCATGAAAGTTGTTGTTTCATTTGGAACGATTTCTTGGGTGGCATTTGCAGTCAGGGTTGGATACGAAGGATCGACCAAGGCTCTTTGAAGAGGGGATGAGTCATGGATACCCCCCTCAATCAAACGGGAGTAATAATAGGTTCCACTGAGAGGATAACCGCTCAAATCTGATGATATAGTGTCGATTGTGGGAATACCATTGCGGAAAACACTATAACCTTCCAGAATTTGGCAATTTGGGTAAAAATCGGGAGGATATGTGAAATTATCTGTAAATTTTCCCCCGAATAGGATATAATGTCTGGAGAAATCAGCAGTGAGGCTTTTAGTGCATGAAGATAATCCCGATCTAATGGTGTATGGAAAGGTGGAATTATCAACAGTGGAGTAGTTAAAAGCATATCCTTCTCCATATTTGAAATCATAGAAGGTATGTCCATCTAGAATATAATATTGTTTTTCCGTTTCTGGTATTACCTTGATGGTTTGCTTGAAGCTTCCATCATTTTTAAACAATCCATAGAGATTGTTGTATATGTCTTCCTTGGCATCTTGAATGTAACCCGATTCAAATATCTTATCCAGATATTTTGAAGGAGTAGTCTCCGTTTGGGAGATATACCCGTAATATTGAGAATCGCTTTTATCACTGATCGGTTGATTCTTAGCTTTTCCCGAAGAATCATTGCGTTTTAGAAATAAATCATTGTTGACGAATGTTAAAACGCCATCATTATTACCCCTAATATCTGGATCGGAAAAATAATATATGGTATTAGGTTCCAGATTGTTAAAATTGAAGGAATATGATGGTTTTTCTCCATCAATCAAAATGATGGAAAGCTTGTGGGGACGAAAGAATCCCATTTCCACTGGTGTTTTGAATTCTTTTCTCTGTGTGGAAGCTGTTGTGGGATATTTGGTATTGAAAAAGGAAGCCGATGGGTTATCAGCATCCAAGATCTTACCTGAAATAAAATCATATACGGTGGAACCCGTAGAAAGATAATAATAATCGGAAAATATGTATTTTTCCGTCAATTTTCTCTTATTATCTAATAGGGAATTACCCTCTTTCAATTCTATCAGGGAGGACGACACTCCAGAAAATACTAAAGGAATGAGTTCTGCATTGGTTTTGAGGAAAATATCTAAACCATAATCTAAATCCTTGTTATCATATATCTGATCATTCGGAGTTTGGTTAAAGTATTCAGGATATGTCTCATACAATTCTTCAATCTCCACCTCCAAATTATTTTTCAAATCGGTGAAGTCATAATTGATCTTGCCATTATCGAGATTTTCCAAATAATTGATGGCAATATCCTTGATATCCTTCGTTAATCCAAAATTCGTTCCTGAAATTCTTTTCTTGGTGATTTGAAATTTGGTTTCTTCTCTTTTTTTATTGTAATATTCCGATATTTCTATCAATTTTCTGGAATAGAATGGAATGGCAATATCAAGATCAAGCGGATCGTTGAAATCCAGCTTAGATAGGAATTTTTGTTCCTCCAAGGTGGTGTATTCCAGATTGACATCCCGAATAAAATCCCGATAACGCTCAATGATCACGGAATTATTATCCGCTGTCTTGGTATTCTTTACAAAATTCCATACCTTGAGATATTCGGTATAATAATCCTGATTTTTGGACGGATTAAACGATACATCCATCGTTTTAATAAATTGGAGGAATGAGAGGGGATTATTTGCGTCCAGAGCATCACGAACCACCACATTTGGATTGGTAATGGATTTGGGAATGTTCGGATATCCTAGTGATTCTAACGTCATTTATCTTATTTAACCCACATGATACAATGATAAGCTTTGATACAAGGTATCTCGCAAAGAAATGTTCATCATTTCAGAATTGTAATTAAAATCGAATTCCTCAAAGATTGGTTCCGATGTTTCAGTGAGTATAGGATCACCATTTTCATCTCTCAATACGTGTTTGGATGAGAGATTATCATAAAGGGTGTAGTCATATACAATTGTATTGTCAACAAGGGTGTTTTCGTATCCAAATTGGTATTCAAAGAATAAATAATACTTCGCTAGATCGGAATATTGGTAGGTATCGGGAAGAACCAGAGGCCATCCCCAATTCACGTTATATCCAGACAACATATAAGCACTCAATCCAGTTTCTTCGGTAGGTTGTTCGGTATTTAACAACTCATAACGATTGGAGAACTTTTCCAGAGCTACAATAGGGGTTCCCGCCGATATGATGTATGTATCGGTGTTTATCGCTGTTCCCAGATTGGTTCCAAAGATTTCCTTAGACGAAAATCCTTTAATATCAAAATTCTCTTTGAATTTGTTATTAAATCCAATCAATTTATTTTTGCTGATTGATCCCAAGTCCAGAATTCTTTTGATTTTTTCAGGATAGGTGAACAAGTTAGATTCAAACACATTGTTGTCAACTCCCGTCATTCTCATTTGAGAAATCAGAGAGAAAATCTCTCCCCTATCCACATCTTGGGTGTTTTCCACGAAATTGGTAATCTTCTCGTATATTTTCTTACCAAGAGTATCATAGGAAGAACTCAGGGTTCCAAATACTGATCCCATGAAATCATCAAACAAGACAGTCTTATCGAGGAGGAATTCTTGGAATCTTAGACTCTTGAATGTCTCTTGGGCATCAAAGTCCTCGTTTTTCTTATCAATTGTAATATAATTTTTTGGATACACATCAAAATAATCGGTGATTACAGCCAAGGAATACGAACTTCCCTGATCATTGATTGTTGATAGACTCGCGCTCAACTGAACATAATGTAAAACATCATTTGTTTTGAATTTAACCTTACCTCTGGCAGAACCATAATAAGATTCCACATCTTCCAATTCATAATAGGAAGAATTCACTATGTCCCCCTCTAATAATACCTGAACATTCACATCGGAAATCGAAAGCAGAGGGAAGTTCTTGACGCTAAAATTTTCCGAATCCTTGATTTTTACAACAAATGGAATATCCACATAGGAAAATTTTCTTCCATCAATGTTAAATGAATCAATTTCATAGAACTCTCCATCCAGACCATTGCTGGTGATGGATAAATCCTCCACTTCATCATTATTCACAACAAGAGCGGAAAGAGAAATTTTTGTATTATTTCTATTGTTGAGATATTCTACACTTCTATCAAAAAACAGGTCAATATTAATTCGATTAATGGAATCGTCCTTGAAATGAATATCCTTGGTTCCCGATACCCCAACGAAAAATGAATTATTATCCGACTCCGTGGCATTAATTAGATTACTTCCCGATATCTTGGCATATACAGAGGTATTTTCAGTTGTGATACGATCAATCTCCTGATATTGATAATTGGATAGGTAATTGTTATAAATTTTCTCATGAAAAGCATATGTCTTATCCAAATGACGAAATTTTGTCAATTCATCAAAATAATAATCACTGTTACTTCCACTTATACGATAGAACAGGCTTGTGATGGGGATGGTGGGGGGATAATATGCCCGAATTGTGATCGGATCACTGATCTTACCACATTTCCATGAGATATTATCATAATAGGTGGGACTATCAAAATCTACGGTGAATGTGTGTTTCAGATAATCCACAATATTGATAATCTTGTATTCCGTGGAAATCACTGCATTGGAATAGCAATCATAGAGGGTGAAATTTACGACATATTTGCCGGGATTCACCCAATACTTTGTAGCTGTCAAAGAACTGGAAATGGTTCCATCCCCAAAGTCCCATAAAACCCGAACATAGCTAAAATCATCCAGATCAGGAATGAACCGAAGTGGTGTCTGTTCCAAAGCATAGGAACTCAACACGTATTCGTTCTTCCAATCCAGAACACTAAATTCAATATCGCTAAAGCTTGCCATTGTTATTATTTAAGGACTTGATATTAAATAATCATATGGAATTTGATAAGGAGTATCGTAGATTGATGGAAACATACAATAAAGATGTCTCAAACTTCCACAATTTTTTTAAAGAATTGGTGAATTATCAATCGAACCATTATGGCACATATAATTCTTCCAGATTGAGGGACGAATATTTGAAATTACCCGAAGATTTCAAAAGGATGATGCGATTACCAAAATCGCAATATAAAAATTGTTATAGGGGGGATGATGGAAAAAATGAAAAACCAGTATTATCGTTTGTGTGGAAACCGGATGCTGAAAAAGCTAGACGAAGTGCGTTATTTTGGGGGCATTATGCTTTTTCATTATTGAAAGATATTAAAAATTCGTCAGATGTGATCATGATTGGTTTTGATAGACTTTCAAAATATTTCGGTAAAAAGATAACTTATAGAATAACGGATGAATATGGAATTGGGGACGATGAGAATGAGGTATTAGTATTCGATGCTGTTTTCAGGGAAAGAGCGCAGTTTGATGAGGAGTATCGTAGATCGATGTTGGATTTTTGATTATTCGCTATCCAAGATTAAGATTCTATCACCTATGGTTTGGGGTCTGTAGAAATAAGGGAATTTGAAAAATGGAAGGGTTGTGGTCTGCGTTACAAATTCCTCATCCACCCCTTCATAGACCGGATTCCAACTTATAAAGGAGATTCCATTGAATATCTCATTCTCATTACGG
>Ga0181362_1000105_pt1 | contig 15789 bp, 16 predicted proteins | sample Su13NDMM110SN_FD_130095 | JGI IMG/M metagenome (GOLD analysis project Ga0181362, IMG submission 130095) | Freshwater viral communities from Lake Michigan, USA - Su13.ND.MM110.S.N | ecosystem: Environmental > Aquatic > Freshwater > Lake | place: USA: Michigan | collected 2013-07-16 | reverse complement strand
ATATACGATAGAATATTCCAATTCAGTGATGATCAAGTAGATGAATATCGTGATTTAGTATTAGAGGATAAAAAACGTGCCTTTAGACTTCAACAAGTTGAAAATGAAGGTAATGACCCAGCTAAAACAGGTAGATCATTTGGTACTCCACATGATTTAGCTTCACTATATGGTAAAGGTAGAAGCGGACAAGGTGCCGTACCAGTAGGATACGATGAAAAAGATCCAGTTGGTCGCCCAACACAAAAAGCATCTATATTTGGCACTCAGAAAAGCGCATTTGGTAAAGACCCAATAGGTAGTAAGGAATACAACATGACTGCTAACCAAGATAAAAATCCAATGCAGCAAGCATATAAAGGTGGTTCACCGCTAGCATTAAGAGAATTACAAAGAGCAAAAGAGGCGGCTGAGCAAAAAACAATAACATTGTACGAAAGTACAAAACCAATAGAATCTAATTTATTAAATGAAGATAACATCAAGGGTATAGAGAAATAACATATTTATACGCAATGATTATATACTTTTTATGAAAATAAAACATAACAAATACAAAAATACGGGGATCTTATTTGAACTCTTATTGAGACAAGTAACATCCGATACTATTTCTGGTAAAGATTCTGCGTCTTTACCTTTAATTAAAAAGTATTTTAGCAAATCGGAATTAGCTAAGGAATATAAATTATATCAAACCTTAACAGCTAATAAAGCCGTTTCTGAAGGTAAAGCTGAATCATTAATTAATACCATTTTAGAAATTCATTCACGCCTAAATCGTACTGCTCTTCGCAAAGAAAAGTATAACTTAATTAAAGAAATTAAGGCACACTATAATTTAGAAGAATTCTTTAAAGCTAAAGTAAACAATTACAAACAACACGCCGCTGTTTATACACTAATGGAAGCTTATGGCACATTAGAATTTGTAGACCCAACTAGTGTTATTGATAATAAAGTAACTTTGCTTGAACATATTACTCGTAAAGAAGTAAATAAAGAAGAAGTTAGAGACCGTGTAATGGAAGAATATAGTGAAATGGATAAAGGCACTCGTCTTTTAGCTTACAAAATGCTCATTGAAAAATTCAATGAGAAGTATGGTGACTTAACTTTAGATCAAAAATCAGTATTAAAAGAATTTATCAACAATGTGTCTAGTACTACAAAATTAAAAGATTTTGTTAACAACAACATAGATGGAATTAAAAAACAATTAACCAAGTTAGTTGAAAAGGTTGAAGATAATACTATTAAAATTAAAATTAATGAAGTAGTTAATCTAATTAAACCTTTAGATAAAAATCAAAGTGTAAAGGATGATGATATAATTACATTATTAACTTATCATCAATTAGTAGCCGAATTAAAATCTGTTAAATAATGAACGAAAAACAACTACAATCTCTTATAAGAGAGGTGATAAAAGAAGCAATCAACACACCTAGTGATGTTACTGCTTTAGGCAGAGCACAAGCGTCAGCGACTACTGTAGCTAGCAAATCTAAAAATATTAACAGTATCCAGGAATTCCCAGGAGCTTTTGAAGTTTGGTTTCAATCTTTAGGATTTGTACCAGGTAAAATTAGTAAATCTGCTGTTAGAAGCCAAGTTGAACAAGTATTAACTAAGTTAGGCTATAAATAATGGAATTGAGCATAGAAAATAAACTTTTACAAGAACAACTATTGCAAGAAGCATTCTTGGATAGTGTGAAAGCATATGCTCGAGAAAAATATGATGATGTAATTAGTAAAATTAGTGACTGGAAAGATGCCGCTGCTGTTATAGGGCAGGTAATGTCAAATTCAACAATATTACAACGTTTTTCAGATGATGTTTGGTACAATTTCAAACAAAACATTTTAAAAAGTTTAATAGCTCTTTTAAATAAATTAGGATTAAATAATTTAATTACCTCCATCAATGGTGTAGTAGCTAAAATTACTAACCTTACAGGATGGCAGAAATTTTTAGCAGCTACGGGAATTGGTGCTATTGCTAAATACGTAATAGATAAAATGGCAGGATTAGCTCCAGATGTTATTAAGAATTTTATACTTTCTTATTTATCTGAGGCTGGTTTAAAAAATATTATTTCAAACTTAACAGATTTTACTTCTTATTTAGGATGGTTACAACCAATTATTAAAGGAGTTGATATGTTATATCAAGTAATGAAATCAAGTATTAGTAAATTTCTCCAATCAACTCAACTTTTTACACAAAATATAAATTTAATAAGAAAAGAAGGATTAGATGAAGAAAAAAGAGCAGCATTAAAATCTGCTATCAAAGCATACGCTCGTGAAATAATGGTGAGCGAAGAAAATGTAACAGGTGGTGGTGCTACTTTTAATGCCGGATATGGTGAAAATTATGCTACTCCTTATGCTTTTGGAAAGAAAAAAGGTGATAAACGAGCAGTAAAATTTTTAAAAAAAATGGGTTGGACAGTAGCCGATTTAACACTACCAAAAAACTCAAAAATGTTTGACTACAAAAAAATATACGAAATGAAATTAAACGATATAATTGAACAAGGAGTACTTAATGAAGTGTCCTATGGTAAGTTCAAAAAAGAAGTAACATATAGAACTAAATCTGAACAATTGCACAAAGCTATTCGTGAAGTAAAACGTAAACTATCTGAAATTGATCGTATTGTTGAATATACATCTCGTATGAAACAAGAATTAAGTGAAGATGAAGGTGGTATTTCATATTGGAAAGCAACTCAAAAGAATGTTGCTTCTATATCAGAAATGGTTAATCAACTTAATAATAAAATTAAAAACTTAAACCAATAATGGCAAAGGCAAAATCGTCATCTTCTTCTCAAAAGACTTCATTTGGTAAAAAAACTACAGGTAAAGCCAAAAAAGGTTACGGCCCAACAGAACAAAAACCAAAAAAATATAGAGGACAAGGTAGATAAAATATAAATGCATATGAAAAGTATACAAAATCAATACAACCAATTATTAGAAGGAAATTTATCTCAGGTTAACTTTATGAGAGCTGTCCGTATGACATTTCCTCAATATGTTACTAATGTAACATCATTTACTGACTCAGTTAAAATCTTAAAAAATAAAGGTCTTTTAAGTGAAGAATTAAATAAATTCGGTAAATTTGCTAAAGCAAAGTCAGAGGCTATGAAACTTTCTAAAGAAGAAGGAAAAAAGAAATATGTAGAACAGGGCCCAAATGAAACTTTTATAGTGTCTGATTTATATGATAGTAAAAAAACTATCGTATCCTTTGAAAACGGAAAATTTTTATCTGGAAATGAAACTCTTGATGAAACAAACACTGTAGGAGAAGAAACAACCGTAAATGAAGCATTAAATAAAGATATTAAAGCTTTTGGACAAGATTTAGATAAAAGATTTAAAGAAGCTGGGTTTGATACCTTAATTCTAATGCAGAATGCTACACAGGAGCAACTAAATATAGTAAAAACAAATCCAAAAGCAGTTTTATTTCAGGTATCTCAAACACCTGAAACTCAAACATTACTTTTGAATGTAAACCCAACAATGGTAGATAAAGCAGAATCAATAGTTAATAGATTCCAACTTTCAGACTATAAGGGGCCTGTGCTTAAAAAAGGATGGACATCGAAACAAGTTCAAGGAGCTATAAATCCAGGTGATATTGTTAACCAAAAAATGGATCATAGTAGAGGGGAATGGTATTTCTATAGATTAGCAAAAGTGTCTACTACAGTTAAAAATGTAACTGAATCTAAAAAACAAGAATTTGTAGCAAATCCTGTTGAATTAACAATGGGTATTAAAGCTGAAATGGGACATACAGGTGATGTTAAAAAAGCAGCAAAAATTGCTATAGATCATTTAAAAGAAAACCCATCATATTACAGTCAATTAAAATTATCTGGTATTGATTCTTACCAAGAAAGACCAAAAGCTAAAGCTAAATCTGTCAAATCACCTAAAAAAGATGAATTTGTTGATAAAGAAAACGGCATGAAAGTTGTTAAAGAAGCTAGATTAAATATGTTTCCTGGTGAAGAACCAAATGACACTGTTAAACAAGCTGCTCAATTTATTGAGATGAATAATACTTTAAAACCATTTTCAGATAAATTTACTTTACAAAATATTGGTAGAGACAGTAATAGAGCCGTATTAAGATATGGTTATTGGGAAAAATTACCATCAACTCTTTTAGAAAAATTCAAATTACAATTTAATATTGAAGAGGATGTAGAAGAACATGATGATAGATTACCAACAACAGCCTATATTTTAACTCCATCAAGACAATCAATTGGTAAGGTAGATGTAGGTGCTGCTTTTGAAAAATTCAAAGCAACGTTAGAAAATATTGTACGCGAAGTACTAAAAGAAGAAAATAGTAAATAAATATGAAACAACTATTAGTAGACCATACACCATTCCACATAGCTAAGCTTACTTTATCTGAAGGTAAAGAAGCAAGTGGTGCTAGAATGCGTATTAAAGGTAAATTACAGGAAGCCGAAGTTAAAAACGGCAATGGTCGTGTTTATCCTATGAATATTCTTAAAAAACAGGTAGATATGTACACTAAAGGACCTATATCTACCAGAACATCAACAGGTGAATTAGATCACCCGGAATCATCAATTATTAACTTAAATAACGTTTCCCACATCATCACTAGAGTTTGGTGGGAAGGAAATGATGTAATGGGTGAATTAGAATTATTAAATACACCCTCAGGTAAAATTGCACAAGAAATTGTATTAGCAGGCATTCCATTAGGTATTTCATCTCGTGGTATGGGTAGTGTTAAGCAATTAGGTGAGACAGTAGAGGTACAAGACGATTTTGAACTATTATGTTGGGATCTAGTATCAGTACCATCAACACCAGGTGCTTATATGTCATTATCTGAAGGTAAACAAATACAAATTAATAAAGATTATAGCAAAGTAAGTAGTTTAATTACAGAAATTATTTGTAATCAAACAGGCGTTTGCCCTCTTTGCTAAACATACTGAAACTCCTCACGGTTTTTCGTATCTACATATATTTATGGGTAGCCTAAAATGGACTACCCATTTTTTATTGTAGTTCAGGTATTATACAAATCCCTATTAAGCTTCCCCTCTAATAAGCTTATTTCCGAAAAAAATTTAAGGACAAGATGACAAACAAAGAATTATTTAAGCAAGCAATTGCTGAAGCAAAAACTATCCGCGAAGCTGCGTTAGTTAATGCAAAAGCTGCTTTAGAAGAAACTTTGACTCCTCACTTACAATCTATGTTAGCTTCTAAATTAGAAGAAATGGCAAAAGATGATGATGAGATCAAAGAAGAAATCGAAGAAGTAGAAACTTCTCATGAAGAAAACATGGAAGAAGAGTTAAATTTAGACGAGTTTTTAGCCGAATTAGAACTTGAAGAAGGTTCTGATGAAGAAATCGACGAAGTAACTGGAGCAAGCGGTGGATATGATCCATCTAATGCAGCAGGTGCTGGTTTAGAAAACATCATTAACGGTATTAAATCTCTTATTAAAAAAGGTGGACCGCTTGCTAAAAAGGCTTATGCTGAATTAGAAAAATTAGGAGCTGGTGCTGCTGCTGGTATGAGAGAAGGTATGGAAGAAATCGACGAAATGACAGGAGCAAGTAGTGGGTATGACCCATCTAATGCAGCTGGTGCTGGTTTAGAAAATCTTATCAATGGTATTAAAGCCTTAATTAAAAAAGGTGGACCTATGGCTAAGAAAGCATACGCTGAGTTGGAAAAGTTAGGTGCTGGTGCTGCTGCTGGTATGAGAGAAGGTAATGAAGAAACTGAAGAAGAAATAGAAGATGAAGAATCTAAAGAATCAATGTCAGTAGCTGATTTATCTATCGAAGATTTAAAAGACATTATCAAAGACATTGTTGATTCTGAATTAGGCGCCGAAGGTGCAGAAGATGAAGAAATGATGGACGATGATGCTGTTGAATTAGATGGTGAAGAAGAACCAGAAACATCAGAAGAAGATGAAATTAACTTAGAAGAATTACTAGCTGAATTAGATGCTTTAGATAAAAATGAAGTAGATGAAGATGCAGTATATGAAGCTAAAAAAGTTAAAAAAGACGAAAAAGAATTAGACGAAGCAATTGCTACAATCGAAACTTTACGTACAGAATTAAACGAAATTAACTTATTAAACGCTAAGTTATTATATGTTAATAAGATCTTTAAAGCTAAAAACCTATCAGAAGACAACAAAATCAAAGTAATTAATGCTTTTGACAGAGCAACTACACCAAACGAAGCTAAATTAGTATTCGAAGCTCTTAACGAGTCTTTAGAAGCTAAAGAATCTTCTAAAAGTATAGTAAAAGAAGGAATCATTAAAGGATTCGCTTCAAAACCAGCTGGCAATTCACCTAGCAAACAAATCGTTGAAACCAACGACCAAATTTCTAGATTCCAAAAGTTAGCAGGTATAACTAAATATTAAAAACAAAACAAAAAATTCATTTAAAAATGGAAATTCAACAATTATTAGAATCAGCTAATCCTTACGCTCGCGTAATGGATACAGCTAATACCTTAGTCTCTAAGTGGACTAAGTCAGGCCTTTTAGAAGGTCTTAAGAACGAAGTTGAGAAAAACAACATGGCTATCTTGTTAGAAAACCAAGCTAAGCAATTGGTAGTAGAAAGCAATAACACCGGTTTAGGTGGTGGCGCTGCTTCTTTCACTGCTGGTTTTGGTGAGAACTGGGCTGGAGTTGCTTTACCGTTAGTTCGTCGTGTATTCGGTGACATTAGCGCAAAAGAATTCGTTTCAGTTCAATCTATGAGCTTACCTTCAGGTCTTATTTTCTATCTTGACTTCAAATATGGTACAGATAAGAAAGCATTTGGTGGATCTTTATATGGTTCTTCAACTGACTTAAAGTCAACTGACACAGCTAAAGGTTTATACGGTGTTGGTAAATTCGGTTATTCAATTAACCAATTCTCTCAATCATTCGCTTCTGCTTCAGTTGCTACAGCTTCTGCTGCATTAGCTGACGTTAATTATGATACAACTGTATCTTTAACTGGTTTAAAGAAAGTAACTGTAACAGGTGCTGCTGCAATTACTGATTTAGATGTTGAAGCAGTTCGTGGTACTTTCATTAGCGGTTCTACTGCTGACGAAACTAAAGTATTACCTCAATACACTAAAATTTCTGGAAACGATATTATCTACGTAGTAGATGGTGGTGCTAAAGAAAACGTAGTATTGTTCTTTAACAAAGCTAACCGTGATAACGCTCGTGGTGATTTCGAAGATAGAGCTGACTATAGTGTACCAAACGCTAACAGTGCTTCTCAAATCGTTATCCCTTCATTAGACGTTAACATGAAGTCTGAAGCAGTTGTTGCTAAAACTCGTAAGTTAAAAGCACAATGGACTCCAGAATTCGCACAAGATTTGAATGCTTATCATTCAATCGATGCTGAAGCTGAATTAACTAGCTTAATGAGCCAGTATATTTCTATGGAAATTGATTTAGAAATCTTAGAAATGTTGATCAAGAATGTACCAACAACAACAACTGAATTTTGGTCAGCTCAGAACAACGTGGCTTGGAATGGTAGCTCTTTTGCTTCTTTAACAAACACTTTCTACAACACTCAAGGTGGTTGGTTCCAAACTTTAGGAACTAAATTACAGAAAGTTTCTAACAAAATTCACCAATTAACATTACGTGGTGGTGCTAATTTCTTAGTAGTATCTCCAACTGTTGCAACTATCTTAGAATCAATCCCAGGATTTGCTTCTGATGGTGATGGTGAAAAAGCTGAATTCAATTTCGGTATCCAAAAGATCGGTTCTTTAAACAGCCGTTACAAAGTTTACAAAAATCCTTACTTCACTGAGAACTTAATCTTAATGGGTTACAAAGGTGCTCAGTTCTTGGAAACAGGTGCTGTATTTGCTCCTTATATTCCAGTAATGATGACTCCATTAGTATACGATCCAACAACATTTACTCCACGTAAAGGTTTAATGACTCGTTACGCAAAGAAAATGGTTCGTCCTGAATTCTATGGTAAAGTGATTGTACATGGTTTAGAAACTGTTTAATTTAATTAAACAATACTTAACCCCGTAAGGTTAAATAATAAAGAGCCCGACCCCGTAAGGTCGGGCTTCTTTTATTAATATTTATTGGAAATTAAACAATCGTTACACATGAAAGAACCTAATCGAGAACGCAAAAGTGAAATTAAGTCAATCAACGCAGTTCAACTAAATGAAGAACAAAAAGAAGCAAAACGATTAATAGTAGAGAATCAAATTGTTGTAATAACAGGTAGAGCAGGAAGTGGAAAATCATTAGTATGTGCTCAAGCAGCATTAGATTTTCTTAAAAGGAAACAAGTAGACTGTATATACAATACACGCGCTGCTGTTGAAGTAGGTAAAAGTTTAGGATTCCTACCAGGAGCATTAAGTGAAAAGTTTGACCCATATATGGAAGCATTATTAGAAAATATATCTAAATGCTGTTCTGATAAAAATGAGGTTGCAAAATTAGTACAAGAAGAAAAAATTAAAGCATTACCTGTTCAGTTTATTCGTGGTAAAACAATTGACGATATTTTAATCGTTGAAGAAGCACAAAACTTAACTAAAGGTGAAATGTTAGCCATACTAACACGTTTAGGTAAAAATGGTAAAATAGTAATTAACGGAGATAATGAACAGACTGATATTAAAAACCCAACAGGTGAATTAAATGGATTGTCATATGCTATTGAATTATCTAAAAAAATTGAGGAAATTCAATGGATTAAATTAGCAACAAACCACAGATCAGACCTAGTCGGTAAAATATTGGATTTTGAATATGGAAAGTAAAATATATTCAATATTTATACATGACAAATACTAGTTTATAATAGCAATTAACTTAATGCAACTATATGATAATTACGGTGGTGATGTATCATACCTCTCTAATGTAAAAGGCAATTGTCCTTTTGAATACTATACTGATGATCCTGAATTCTTACGTGACGCTAAAAGTGCTGCTAGATACATTGCTCAACGCTTAGGTACGGGTATTGGTTTATCAACATTGAACATTAGTGATTTAACCGTATATGCTGCCTTTGAAGAAGCTGTTACTACTTATGGTAATTTAGTTTATCAATATAAAATTAGAGATAACTATATCAACATGGAAGGTTCAGATACCTCTCCATTTTCAAACATTGGTTATACACATATATTAAGTGATGATATTGGATCTCCAGTAACTTGGTCGGCTCCAAGACCAGCGAATTGGGCTGAAGTCAACTATAATCAGTCTTATTCAGCGTCTATCGTAGACAACGAGATCTGGGTTATTTCCGCCTCTGTCAACGATTTTATCGCGCCTGATTTTAGCTATATCAACTCATTTACTTTAGGATCTGGATTTAATGATCCAACATATACTGGAACTGGTGATCTTATAATGGATTTAAGCCAGTTTGTATATAACCAATTTAACAGAACAGGTGGTGCAACAGTTGTTACACCATATTATAATGCTGCTACTTCATCATTCAATGCAGCTAGTGTTAGTATTACTTCAGGTTCAACATCATTTGTTGTAACAGGTAGTAACAATACTATTACAACTTTTAATATTGGTTCAGGAAGTTTACCTGATACTGATACAAACTTTTATATTGTAACTGGAAGCACAGCAGCACTAACCGCAGCAAACATAGCAGCTAAATTAACAGCAGTGTCTTCTGCTTCATTTGGTACACCTATGACATTTGTTACAGGTTCTCCTGCAACAACTTTAAATATTTCTTCTTCATTATCATTGTCTAATCCAACTAATTTTAGAATTAATGGGACTTTAGCACAATTTACAGGAGTAACTTCAGGTTCTAATTATAGTATCCCAGAAGGTTATTCTCATATCTATTTCTTTACAACAACACCTAATATTTCAGGTACTGGGGCAAGATTTACTGGATCAAATGGTACAATTCCAACAGTTTATATTCAAACAACCGTTGAAACATTTAATGATAAAGTATTAAGCAATAATTTAACAACTATAACATCAGTTATTGCTGATGGTTATGGTGCTGAAGCAAATGTTGGGGGAAATTATGATGTTAAAAAAGGTGTATTACCTTTAATCCCTGGAGAACAAGATTATGATTTAAATGCTTGGGCTGCTGTTTCTGAATCATTAGAGTCTGGAGATACAATTGAGATTAGAAGAGTATTTTATGAACAACCACCCGCTATCGCAAGATATTTTGATCCGTATGCTGGTACAGGTACTGGTGTTCAATCATTACTTGAAACATTTGGGTTTGGTCAGTTTTCTCCTGGTATTAATTTCTTATTAATGCCTATGAATTTTGACTTACAGAAAATTCAATCAATTGAGTTAAACGATACTATTAGACGTGCTGGTTATTCATTTGAATTAAGAAATAACCAATTAAGAATATTCCCAAGACCATCTATTGATCTTAATTTATATTTTGAATATGTTAAGAAAAGTAACAAAAATAATATATTAAGAGATAAAAGAAAGAATGTTGTTACTGATATAATGAATGTTCCTTACAGAAATCCTGTATACATGAATATTAATACTGTTGGTAGAATGTGGATATTTAAATATACTTTAGCATTAGCTAGGGAAGTTGAAGCACATATTCGTATTCAATATTCTGCTACAAGTATTCAAGGTATAGGACCAATAAATGGTTCTGAATTGATTACAGATGCTAGAAAAGAAAAAGAAGATTTAATTTTGGAATTAAAAGAAATGTTAAATGAAGTTTCTCGTAAGAGTCAACTTGAAAGAAAACAACAAGAAGCTGGATTCTTAAAAGATACTTTAGCATCTATTCCATTACCAATTTATATTAAATAATGGCTAAAGGAATTATAAAAGAAGGAGGAACAGTTTCACAAGCTCCTATTGTTTCACCACCACCAAGAGGAGGTGGAATAGGATCTCCTGCACCTTCAACAGGCACACCTCCACCTGCTACACCCGCACCCTCTCCAGGTCCTGGTGGTCAAGCAGCAGCTACTGTTCAACAAGCAATTAATTTTGCTGGTATGAAGGTGGGATATTTTAAATGTGACTTAGACAATACAGTAGCTAATATGTATGGTGAGTCAATGGAGAAATGGTATTATCCTCCAATGGAAATAAAGTGTTTAATTGAAAGAACTGCTTTATCTTATGTAGATGTTGAATATGGTTCCGACCCTACTCAAAGCATTACAATAAGCATACCAAAATTAACAGTTGAACAATTTAACTTTACACCAGAAGTTGGAGATATAATAGTTGATAGAGATAGATATTACGAAGTAACATCAACCGATGCTCAGTTTTATACAGCGGGGGGAACACCTATATCAGCTCAAACAGCAAATTCCTCTGGTAACCTTATTATATATATCTTGAATTGTTCTTTAACAAGAATGACAAGATTAAATATATTAGAATCATGATAAAACTAGAAAACATATTAAACGAAATTTTATCTATATACAGAATAGAAGTATTGATAAAAACTAATTCAAATTATAATCAAGTATTGATTTATAATGAGGTTAGAGCATTACCTGGAGTTGTAGTTGTAACTGTACAACAAAGTGATTTTTTAGATAATAAAGCAACTAACGTAGCTGAATTTTCTTTATTAAAATTAAAATTTATTGTGCAATCAACCCCCGAAGAAGAAATACAAAAAATTAAAATTGCATCATCAACTACTCATAAAGTAGATGGTTTATTACAATTTATTCCTAGATTACAAACAATTGAAAAAGTAGGACAATATTAATTATGAAATTAACAGATATATTAGACGAAATGATGGGAAGTTCTGAAGTTACTATTTCAGATTTATCTCCTGAACAAAAGAGAGAATTATACAAAACAGGAAGAATTTTAGTCCCATTACCTCAGGATCCAAATCGTCCTGAAATGTCAGCTTCTCAAGTAATTAATTTACCTAAAATTGATAACATTAAGAGAACTATAATTCAAAATAAAAGAGAATTTGATGTATTTACATTCTCTACAAACCCAGATATTGCTGCTACAGCAAAGGAAATTAGTAAATTATACAATCAACTATTTAGAGCAATGAATGCTTTAGATAAATTAATGGCTTTAGAAAAGCAAGGTAGAATATAATGAGAAAAAGATCTATAGAAACAACAAAACCATTTGAGGCTGCACAGTCACAAATAGAGGCCTATGATAAATCAATAGGCAAGCCAGTTTCTACCACTTCTTTTACTCAAAATCGTGCTAGAGAAATTTCTCGTAAAAACGATAAAATAAAAGATTTTTCCATTGGTTTACAAGACTTAGATGGAGCTATTATATATTATTTTAATAACACAATTAAACCTCAAGTCTTCCAAGACGGAGAAATGATTAGTGTTCCTATAATATATGGTTCTCCTGAAAGATGGAAATCAATACAACAAGATGGGTTTTTAAGAGATTCAAATAATAAAGTTAGAGTTCCTATTATAGTATTTAGACGTACTAACATTGAAAAGAATAGAACTTTAGGTAATAAAATAGATGGTAATAAAGCACATTTATTTCAAATGTTTGAAACAAAATATAATGCTAAAAACCATTATGATAAATTTTCAATATTAACAAATAAAATCCCATCATCTCAATTTTATGTATCTGTAGTACCTGATTATGTTACTGTAACATATGAATGTATTATATTTACAAATTATGTAGAACAAAATAATAAAATTGTTGAAGCAATAGAATTTGCTTCTGATTCATATTGGGGTGATCCAAAACGTTTTCAATTTAGATCTAAAATCGATTCATTTGCTACAACAATATCAGTAGAATCAGATAATGATAGAATTGCAAAAACAACATTTAGTATTACATTAAATGGATATATAATTCCTGATTCTATTAATAAAGAATTAGCTAATAGTGATATGTTTTATTCAACATCTCAAGTTGTATTTGGTTTAGAAACCACAACAGGGGATGCTGAATCAGTTCAAACTATTGGTTTAAGAGAAAATGCAAGTGGTGGTACATCATTTGTTGAAGGATCAAACAATATTACTCTTGTAAGTGTAGCAGCTAGTGATCTTGAATACTTACAGACAAATAATACAAGAAAAGCTACTACAGTAACATCAAATACTGCAACTTTTTCTGGGGTGAATATACTAAACCCTCCAACAGATTCACTTATACCTGACCCAACAATATCAAACTTTATATTTACTGCTAATGGTGTTTATATACCTACTACAGCAATTATATCATTTGTAAGTGTTGGTGCTAACTCAATTTTAACAATTAATCCTTCAATACTAGGATATACATTAGTTTCATCTGATGATATTATAGTAGTAGGTAAAGTAATATAAAATGGCACAAATTAGATTAGAGCAAATATTATCCCCATTAAGTCTATCAGGAGATTCATTAGTAATAGAAGGTGATTTAATCGTAACTAGCGGTTCAGCAACATTCTACCAACAAACTTCATCAATCCCTGCAATAACAGTATATGGAGATGCTGTAATACGTGATCAACCTGGTATATCTTCAGCATCTTTAACAATAGATAACATAGATACTTTAGGAGATGAAACAACCCCACAATCAGTTGACTTGGGTACGTTCTAATCTAATATTTATTAATAGACATAATTCCATTAAATTATAAATAAAAAGTATGGCCCAAATAATTAAACACCGTCGCGGTTCGATAACCAACGTCGGTACCCTTTCCCCAGTTAATGCTGGTGAGATTGTATTAGGTACAGGCTCGATAGGCAATTTAGTAGGTCCTGTATTGTTTGTAGGAGATTCAAGTTCTTACAAAGCAGTCCCTCAATTATACTATGGTTCTTCTGCACCAGATATTTCTACCTACAGTCAGTTAGAAGGTGTTTCTTTCTATAACTCAACTGATAAAAACCTTTACATTTTAAAAGCAGCTGGTAATACTCGTTTAGATTTATCAGGTGCTGTAAGTGGAAGTGCAATTAATCCTTTAAGTATTAATACAGGTTTAATCACCGGTTCTAACTTATACTTAAGTGGAAATGCAGTAATTGATGGTAATATCACTTTAGGTGGTAATATTACAGTTGGTAATGCTGATACAGATTTTGTAACTTTTGGTGCAGATATTAGTTCATCTATTATACCAGACATTAATGCTGCTTTTGATTTAGGTTCCTCAAGTAAAAATTGGAAAAATTTAAATGTAAATAACGTTAGAGGTTATAACTCATTGTTTGGAACTCCAAGTTCTGATGTAGTAACATTTGTTGTTACTGTTTCATCAAAGACAACAAATCACCGCTACTATGGAACTGGTTCTGCATCAGGATATTTTATTGATGGTGTTGAATCTCCATTTTTAACTTTATTACCTGGAAAAACATATCGTTTTAGTCAAAGTGATGGTTCTAATGGTTCACATCAAATTTTATTTTACTATGATGCTGCTAAACTTACACAATACACAACTAATGTAACAACAAACGGAACAGCAGGTAGCGCGGGTGCATATACTCAAATTATAGTTACCGATACAACACCAGTTGTTTTACACTATCAGTGTATTAACCATGGGTATATGGGTAATTCGGCACAGTTTAATTCTAATGTCGTTGATACTCCATACCAAATTATTGCTCGTAATGGTATTAATGTTACTGGCTCTGCTGTTTTTGCACAAGCAAGTGGTTCATTTAGTGGTTCATTTATAGGTAATGGTGCTGGATTAACAGGATTAGCTACAAGTTTATTAGTATATGGTGATGGTGGTTTAAGTGGTTCAATTAACTTATTAAACCAAAATTTAAAAGTATTAGGAACTCCTAATGAAATTGAAACTACATTATCTTTAAATGCTGGATCAGACGGATTCACAGTACAAATTGGCTTACCTAACGATGTAACAATCGGAGGTGATATTACAGTTGGTGGTAACGATATTAAATCAAGTGGTGGAAGTATAGCAGTTACATTAAGTGGCTCAGATGTAACAGTTGCCGGTGATTTACAAGTTTCAGGAAATGACATTAAATCAAGCACTGGAAATTCAGTAATAACTTTAAGTGGTACTGATGCTACATTCAATCAAAATGTAACAGTAACAGGTAACTTAACAGTTAATGGTACTTCAACAATTGTAAACTCAACAACAGTTGAAATTGGTGATAATATAATCTCATTAAATGGTTCAGGTGTAGCAAATGCTGGTTTAGTTGTAAGAGATGTAACATCTCCTAACACAGTATCTGGTTCATTGCTTTGGGACTCAACAAATGATTATTGGAAAGCAGGAGCATTAGGCTCTGAAAAAAGAATTGCAGTTCAAAATGCAAATTCTTTAACAACAAATGCTTTAATATTTGGTAATGTTTCAAGCGAAATAGTTTCAATGACTGCTCCTTCAGCTGCTGATCAGTATGCTAAGTGGGATGGTAGTGCTTGGACAATGACAAATGTAATAGATGGTGGTACGTTTTAAAATCTGACCATTTCGAATATAATTACTAGGGCTCCAATTCGGAGCCCTTTTATATTTATACGTGCCTGATAGATAGGTCACCGTAAGGTGCAAGTATATACTTAAAAATATTGAGCGCTTATGTCTCGTCTTATTACTCTGCGTAGAACAGCTACGCCCGGAAAAATCCCTACAATTGCTGATTTACAGTTAGGTGAGTTGGCAATGAATACTCACGATGGGAAGGTTTATCT